>Ga0210040_10009056_pt1 | contig 11662 bp, 10 predicted proteins | sample CryGeyCG12114_NA_FD_185462 | JGI IMG/M metagenome (GOLD analysis project Ga0210040, IMG submission 185462) | Groundwater microbial communities from aquifer - Crystal Geyser CG19_WC_8/21/14_NA (SPAdes) (version 2) | ecosystem: Environmental > Aquatic > Deep subsurface > Groundwater | place: USA... | reverse complement strand
CTGGGACAGCTCGTAGGTGCGCCCGGCCAGCTCCTCCGCGGCTCGGGCCAGGCCCTCGTCGCCGGCCCGGCGGGCCACCGCGGCCTGCTGGTGGTGGATCGAGGCCACGCACGAGCCGGACGGCGCCACGATCGCCTCCGCGCCGGCGAAGGCCCGGACGTGGTTGGCGACGATGCCGACGGCCTCGCGGCGGTACCCGGTGTTGACGTGCATCTGCCCGCAGCACGCCTGGTCGCGCGGCACGACGACCTCGTGGCCCAGCCGCTGCAGCAGCGACGCGGTGGCGACCGCCACCGACGGCGTCAGCGTGTCCACCAGACACGTGGCGAAGAGCGTGACCTTCATCCCGGTACCTCCGCTCAGCTCGCGACGGGACGACGGTCCCGGCGCACCATGCTCGACTCACGGACGACGAGCGTGGGCTCGAAGACCGGCTGCTCGTGGACGTGCGCGTCGCCGCCGGCCTCGTCCAGCAGCAGTTCGGCGGCCCGCCGGCCCAGCTCCACCCGGGGCTTGCGCACCGAGGTCAGCGGGACGGCGGCCGCGGCGGCGAAGTCGATGTCGTCGTAGCCGACGATGGCGAAGTCCTCGGGCACCCGCACGCCATGCCGGACCATCTCCTGCAGCACGCCCAGCGCCATCAGGTCGTTGGCGCAGACCGCGGCGGTCGGTCGGCGCCCGGCCGGCAGCCCGATGATCTGCGCCGCCGCCTCCCGGCCGCCGGCGACGGTGAGCGTGTCCGGGGAGAAGACCGTCAGCGCGTCGTCGGAGCCGGTGCCCTCGCGGACTGCAGCGACCACGCCGTCGTGCCGTTCGTGCACCTGGGGCAGCCCCGAGGAGCCGCCGATGAAGGCGATCCGTCGGTGGCCGCGCTCGAGCAGGTGGTCAGCGGCGAGCCGGCCCCCCAGGACGTCGTCGACGGCCACCGCGCACTGCCCGGGCCCGGTGGCCCGGCGGTCCAGCAGGACGACGGGGGTGCCGCGCAGGCGCAGCGCCTCGACGTGCGGGGACAGCTCCGCGGTCGGCGTGATGAGCACGCCCTGCACCCGCTGCTCGGTGAGCACGTCGAGGTGCGCGGCCTCCTTGGCGGCCTGGTCGTCGGAGTTGCAGAGCATCACCGCGAGCCCAGCCGCTCCGGCGACCTCCTCGACGCCGCGGGCGACGTCGGTGAAGAAGGGGTTGGCGATGTCCAGCACGACCAGCCCGATCGTGCGGCTGCGGCCGGCGCGCAGGTGCCGGGCGGACTCGTTGCGGACGAAACCGAGCGCCACGATCGCGGCCTGCACGCGCTCACGGGTCACCGGGGTGACCGCGTCCGGTCGGTTGAGGACGTTGCTGACCGTGCCCACCGAGACCCCGGCCGCGAGGGCGACGTCCCTGATGCTGGCGGTCACCGTGTCCTCCTGGGTTCCCCGGCGGGCCGGTTGACCGGTCGCTCGAAGGGATCCTACTGTGTGCCCGACCACTTCTGAAACGTTTCATACGGCTCACTCGACGCACTCGATCGGAGACCACGGTGACCGACCTCCGGGCCCAGGCCCTCGCCGCGCTCGGCGCGCAGACCATCGAGCTGCCCTCCTGGGCGTTCGGCAACGCCGGCACCCGGTTCAAGGTGTTCAGCTCGCCGGGGGTGCCCCGCGACCCGTTCGAGAAGATCAGCGACGCAGCCCAGGTGCACCGGTACACCGGGGTGGCGCCCCGGGTGTCGCTGCACATCCCGTGGGACCTGGTCGACGACTTCGGCAAGCTCGCGCAGCACGCCGCCGACGAGGGCGTCTCGATCGGCGCCATCAACTCCAACCTGTTCCAGGACGACGACTACAAGCTCGGGTCGCTGACGAACGCGGACCCACGGATCCGCGCCAAGGCCGTCGCCCACCACGTGCGGTGCATCGACGTCATGCGCGCCACCGGGTCGACCGACCTGAAGATCTGGCTGCCCGACGGCACGAACTACCCGGGTCAGGACGACATCACCGACCGGCAGGAGCGGCTGGCGGAGTCGCTGCAGCAGATCTACGCGGAGCTCGACCCCCAGCACCGGCTGGTGCTGGAGTACAAGTTCTACGAGCCGTACTTCTACACGATGGACGTCCCCGACTGGGGCACTTCGCTGCTGCACTGCCTGGCCCTGGGCGAGCAGGCCAAGGTCGTGCTGGACACCGGCCACCACGCGCCGAACACCAACATCGAGTTCATCGTCGCCCAGCTGCTGCGGGTCGGCCGGCTCGGCGCCTTCGACTTCAACTCCCGCTTCTACGGGGACGACGACCTCATCGTGGGTGCCGCCGACCCGTTCCAGCTGTTCCGGATCATGAACGAGATCGTCCGGGCCGACGCGCTGCGCCCGGACTCCGGTGTCACCTTCATGCTCGACCAGTGCCACAACATCGAGCCGAAGATCCCCGGCCAGATCCGCTCGGTGATGAACGTCCAGGAGGCCACGGCCAAGGCGCTGCTGGTCGACCGGGAGGCGCTGCGCGCGGCCCAGCTCGCCGGTGACGTGCTCGGCGCCAACGGCGCGCTGATGGACGCCTACAACACCGACGTCCGGCCGCTGCTGGCGCAGCTGCGCGAGTCGCAGGGCCTGGCCGCCGACCCGTACCGCGCCTACGCCGCCTCCGGCTACGCCGAGACGATCGCCACCGCCCGCGTCGGAGGCCAGCAGGCCTCCTGGGGCGCCTGATGGAGGACTCGCCCGTGACGAACCCCGTGGTCAGTGACCTGCTCGGCCGCTCCAACCGGCTCGGCAGCGACGCGCGCAACACCAACTACGCCGGCGGCAACACCTCCGCGGCCGGCACCGAGACCGACCCGGTCACCGGCCAGCCGGTCGAGCTGCTCTGGGTGAAGGGCTCCGGCGGTGACCTGGGCACGCTGACCGAGACCGGCCTGGCCGTGCTCCGGCTGGACCGGCTCCGCTCGCTGGTCGACGTCTACCCCGGCGTCGACCGCGAGGACGAGATGGTCGCCGCTTTCGACCACTGCGCGTTCGGCCGCGGCGGCGCGGCCCCGAGCATCGACACCGCGATGCACGGGCTGGTCCGCGCCGCGCACGTCGACCACCTGCACCCGGACTCCGGCATCGCGCTGGCCACTGCGGCCGACGGCGAGGCGCTGACCCGGGAGTGCTTCGGCGACCGCGTCGTCTGGGTGCCGTGGCGCCGGCCCGGCTTCCAGCTGGGGCTGGACATCGCCGCGATCGCGGAGGAGAACCCGCAGGCCATCGGCGCCGTGCTCGGTGGGCACGGGATCACCGCCTGGGCCGACACCAGCGAGCAGTGCGAGGCCAACAGCCTGGAGATCATCGCCACCGCCGAGCGGTTCCTCACCGAGCGCGGCACGGCCGACCCCTTCGGCGCCGTGCTGCCCGGCCACACCGCGCTGCCCGAGGCGGAGCGCCGGGCGAAGGCCGCGGCGCTGTTCCCCGTCGTCCGCGGGCTGGCCAGCACCGACAGGCCGCAGGTCGGGCACTACACCGACACCGACGTGGTGCTGGACTTCCTGAGCTCTGCCGAGCACCCCCGGCTCGCGGCGCTGGGCACCTCGTGCCCCGACCACTTCCTGCGCACGAAGGTGCGGCCGATGGTCGTCGACCTGCCGGCCGACGCCCCGGTCGAGGACGTCGTGGCGCGACTGCGCGAGCTGCACGAGGCCTACCGCGCCGACTACGCCGCGTACTACGAGCGGCACGCCACCCGGGACTCCCCGGCGATGCGGGGGGCCGACCCGGCGATCGTGCTGGTGCCCGGCGTGGGCATGTTCAGCTTCGGCGCGAACAAGCAGACCGCCCGGGTCGCCGGTGAGTTCTACGTCAACGCGATCAACGTGATGCGCGGCGCCGAGGCGGTCTCCAGCTACGCCCCGATCGACGAGGTGGAGAAGTTCCGGATCGAGTACTGGGCCCTGGAGGAGGCCAAGCTCGCCCGGATGCCGAAGCCCGAGCCGCTGGCCAGCCGGGTCGCGCTGGTCACCGGCGCGGCCAGCGGGATCGGCAAGGCGATCGCCGAGCGGCTCGCCGCCGAGGGCGCCTGTGTGGTCGTGGCCGACCTGGACCTGGCCACGGCGGCCGACGCCGCGGCCGGCATCGGGAACGCCGATGTGGCGGTCGGGGTGGCTGCCGACGTGAGCGACGCCGAGGCGGTGGCCGCCGCGTTCCGCGAGGCGGTGCTCGCCTTCGGCGGGGTGGACCTGGTGGTCAACAACGCCGGGCTGTCGATCTCCAAGCCGCTGCTGGAGACCACCGAGCGGGACTGGGACCTGCAGCACGACGTGATGGCCAAGGGCAGCTTCCTGGTCTCCCGCGAGGCGGCCCGGATCATGATCGAGCAGGGGATGGGCGGCGACGTCGTCTACATCTCCTCCAAGAACAGCGTCTTCGCCGGCCCGAACAACATCGCCTACTCCGCGGTGAAGGCCGACCAGGCGCACCAGGTGCGGCTGCTCGCCGCGGAGCTCGGCGGGCACCAGATCCGGGTCAACGGCATCAACCCCGACGGCGTCGTCCGTGGGTCGGGCATCTTCGCCGGCGGGTGGGGCGCTCAGCGGGCCGCGGTCTACGGGGTCAAGGAGGAGGAGCTGGGCGAGTTCTACGCCCAGCGCACCCTGCTCAAGCGCGAGGTGCTGCCCGAGCACGTCGCCGACGCCGTCTTCGCCCTCACCGGCGGAGAGCTCAGCCGGACGACGGGGCTGCACGTGCCGGTGGACTCCGGCGTCGCGGCGGCGTTCCTCCGCTGACAGGCGCCATTGTGGCCACAAAGGCGCCACGGGAGCTGACCCTCGCCGCCGTCGACCTCGGCGCCTCCAGCGGCCGGGTGATGGCGGCGCGGGTCGGCCCCGGCCTGCTGGAGCTGCACGAGGTCAACCGGTTTCCCAACCGTCCGGTCCGGGTGGCCGGCACGCTGTACTGGGACGTGCTGGCCCTCTACGGCGGGGTGCTCGACGGGCTCCGCGCAGCCGGCCGGGACGCCGGGCACCTGGACGGCGTGGGCATCGACAGCTGGGCGGTCGACGTCGGCCTGCTCGACGCGGACGGCGTCCTGGTGGGCAACCCGGTGCACTACCGCGACGCCCGGCACGCCACCGCCGTCCCGGACGTGCACGCCCTGGTCCCGCCCGAGGAGCTGTACCGGGTCAGCGGCCTGCAGCACCTGCCGTTCACCACCCTGTTCCAGCTGGCCGGCATGCGGTCGCGGGCCGGGTTCGGGATCGCCGAGCGGGTGCTGCTGATCCCCGACCTGCTGGGCTGCTGGCTCACCGGCGCGGTCGGCGCGGAGGCCACCAACGCCTCGACCACCGGGCTGCTGGACGCGACCACCCGGCAGTGGTCGACCGAGCTGATCGACCGGCTCGGGCTGCCCCGGGAGCTGTTCCCGCCGCTCACCCAGCCCGGCGACCGGCTGGGCGAGCTGACCCCCGAGGTGCTGGCCGAGACGGGGCTGACCGGGCCGGTGCCGGTGACCGCGGTCGGCTCCCACGACACCGCCTCGGCCGTGGTCGGCGTCCCGGCGGAGTCGGCGCACTTCGGCTACGTCTCCTGCGGCACCTGGTCGCTGGTCGGCGTCGAGCTGGAGCGGCCGGTGCTCACCGAGGCCAGCCGGCGGGCCGGGTTCACCAACGAGCTCGGGGTGGACGGAACGGTCCGCTACCTGCGCAACGTGATGGGGCTGTGGCTGCTGCAGGAGTCGCTGCGCACCTGGCAGGCCGCCGGGCTGCCGGCCGACCTGACCGAGTTGCTGCACGCGGCCTCCCGCGAGCCGGCCTTCGCCGCGGTGGTCGACTGCGACGACGACCGGTTCCTGCCGCCGGGGGACATGCCGGCCCGGATCGCCCAGCTGTGCCAGGAGACCGGGCAGACGCCGCCGCAGACCCAGGCGGCGACGGTGCGCTGCATCCTGGACAGCCTGGCGCTGGCCTACCGCCGCACCGTCCGCCGCGCCGCCGCACTGTCCGGCCGGGACGTCGACGTGCTGCACGTCGTCGGCGGTGGGGCCCGGAACGCGCTGCTCATGCAGCTCACCGCCGACGCCTGCGGGTTGCCGGTGGTGGCCGGCCCGGTGGAGGCCGCCGCGTTGGGCAACGCGCTGGTGCAGGCCCGCGCCGGTGGTGCGGTGCCCGGCGGCCTGGCCGAGCTGCGGGCGCTGCTGCGCGACACCCAGCACGTCGTCCGCTACGCCCCGACGCCCGGTGCCGAGGCGGCCTGGGCGGCCGTGGAGGGCCGGCTCGGCTGAGTCACGTGCTGGCGATCTGGATCAGGTTGCCGCAGGTGTCGTCCAGGACGGCGGTGGTGACCGGGCCCATCTGCAGCGGGTCCTGGGTGAAGGTGACGCCGAGCTCCTTGAGCCGGGCGGCCTCGGCGTGCACGTCGTCCACGGCGAAGGCGGTGTACGGGATGCCGTCGGCGACCAGTGCGGCCTTGAACGCACCTGCCGCCGGGTGGCCGTCGGGCTCCAGCACCAGCTCCACGCCGTCGGGTGCCTGGGGCGACACCACGGTGATCCACCGGTGCTCGCCCATCGGGATGTCGTGCTTGGCCTGGAAGCCGAGCACGTCGGTGTAGAACCGCAGCGCCTTCTCCTGGTCGTCGACGAGCACGCTGGTCATCGCGATCTTCACGGGGTCTCCTCGGGTTCGTCGGTCACGGGCCAGCGGTGGGTGATGGCCCGCAGTGGTGCGGTGTCCAGGTGCAGGAACGTGTAGCGGCCCTCCCGGCGCCGGATCACCAGGCCGGCGTCGGCCAGCACGTCGAGGTGCTGGGAGACGGCCTGCCGGCTCGAACCCACCCCGTGCTTGGTCACCAGCCGGGTGCAGAGCTCGAACAGCGTCTGGCCGTCCCGGTCCTGCAGCTCGTCGAGCACCAGCCGCCGGGTCGGGTCGGCGAGGGCCTTGAACAGGTCGCCCACGCGTCGACCATAGGCAAGCGAACGCTTGCCTGTCCAGCCGCAGGGGTGAGCGGCGTCACCTGTCAGACGACTGAGACGTCTGGCAGGGTGCCTCCATGGCAGCCGCGCGCACCTCCACCGCCCTGCACGTGAAGCCCGGCACCGAGTGGGCCGCGGTCCTCGGCCGGGCCGCCGACACCGCCCCCGAGGCCTTCGGCACCGACCGGCTGCACAACCTGATCGACGGCACGTGGCGGCCCAACGGCGACCCGGAGCCGATGGTCACCCCGGTCGACGGCACCAAGCTGATCGGCCTGCCGCGGCTGTCGGCCGGTGAGGCGCAGCACGCCGTCCTCGCCTCCGCCGCCGCGCACCGGGCCTGGGCGCTGACGCCGCTGGCGGAGCGCAAGGCCCGGGTCACCGCGGCGGTGGAGGCGATGGCGGCGTCCCGCGACGAGCTGGCCCTGCTGCTGGCCTGGGAGATCGGCAAGCCGTGGAAGCTCGCCTGCGCCGACGTCGACCGCGCCCTGGACGGCGTCCGCTGGTACCTCGACGAGATCGACGGGATGCTGGGCGACCGCACCCCGCTGGACGGGCCGGTGTCCAACATCGCCAGCTGGAACTACCCGATGTCGGTGCTGGTGCACGCGGAGCTGGTGCAGTTGCTGGCCGGCAACGCGGTGCTGGCCAAGACCCCGTCCCAGGGTGGCGCCGCCTGCCTGACGCTGGCGCACGCGCTGATGGCCCGCGAGGGGCTGCCGGTGACGTTGCTGTCCGGCGGCGGCGCGGAGCTGTCCAGCGTGCTGGTGCGCTCGCCGGAGATCGGCGCGCTGGCCTTCGTCGGCGGCCGGTCCAACGGCGGCAAGGTGGCCGCCAACCTGCTGGACACCGGCAAGCGGCACATGCTCGAACAGGAGGGCCTCAACGCCTGGGGCATCTGGGAGTTCTCCGACTGGGACGGCCTGGCCGCACACCTGAAGAAGGGCTTCGAGTACGGCAAGCAGCGGTGCACCGCCTATCCGCGCTACGTCGTCCAGCGGGAGCTCGTGGACCAGTTCCTGGCCACCTACCTGCCGGTCGTGCAGTCGCTGCGCTTCGGGCACCCGCTGGCGGTCGAGGCCGACGGCGACGACCTGCCCACGCTGGACTTCGGGCCGGTGATCAGCGCCGCCAAGGCCGACGAGCTGACCCGCCGGGTGGCCGACGCGCTGCACCGGGGCGCGGTCCCGCTCTACCGCGGGGACGTCGCGGACGGCCGGTTCATCACCGGGCAGGACACCTCGGCCTACGTGGCACCGGCTGCGCTGTTGTCGCCGGCGGGGGCCAGCGCGCTGATGCACGCCGAGCCGTTCGGGCCGATCGACACGATCGTCGTGGTGGACTCGGAGGCCGAGCTGCTCGCCCAGATGAACGCCTCCAACGGCGCACTGGTCGCCAGCCTGGCCTGCGACGACGAGGAGAAGGCGCGCCGGCTGGCCCGTGAGGTGCAGGCGTTCAAGGTCGGGATCAACAAGCCGCGCTCCCGCGGTGACCGGGCCGAGCCGTTCGGCGGCCGCGGCGCCTCGTGGCTGGGCTGCTTCGTCGGCGGCGAGCTGCTGGTGCAGGCGGTCACCCAGGGTCCGGAGAACGAGCTGCTCTACGGCAACTTCCCCGAGCACTCCCGGTACCCGGCCGCGATCTAGGCGGTCTCCCGGAGCACGAGCTCGGAGGGGAACAGCTGCGGACCGTCCGCGGCCCCGGTCAGCGCGACCTGGGCCGCGGTGGCGGCGATCTGCTCGACGGGATGGGTGGCCGTGGTCAGCCCGGGCCCGCTGAACTCGGCGGCCGGCAGGTCGTCGAAGCCGATGACGGCGACGTCCGCGGGCACCTGCCGGCCCAGGCGGCGGGCCACCTGCATCGCCCCGAGCGCCACCTCGTCGCAGATCGCGTGGACGGCGTCGGTGTCCGGCCACCGGCGGAACACCTCGGCCGCGCCGGCCCGGCCGCTGGCAGTGGTGAAGTCCCCGGCCACGACCCGTTCCGGCAGGCCGGCGGCCCGCATCGCCGCCCGGTAGGCCAGCAGCGGACGACGGGTGCACGGCAGCCAGGGCGGGCCGGCCAGCATCGCGATGCGGCGCCGGCCGCCGGCGAGCAGGCGGGCCGAGATCGCGGCGGCGACCGTGCCGGTGTCGACGTCCACCATCGGCACGCTGTCGGTGCCGACCCCGATCGAGGCGACCCGGCCGTGCAGCGCGGTCGGCAGCGCGGCCAGCACCCGGTCGGTGGTGTTGACCAGGACGACGCCGGCGATCGACCGGTCCCGCCCCAGCCCGGCGAGCGCCGGCTCCGGCCCGCTGAGGGGCAGCCACTCGACCGCGACGCCGAGACCCTCCGGCGCGCAGACCCGGGCGGCCGAGCTGACCACCCGGGCCAGGTGGTCGCAGCGCAGCACGTCGTCGGTCGCGCCGCTGACCGCCACCACCAAGCGGGTGCCCCGGCCGTTGACCAGCGCCCGGGCGACCGGGTCGGCGACGTAGCAGAGCCGGGCGGCGACCTCCTCCACCCGGCGGCGGGCGTCCGGGGAGGACGGTCCCGAGCCGGTGAGCACCCGGGACGCCGTCGCCCGGGACACCCCGGCGGCGAGCGCCACGTGCTCCAGGGTCACCCTCATGCAGCGGTCCTACCACGGGAGAGAGCGCTCTCCCAGCCGCTGACCACTGGAACCGCTCTCAGCGGGCCGCCGTTAGGGTCGGCCGCATGACCTCACCGGAGCCCGGCAGCCCGCTGGCCCGCCGCGAGCGGCTGGTCGGCCTGCTCGTCCTGGGCATCGCCGTCGTCCTGCTGCTGTCCTCGGTCACCTGGTTCGGCAGTGACCGCGCCGGGGTCGGCATCGGGCAGGTCGTGCTCGGCCTGGTGCTGGCGGGGGTCGGCGGCTTCCTGGTGCGTCGGTCCCAGCCGCCCCGCTGAGCCGCGGCGGTCGCGCGCCTCGGCCGCCAGCTGCCGCATCGCGGTGACCGACGCCGGTTCGCCGGTCACTCGGTCCCCTGCACCGGCGCCTCGGCCAGCACGCTCCCACCGGCGTCGAGCACCCGGACCCGGTTCGCCACCGGTGCCGGCGAGGGCAGCAGGTCGGTGACGCCGGAGCCACGGAGCAGTGGCACGGTGGTGACCGTCGTCCCGTCCGAGGCCAGCACGACGGCGGACACGGCGCCCACCGGCGCGGTCACGGCCAGGTTCCCACCGACCCGGACGGCCACCGTCTGGTCCAGCAGCGGGATGCCGGCGGCCGGCACGGGGTCCAGGCTGGTCGTCGAGGCCGTGCTGGAGCCGTCGGTGGTGGTGGCAGACCGGGAGGCCCACACCACCGTGCTCCCGGACGGGAAGGTCAACCCCACCATCACGGCCTGGACGTCCTCGTCTCCGGGGAGCCGGCCGGCTGCCAGCAGGACGGGGGTGACGCCCTCGGCGCCGGAGCCGTAGGTGCCGATCGCCCAGTGGACCGTCAGCTGCACGGCGGACCCGTCGACGCCGGAGGACAGGTCCCGCGGGTCGGCGACGGCCAGCGGTGCCTGGGCGGCGGCCTGGGCGCGGTCGCTCGGCGCGGCAGGCACCGAGTAGACCAGCCGGCCGTCCCGGCGGACGCGCACCTCGTTGGCCAGCTGCGTCACCGGACCGGGGACGCCGGCCACGCCCACCCCGTCCGCGACGTCCAGGGACACCACGTCCTCCGCCGAGGCACCGGCGGCGGAGACGGTCCGGCCCGCCAGGTAGCTGATGTCGTCGCCGGGCCGGCTGACCACGAGCAGCAGGGCCCCGCCGTCCGCGGTGTCCAGCAGCGTCACCGGCTGGTCGGGGTAGGCCAGCACGGACACCGCGGCCTGGGTGAGCTCGGTCGGGCCGGCGCCGGCGGGGCCGGTGAACCAGGCCGAGGACAGCACGCCGTCGTCCCGGCCCATGACCAGTGCCACCCGGGAGCCGCGGACGTCGGCGGCGTAGAGCACCCGGTGGCTCTCGACCGGTGGGAGGGTGTGCGGGTCGACGAGCGGCTCGGCGCTCCACGGCAGGTCGGCCACGGCCGCCAGCCAGCCGGCGTCGTCGGCCAGCGAGCCCCTCGTCGGCAGGTCGTAGAGGCTGGCGAGTGCGGCGGAGGACGACGGCGCGGCCGTGTCGGACCGGCCGACGTCCGGCAGGGTGCTGCGCAGCACCGGCACGGAGCCGAACACCAGGGCCACGGCGAGGACGACGCCGCCCGCGGCCGCCTGGTGCCGGCGGCGGCGCCGGTGCAGCTCCCGGGTCCGCGCCACCAGACCCTCGGGGGCACGCGGGACGGGACGGGCGGCCAGGTGGGAGCGGAGTTCGCGCTCGACGTCCAGCAGGTCCATCTCAGCGCTCCTCGAGAGCAGGGGTGGGCAGGGTGGCGCGCAGCCGGGCGAGGCCGCGGGTGGTCTGGCTCTTCACGGTGTTGACCGAGCAGCCCAGCGCGGCGGCGGTCGCCGCCTCGCCGAGGTCCTCGCCGTAGCGCAGGACGAGCACTGCCCGCATCCGTGGCGGCAGGGTGGCCAGCGCGGCGGCCATGGCGTCGCGCTCGGCGAGGACGTCGGACTGGTCGGGCTCGCCCCGGTCGTGCGCCGGCAGGGCGACGATCTCCTGGGTCGTCCGGCGGCGTCGCCAGCTCGCCGCGCTGGTGACCAGCACCGTGCGGACGTAGGGGTACGGGTCCTCGCCGGAGATCCGGCCCCAGTGCCGGTAGGCCTTGAGCAGGGCGGTCTGCAGCAGGTCCTCGGCGTGCCCGCGGTCGTTGG
>Ga0210040_10009055_pt1 | contig 11663 bp, 10 predicted proteins | sample CryGeyCG12114_NA_FD_185462 | JGI IMG/M metagenome (GOLD analysis project Ga0210040, IMG submission 185462) | Groundwater microbial communities from aquifer - Crystal Geyser CG19_WC_8/21/14_NA (SPAdes) (version 2) | ecosystem: Environmental > Aquatic > Deep subsurface > Groundwater | place: USA... | reverse complement strand
GACAGCTCCAGGGTGCTCGGTTTCCCCTTCGGAATGGGCGACAAGCTCACCAAGGCGATGCCGCCCGCGATCATGGGCAAGGACATCCCGCTCTCGGGGATCTTCGACAAGACGCACGAACGGTACAAGGAAGCGTCCGACATTCGCGCCGTCATCGAGTCGGACCCGGAGGCGAAGACCGTTTTCGACACCGCGATCGGTCTCGAGAACCTCAAACGCCAGTGGGGCGTGCACGCGGCCGGCGTCATCATGTCGAGCGAACCGCTGCTCGACATCATCCCGATCATGAAGCGGGAGCAGGACGGCCAGATCGTCACGCAGTTCGACTACCCCGCTTGCGAGTCGCTCGGGCTCATCAAGATGGACTTCTTGGGGCTCCGGAACCTCACGATCATCGATGATGCGCTCGACAACATCGAGGCCAACCGCGGGCACCGGCCTGAGCTCGAGAAGCTCGAGCTCGACGACGTCCCGACCTACGAGTTGCTCGCGCGCGGTGACACACTGGGCGTCTTCCAGTTCGACGGCGGCCCGATGCGTGCGCTGCTGCGACTCATGCGGCCCGACAACTTCGAGGACATCTCCGCCGTCGGTGCTCTTTACCGGCCGGGTCCCATGGGTGCCAACTCGCACACCAACTACGCGCTGAGGAAAAACGGCATCCAGGAGATCGTGCCGATCCATCCTGAGCTCGCCGAGCCCCTGCAGGACATCCTCGGCATGACCTACGGCCTGATCGTCTACCAAGAGCAGGTCATGTCGATCGCGCAGAAGCTCGCCGGCTACTCGCTCGGTCAAGCCGATCTGCTCCGTCGCGCGATGGGCAAGAAGAAGAAGTCGGAACTCGACAAGCAGTACGCGGGCTTCCGTGCAGGGATGAACGAGCGCGGCTACTCGGACGCGGCGGTCAAGACGCTGTGGGACATCCTGCTGCCGTTCTCGGACTACGCCTTCAACAAGGCCCACTCCGCCGCATACGGTGTCGTCAGCTACTGGACGGCCTATCTCAAGGCCCACCACCCGGCCGAGTACATGGCCGCACTGCTCACAAGTGTCGGGGACGCGCGCGACAAGCTCGCCGTCTACCTCAACGAGTGCCGCCGGATGAAGATCCGAGTGCTGCCTCCCGACGTCAACGAGTCGATCGGGTTCTTCGCCGCCGTCGGCGAGGACATCCGCTTCGGGCTCGGAGCGGTGCGCAACGTTGGCTTCAACGTCGTCGAACTCATCGTGCAGGCACGCGAGGAGAAGGGGCGGTTCACGTCGTTCCACGATTTCTTGCGCAAGGTGCCGATCGCTGTCGCCAACAAGCGCACTCTCGAATCCCTGATCAAGGCCGGGGCGTTCGACTCATTCGGCGTGACGCGTCGTGCGCTGCTCGAGATCCACGAGTCAGCGGTCGAAGCGTCGGTCTCGATGAAGCGGAACGAGGCGAACGGTCAGGTCGATCTGTTCGGCGGCATCTTCGACTTCGAAGACGAACCGGACAAGGTGCCGGATCGCCCCGAATGGCAGAAGCGCGACAAGCTCGCGTTCGAGCGTGAGATGCTGGGCCTCTACGTCTCCGATCATCCGTTGGCGGGCCTAGAGCTCGAGCTCGCGAAGCATGCGTCGAGCAGTATCGCCGACCTCCTCGGGTCCGAGTCGGTCGCGGACGGCGAGACGGTCGTGATCGCGGGGCTCCTCACCGAGGTGCAGCACCGGACGGCGAAGAACTCCGGCAACCAGTACGGCATGATCCAGGTCGAGGACTTCGGCGGCGAGATCACCGTCATGTTCATGGGCAAGGCGTACCAGGAGTTCGCCCCTGCCCTGTCGACGGACAGTGTCGTCGTGGTGCGCGGACGCGTCAGTCAGCGGGAAGACAGCATCAACGTGCACGCCTACAGCATCTTCACGCCCGATGTCGGTCAGCGCGACAACGGGGCAGCGCTGACGCTGACGCTGGCCGATCATCGGGCGACCACCGACACGGTGAAGGCGCTCGGCGACGTACTGATCCGGCACTCGGGAACCACCGAGGTCCGGCTTCGCCTGACGAAGGGCGACTCAGCGCGGGTATTCGAGATCCCCTACCCGGTCGGTGTGACGGCCGACCTGTACGGCGAACTCAAGACCCTTCTAGGCCCCGGCTGCCTCGGCTAGGGGCGAACGCGGGTCAGTCGAGGGGACGAGGAGCGTGGTAGGCGCGCTCGTGGTAGAGCAGTGGCGCGTCTTCGCCACCGAGGGCACCGGTCTCGACCTGGACGACGACGACCGCGTTGTTCTCGACAGGCAGGCGGTTGACGATCCGCGCAACCATCCATGCGGTCACGTCGTTCAACACCGGAAGCCCGTGCGGTCCTTGGTGCCAGTGATCGCCCGCGAAACGCTGGTCAGCCGAAGCCGACATCTTCGCCGCGACCGATCGATCACCGGCACCGAGCATGTGGATGACGACGTGCTCTGTGTTCTCGATAGCGTGCCAGGCACTCGAAACCCGGGCCATGTTGAACGTTGCCAGCGGCGGCACAGCGGCCAGAGACGCGAGGGATGTGGCGGTGAAACCGACCGGTGTTCCATCGGTGTCGCGAGCCGTGACGACGGCGACACCGGCCGCGTGGCGTCGGAATGCCTGCTTGAACGCCGAAATGTCGTCGGCTGCGAATGTCTCGTTCATCTACAGTCATTCAACCGCAGAGCCGCGCAGCGGTATTCCGCCTACGGACACGGGAAGACCCCGAACCGGCTTCGCTAGACTTGCCGCGCCATGATGCGACTCATCGATCTCAGAGGTGCAGCCACGAGCCGGACCGAGTTGCTGGCTCTCGTCCCGCGTCCAGAATTGGATGCCACCTCGGCAGCCGTCGCCGCAGCCGAACTCATCGGCGACGTCAAGGCGCGAGGTGCGGACGCGCTGCTCGACCAGGCCGAACGCTTCGATGGGGTCAGACCCGACCCGCTGCGCCTCGCATCGCAAACGATCGCGGCCGCGGTCGAGGCTCTCGACCCGGCAGTACGTGCCGCCCTCGAGGAATCCGTCGAGCGGGTGAGAGCGGCGAGCCGTGCGCAGATTCCGGCCCCTGCTACGACAACGCTCGGTCCTGGCGCCCAAGTCACGCAGCGCTGGCAGCCTGTGGGCCGCGTCGGGCTGTACGTGCCGGGTGGCAAGGCCGTTTATCCGTCGAGCGTCGTGATGAACGTCGTCCCCGCCCAGGTCGCAGGTGTCGCCTCGATCGCGCTCGTCTCGCCTCCGCAGAAGAACTCGGGCGGTTCCGTGCACCCGGTCATCGCCGCCGCCGCCGGGCTGCTCGGCATCGACGAGGTCTACGCGATCGGGGGAGCAGGAGCGATCGGCGCCCTCGCTTACGGAGTCGACTCACTGGGGCTCGATCCCGTCGATGTCGTCACCGGCCCCGGCAACGTCTACGTCGCCGCAGCTAAACGCCTCGTCGCAGGGCGCGTCGGCATCGACTCCGAAGCCGGACCCACCGAGATCCTGGTGATCGCCGATGACAGCGCCGACCCTCGGCTCATAGCGGCCGACCTCATCAGTCAGGCGGAGCACGACGAGCTCGCGTCGGCGATTCTCGTCACCGACTCGGCGGGTCTGGCGGACGAGGTCGAACGCCTGCTGCCCGAAATGGTGGCAGCGACTGCCGCCAGCGAGCGGGTATCGGTTGCGTTGACGGGACAGCAGTCCGCTGTCGTTCTCGTCGAGGACCTCGAGCAGGGAGCCGCCTTCAGTAACGCGTACGGTCCCGAGCACCTCGAGATCGTCACGACCGACTCCGATTCGCTCCTCGAACGGATCGACAACGCCGGCGCGATATTCCTCGGTGCTTCGACGCCCGTAAGCCTTGGCGATTACCTGGCCGGATCGAACCACGTCCTTCCCACCGGCGGCGCTTCGCGCTTCTCGTCGGGGCTCGGCGCGCACACCTTCCTTCGCCCCCAGCAGATCGTCCGCTACTCGCACGACGCTCTCGGCGGGGTGAAGGACCGCATCGTCACGCTCGCGAACGCCGAAGGCCTGCCGGCCCACGGCGAAGCAATCTCTGCGCGGTTCCTTTGACCATGGTGGGCGCGCCGTCCCGATCCAGCGAATAAAATCGCTCTCGCCATGCACTGCCCTTTCTGCCGAAACGCCGATACACGCGTCGTCGACTCACGAGTAAGCGATGACGGAATGTCGATCCGCCGGCGACGTCAATGTCCCGAGTGCGGTCGACGATTCTCGACGACCGAGACCGCCAGCCTCAACGTGATCAAACGCAACGGCGTCCTCGAACCGTTCAGCCGCGACAAGGTCGTGTCCGGAGTCCGAAAAGCCTGCCAGGGGCGCCCGGTGACCGACACCGACCTCGCCATGCTCGCGCAGCGGGTCGAAGAGAGCATCCGGGCGACCGGAGCATCGCAGGTCGATGCCGGCGAGATCGGGCTCTCCATCCTGCCGCCGCTGCGCGAACTCGATGAGGTCGCCTATCTTCGGTTCGCGAGCGTCTACCAGGGCTTCGAGTCCCTCGACGACTTCGAAGAGGCCATCGGCTCGCTGCGGGCCGAGAACAAGCAGCAGCGCCGCGCTCAGCAGCTCGCCGAGCCCGAGCTGTGAGCACGCCAGACTCCTCCCGCCGGGCGACCCTCTATGAGATCGTCTTCCGTCTCGTCTTCGCGAGAATGGACGCTGAGAAAGCCCACCACATCGGGTACTCCGTGATCCGAGGCATGGCGAGCCCCGGCCTCTCGGCCGTCGTGCGGCGCTTCTGCAGTCCTCATCCGTCGCTGCGCACCAGGGCGCTCGGGATCGACTTCCCCTCACCATTCGGCCTCGCGGCAGGTTTCGACAAGGATGCTCTGGCGGTCCGCGGGCTCGGCACGCTCGGTTTCGGGCACGTCGAGATCGGCACCGTGACGGCTTTGCCGCAACCCGGAAACCCGAAACCCCGACTGTTCCGCCTCATCGCCGATCGCGCAGTCGTCAACCGGATGGGCTTCAACAACAGGGGCGCGACCGCGGCAGCGGCCGAGCTGGCGCGGATTCGACGTGGCGGCCGCCTGCCGGTCATCGGCGTCAATATCGGCAAGAGCCGAGCGGTCGATGTCTCCGATGCTGTCGGGGATTACCGGACGAGTGCTCGAGAACTCGCCCGTCACGCCGATTACCTGGTCATCAACGTGAGCTCGCCCAACACTCCCGGTCTCCGTAACCTTCAAGATCTCGACCGTCTCGCTCCCTTGATCGCCGCAGTGCGCTCAGAAACGGCGGGAGCGCCTCTTCTTGTGAAGATCGCACCTGATCTTTCCAACGACGAGGTGCGCGAGATCGGCGGGTTCGCGGTAGCGAACCGTCTCGACGGCGTCATCGCAACCAACACCACGATCGCGCGTACGGGACTCAGCACTCCCGACACAGTCGTAGAAGCGGCAGGTGCTGGAGGTCTGTCGGGGGCACCGCTCGCAGCTCGATCGCTCGAGGTGCTGCGACTGTTGCGGTCGGCGGTGCCCGAGGACTTCTGCATCATCTCCGTCGGGGGAGTGGATACGGCCGAGGACGTCCACGAGCGGCTGCTCGCAGGAGCGACGCTCGTGCAGGGCTACACGGCCTTCCTCTACCGCGGCCCGCTATGGGCGCGGCAGATCAACCGCGGCCTTCGCCGTCTGCAAGCGCGCTAGCGCCGAGCGGGCAGCTCAGTGCGGGTACTGACCGCGCTTGACCTGCGGCTTCGGGAGGCGCAGCACGCGTAGCTGCAACGCGCGCATCGCGGCGTAGAAGCGGAAACCGCGTTCGACCTTCGAATCGCCGAATTTGCGCGCCAGCTTGCGCTTCAGAATGAAGCCGAGGATCACGACATCGAGCAGCGCGACGACGAAGAAGCCCCACAGCACGAAGATGCCGTAGGTCTGGATGTAGATGTTGGGGATGAAGGTCAAAAGGATGAAGACGAACATGATGGGGATGAGGAACTCCCCGATGCTCCACCGAGCGTCGACATGGTCGCGGATGAACTTGCGCTGCGGTCCCCGGTCTCTCGTCGGCAGGTACCGCTCTTCACCGTTGGCCATACCGACACGTGCGCGCTCACGCGCAACGGCCGCCTTGGCTCGGGCTTGACGTGCCGCCTCGCGACGATCGTTCGGGACAAGTGGACGCTTACGTGCAGCTTCCTGCTCGCGGCGCGTCGGCGTCGATCGCCCTTTACCGATCAGTGGGTCGCCGGTCTCGTTTTCAGGAGCGGGCAACGGGGGAGTGGGGCGGGAAGGCTGCTTGGCCACGGTGAAAACCTCGTCGATGTCGTGAAGAATAGGATAAACCCATGCCTTTGGTGCCCCCCGACCAAGACTCGTCCGCAGGCTCCGAGAATTCTTCGGAACAGCGGCTACGCGACACGGTCATCGCTGACTTCCCGGCCACGGTCGCCGATCTGACGGCTCTGATCCGAATCCCTTCGGTCTCATGGGACGGCTTCGACCAGTCCGAGGTTGCGCGCAGCGCGGAAGCCGTCGCCGAACTGGCCCGAAGCACCGACATCTTCGACTCCGTCGCCATCGAACGGGTCCCCGTCGAGGAGGGAAGCGACGTCCTCGGCCAACCTGCGGTCCTCGCAAAGCGGTCCGCGAGAAACAACGCGCCGACGGTGCTTCTCTACGCCCACCACGATGTGCAGCCGCAAGGGGATTCCGCCCTGTGGGAGTCGGCGCCGTTCGAACCGACGGTACGCGGAGACCGCCTCTACGGGCGTGGCGCATCCGACGACAAAGCCGGCGTCATCACCCACATCGCAGCGCTGCGAGCGATCAAAGAGGTTCACGGCGATGACATCGATCTCGGAATCGTGCTCTTCATCGAGGGCGAAGAGGAGTTCGGATCACGCTCGTTCGGCAACTTCCTCGCCACTCACCGCGACACGCTCGACGCCGACGTGATCGTCGTCGCCGACTCCGACAACTGGGACACTGCGACACCCGCCCTCACGGTGAGCTTGCGCGGCAATGTGACATTCGCGCTCACCGTGTCGACCCTCGACCATGCTTCCCACTCCGGAATGTTCGGGGGAGCAGCCCCCGACGCCATGCTCGCAACGATCAAACTGCTCAGTACCCTCTGGAACGCCGACGGCAGCGTCGCGGTGGACGGCCTCACGAGATACACCGGCACCGAAGCGCCGCACTACGACCCCGAGCGCTTCCGCGCAGAGGCGGCCCTTCTCGACGGCGTCCAACCGATCGGGGGCGGCGACCTCTACTCCCAGATGTGGTTCGGGCCTGCAATCACCGTCACCGGTATCGACGCCCCCAGTGTCAAGAACGCATCCAATACCCTCATCCCGAGCGTCACGGTCCGGGTCAGCGTCCGCATCGCCCCCGGCCAAGAGCCGAACGGCGCCTATCACGCCGTGCGTGATCACCTTGCAGCGAATGCTCCGCTCGGCGCCCAGCTCGACTTCGCCGACGCCGACCTCGGCTCGCCGTTCCTCGTCGACACCAGCGGAGACATCTTCGCGCTCGCGCGCCGGGCGCTCGCCGACGGGTGGGAAGCCGACGTCGTCGAACAGGGAATCGGCGGCTCCATCCCGTTCATCGCGCAACTCGTCGAGACCTTCCCCGAGGCTCAAATCCTCGTCACCGGCGTCGAAGACCCCGACACCCGCGCCCACTCGCCGAACGAATCCCAGCACCTCGGAGTCCTCAAGCGCGCCATCGTCGGCGAATCATTCCTTCTACACCGACTCGCGCACGGCGAATAGCCGCCGGACCGGCCGTCTCCGCATCCCAAGAACGTACAATCGACGGTGACATTCGCGAGCGACCCCGCGATCCTCGAAGGGACAAAACCATGACCGACGTCTCCCTCACCGAAAAGCCCTCTGTCGAAAGCCACGGCGTAGGCCTCACCGAGACCGCTGCCGGCAAGGTCAAATCGCTGCTCGAGCAAGAAGGACGCGACGACCTCCGCCTTCGCGTCGCCGTACAGCCCGGCGGCTGCTCCGGCCTCATCTACCAGCTCTACTTCGACGAGCGCCTCATGGACGGTGACGCCACCCGTGACTTCGACGGCGTCGAAGTAATCGTCGACCGCATGAGCGTGCCCTACCTCGACGGTGCCACCATCGACTTCGAAGACACCATCCAGAAGCAGGGGTTCACAATCGACAACCCCAACGCAGCCGGAAGCTGCGCCTGCGGAGACAGCTTCCACTGAGTTTGTTCGGCTGCGCCGCCACATTGCGGCGCAGCGCGACATGCGGCCGTATCCGCGGCTACAGGCGAGTAAGTCGCCCTTCGCCGCTTCACCTGATCTTTTCGGTGCCCCGGGGTCCCACCGTTCGAACGATATGGATCGTTGATCGGTCGTTGAGGAGGGGCTGCAGCCGCGTCGCGAACGACGCACCTCGTGAGTCGTCGATGACGGAACCGGCGACGCGCCCGGGCCACGCTGAATCTTCCTTGCGAAGCACTACGGAGCGTAGAAAAAGGTGGCCCCGAAGGGGCGGATAGGCGAGGGTGTTCGCTTCGGGCGCTATAGACTGATCACTCGTTCCAAGGTTGTTCCGCGAGAGGTTTTAGGTGCGCAACAGACGTCGACTCCGATGGGCGGCCGTGCCGCTCGCGGCGACCATGGCATTCGTCCTGGCCGGCTGCACGCAGGCCCAGCTACACGGGTTCCTACCCGGATTCCAAGAAGATCAGCCCGCGGTGACCAACCACGCGCAGCGCATCTCCGAGCTGTGGGTCGGCTCGTGGATCGTGCTGCTCGCCGTCGGTGTCATCACGTGGGGCCTCATTCTGTGGGCCGCGATCGTCTACCGTCGTCGCCGTGGCCAGACCGGGCTCCCGGTTCAGTTGCGTTACAACATGCCGATCGAGATCTTCTACACGATCGTCCCGCTCATCCTGGTCGTCGGCTTCTTCGCCTTCACCGCTCGTGATCAGGCCGCAATCGAAACCCGCAGCGACGATCCCGACGTGACCATCGAGGCATATGGCAAGCAGTGGGCCTGGGACTTCAACTACCTCGACGAAAACGTCTACTCCGCCGGCGTTCAGGCCGAGCCGATCGGTGAACCCGGCACCGGCGTCGTCGACGAGAGCGTGCCCGTGCTGGTGCTCCCCGTCGACAGTGAGATCGAGATCCAGCTCAAGGCACGCGATGTCATTCACTCGTTCTGGGTCGTGGACTTCCTCTACAAGAAGGACATGATCCCGGGCAAGACGAACTACATGTCGTTCACGACGCAGCGCGAGGGCACCTATCAGGGCAAGTGTGCCGAGCTCTGTGGCGACTACCACTCACTGATGCTCTTCCAAGTGAAGGTCGTCTCGCAGGCCGAGTACGACGACTACGTCGAATCGCTCCGAACGCAGGGCTTCGAAGGTCGTCTGGGTGATGAGTACAACCGAAACCTCAACGAGCCGGGCGGCGTGACCCCAGGCGAAGGATCCGACGAGATCTCGTCGCAGGTGGACTAAGGGACTGATCTGAATGACCTCGACTCTCAACCGTCCCACGACGGCGCTACCTGCCGGTCAAGCCGCGGTGTTCAACACCAACAAGGCTGAGCGCAAAGGCAACATGATCGTCAGCTGGATCACCTCCACTGACCACAAGACCATCGGGTACATGTACCTGATGTCCTCCTTCACCTACTTCCTCATCGGAGGGGTGATGGCGCTCGTCATCCGAGCGCAGCTCTTCGAGCCCGGTCTCAACATCGTGCCGACGCATGACCAGTACAACCAGCTGTTCACGATGCACGGCACGATCATGCTGCTCATGTTCGCGACCCCGCTGTTCGCCGGCTTCGCGAACGTGCTCATGCCGCTGCAGATCGGCGCGCCCGATGTGGCCTTCCCGCGGCTCAACGCCTTCGCTTTCTGGTTGTTCTTCTTCGGCAGCTTCATCGCGGTAGCGGGCTTCTTCACACCCTCCGGTGCCGCGTCGTTCGGCTGGTTCGCATACGCGCCGCTGTCGAGCACGACCTTCTCACCTGGGCTGGGTGGGAACCTCTGGGTCTTCGGACTCGGTATGAGCGGCTTCGGCACGATCCTCGGCGCGGTGAACTTCATCACTACGATCATCACGATGCGCTCGCCCGGAATGACGATGTTCAGGATGCCGATTTTCACCTGGAACATCCTCATCACGTCACTGCTCGTGCTGATGGCATTCCCTGTCCTCGCAGCTGCACTCCTCGCACTCGGCGCGGATCGCGTGTTCGGTGCCCGCATCTACGACGCGTCTACGGGGGGTCCGATCCTCTGGCAGCACCTCTTCTGGTTCTTCGGTCACCCCGAGGTCTACATCATCGCGTTGCCTTTCTTCGGCATCGTCTCCGAGATCTTCCCCGTCTTCAGCCGCAAGCCGATCTTCGGTTACAAGACCCTCGTCTACGCGACCATCACCATCGCCGCGCTCTCTGTCACGGTGTGGGCGCACCACATGTACGTCACGGGCTCCGTCCTGCTGCCGTTCTTCGCCCTGATGACGATGCTCATCGCTGTGCCGACCGGTGTGAAGATCTTCAACTGGGTCGGAACCATGTGGCGCGGATCGGTGACTTTCGAAACGCCGATGCTGTGGGCCATCGGGTTCCTCATCACGTTCGTCTTCGGAGGTCTCACGGGCGTCATCCTTGCCTCACCGCCGCTCGACTTCCACGTATCCGACACCTACTTCGTCGTCGCGCACTTCCACTATGTGGTGTTCGGAACCGTTGTGTTCGCGATGTTCGCTGGCTTCTACTTCTGGTGGCCCAAGTGGACCGGAACGCTCCTCAACGAGCGACTCGGTAAAATCCACTTCTGGATGCTCTTCATCGGTTTCCACATGACCTTCCTCGTGCAGCACTGGCTCGGTGTCGTGAACATGCCTCGTCGGTACTACTCGTACCTTCCCGAGGACAACATCACCTGGATGAACCAGCTGTCGACGGTCGGAGCCATGCTGCTCGGCGCATCGATGCTCCCGTTCCTCTACAACGTGTGGGTCACTGCCCGTAAGGCTCCGAAGGTCACTGTCAACGACCCGTGGGGCTACGGACGCTCGCTCGAGTGGGCCACGTCCTGCCCGCCGCCGCGGCACAACTTCACCTCGATTCCGCGCATACGTTCTGAATCTCCGGCGTTCGATCTCAACCACCCCGAGGCCGGCATCCCCGTCGGTGTCGGGCCGGCGAAGGACGCCCCTGATGCGCCCACCCGCGACGCGGCCTCAGGAAAGGTGAAGTAGTCGATGCGCGCGAACGCCGTCATCTTCTGGATACTTTCGATCTTCTTCGGACTCGCCGCTGTCGCATACGCCTGGTGGTCTTGGCTGGATGCGGGATACGACCTCCATCCCGAGTGGGTAGGTACGGTCGGGCTGTCGCTGACCTCGGTGCTCGCGATCTTCCTCGGCTTCTACGTGCAGCACACCTACCGAGCTCAGGGTGGTGAACTGCCCGAGGATCGGCTTGACGCCGACGTGGACGACGGAGACCCGGAACTCGGCTTCTACAGCCCGTGGAGCTGGTGGCCGATCATCCTCGCCACGTCCGCCGCGCTCGCGTTCCTTGGGATCGCCGTCGGGGTGTGGATCTCTTTCATCGGTGTGGCGCTCTTCCTGATCGCGATCACCGGATGGGTCTACGAGTACTACCGCGGTTACCACGCGCGTTGAGCTGACGCTCACGGTCGCTCATATCCGC
>Ga0210040_10009054_pt1 | contig 11663 bp, 11 predicted proteins | sample CryGeyCG12114_NA_FD_185462 | JGI IMG/M metagenome (GOLD analysis project Ga0210040, IMG submission 185462) | Groundwater microbial communities from aquifer - Crystal Geyser CG19_WC_8/21/14_NA (SPAdes) (version 2) | ecosystem: Environmental > Aquatic > Deep subsurface > Groundwater | place: USA... | reverse complement strand
AGCTGGAGCTTCACGTAGTGGTCGGTGAACTCGCCGGCTGGGAAACCGGCGAGCCCCTCCCCGCCCAGCACCACGCGGACCATGTGCGGCGTGATCCGCGAGGTGCGCAGCACCTCGGCGACGCGCGCCGTCCGCTTGCGGGGCGGGCGGCCACCGGGACCACCACGTCGTGCCTCGGTCATGCCAGCTCCTCCGGAACGGTCGGAGGGTGCGCCGGCGGCCCGTGATCGGCACGGGCCTGGCACCCTCTCCCGAACCGTAGTCCGGGCTCCGGAGTCCAGGTTAGGGTGCCCTCACCAGGGGGTGGTCGCCTGGAGCACTGCCTCGGTGAGCGCCCGGGTCCGGAACGCGGTGACCTGCTGGTACTCCGGGTCGGCGACCATCCGGCTGAACGCCTCGCGGGACGGGTACCGGATCAGCAGCACCGAGTCCCAGTCCTGGCCGGCCTCGGCGACCAGTGCGGTGGAGCCCTCCCCGGCGTAGAGGATCTCGCCGCCGTAGCGCGGGAGGAAGGTCGTCCGGAGCGCCTCGGCGTACTGCTCGTAGGACTCCCTGCCGCCCTCGGCGTAGCGCAGCAGGTTGAGCATCACGACGGGACCGCCCGGGTCCTCCTGGAGGTAGCGCTTGAGGTCCGTGCCACGGGGATCGACAGCCATGCCGCACGCTAACCGGCCGCCGCCGCAGCGGTGCCCTCAGGTGCGCTGGAGCTGCCGCGCGGCCTGCACGACGTAGACGACGGACAGCACGAGGAAGGCGGCACCCACCGCCGCCCGTACCTGGTCGTCGGTGAACGGGGAGCGCTCCGCCACCGGGCCGGCGACGGCGTCGGCGACCTTGGCGCGCCAGCCCTGCAGGCCGGCCTTTCCGAACGACACGGTATCCATGGCGGTGTCGCTACCCCGGCGCCCGCGCGATCACCCCCCGGTGTCGACCGGGCCGGCTGTCGCACCCGTCGAGGACACTGCCGGGGTGAACCGGATCGTCCTCGTGCGCCGCGGCGAGGACGTCGAGGTGCGCGACCAGGACCGGCCGGGCGAGGTGCTCGGGCTGCCGGCCGCGGACCTGCCCGCGCTCGTCGCCGGCCGCGAGGCCCAGCCGGTACCGGTGCGCTGGGTGTGGGACGACACCACCCGCTGGTACCCGGGCCTCCTGGCGCAGGGGGTGCGGATCGCCCGGTGCACCGACCTGCGGCTGTGCCATGCGGTCCTGCGGCGGTCGCCCGCGGTGGACCAGGCGCTGCTCGCCGCCGCGGAGACGCCGGCCTGGGACGCGCTGCAGCCGGTGACGGCGGTCGACCCCGGGCTCTTCCCCCTCGAGGATCCCGCCGACCGCCTCGACCCGCCCGCCGAGCACGACCGCCAGCGGGCGGCCGTGGCCGCGTCGCAGGAGCGGGGACGGCTGGACCTGCTGCTCGCCGCCGAGTCCTCGGGCGCCCTGGTGGCCGCTGAGATGACGCACGCCGGGCTGCCGTGGCGCGCGGACGTGCACGACCGGCTGCTCGCCGAGCTGCTCGGTCCGCGCCCCGCGGCCGGGCAGCGGCCGGTGGTGCTGGAGCGCCTGGCCGCCGAGCTGCGGACGGCCCTGGGTGCGCCCGGGCTCAATCCGGACTCGCCGGCCGACCTGCTGCGGGGGCTGCGGGGCGCCGGCCTGGCCGTGGCCGACACCCGCTCCTGGACCCTCGAGCAGGTCGACCACCCCGCCATGCCGGCGCTGCAGGAGTACCGCCGGCTCTCCCGGCTCATGACGGCCAACGGCTGGGCGTGGCTGGATGCCTGGGTGCGCGAGGGCCGGTTCCGGTCGTACTTCGTGCCGGGCGGCGTCGTGACCGGCCGGTGGGCGTCCAACGGCGGGGGAGCGCTGTCGATGCCCACGCAGGTCCGGCCGGCCGCGATCGCCGACGAGGGGTGGCGTTTCGTGGTCGCCGACGTCGCCCAGCTGGAGCCGCGGGTGCTGGCGGGCATGAGCCGCGACACGGCCATGGCCGGCGCCGCCCGGGGCGCGGACCTGTACCAGGGCATCGTCGCGGCCGGGGTGGTCGCCACCCGGGGCGAGGCCAAGGTCGGGATGCTCGGGGCGCTCTACGGCGCGACCCGCGGGGAGAGCGGGCGCATGATGCCGCGGCTCACCCAGCGCTACCCGCGGGCCATCGGCCTGGTGGAGGAAGCCGCGCGGGCGGGGGAGCGCGGGGACGTGGTCCGCACCCTGCTCGGCCGCGGGTCGCCGGTGCCCGGCGCCGCATGGGCGGACCGGCCCGCGGACCTGGGGGAGGCCCCGGACGAGGACGACGGCGGCTCGCGCCAGGACCGGGACCGGCAGCGCCGCGCCTGGGGGCGGTTCACCCGCAACTTCGTCGTCCAGGGGACGGCGGCCGAGTGGGCGCTGTGCTGGCTGGCCGACCTGCGCAACCGGCTGTGGGAGCTGGGGGCGGGGGAGCTGCCCGAGCGCCCGCACCTGGTGTTCTTCCTGCACGACGAGGTCGTCGTGCACACCCCCGAGCACCTGGCGCGCGAGGTGGAGGAGGCGGTGCGGCAGGCAGCGGTGTCGGCGGGCCGGCTGCTGTTCGGGGAGTTCCCGATCGACTTCCCGCTCGACGTCGACGTCGTCCGGTCGTGGGCCGACGCGTGACCGCCGGAACCCCCGTGGTGGAGTGGTCGGCGCCTCCGGACGGGGCGGCCGGGCCGAGGGGAGTGGGATGACCGACCTGCTGGCGGTGGACCTCCTGCCGGAGGGTCTCGGCGTCACGACGCTGGTGCTCGTCCTCCTCGCCGGCCTGACCGCCGGGTTCATCGACGCCGTGGTGGGCGGTGGCGGCCTGGTGCAGCTCCCGGCGCTGCTGCTGGTGCCCGGCATCAGCCCGGTGCAGGCCCTGGCGACCAACAAGCTGGGCTCGGTGTTCGGCACGACCACCAGCGCGGTCACCTACTACCGGCGCGTCCGCCCGGACCTGCGCACCGCGCTGCCGATGGCGGCGGTCGCGCTCGTCGGCAGCTTCTGCGGCGCATCGATCGCCGCCCTGCTGCCGGCCAGCGTCTTCAAGCCGGTGATCGTCGTGGCGCTGATCGGCATCGGGGCGTTCACGGTGCTGCGCCCGGCGCTGGGCGACGTCACCGCGCTGCGGCACACCGGCCGCCGCCACCACGAGACGGCGGCCGGGATCGGCGTCGCCATCGGCTTCTACGACGGCATCCTCGGGCCGGGCACCGGTTCGTTCCTGGTCTTCGCCATGGTGTCGCTGCTGGGCTACGCGTTCCTGGAGGCCAGCGCGAAGGCCAAGATCGTCAACTGCGCCACCAACCTGGGGGCGCTGCTGTTCTTCGTGCCGCACGGCTCGGTGTACTGGGGGCTCGGCCTGCTGCTCGGCCTCGCCAACATGGTGGGCGGCTACCTCGGGGCGCGGACGGCCACCGCGCGGGGCAGCGGCTTCATCCGGGTGGCGTTCCTGGTGGTGGTCGGCGCGCTGATCCTGCGGGTCGGCTGGGACGTCTGGCAGGAGAACGTGCGGCCGCACCTGGAGTGAGCGGTGTTGACACCCGCATGAATGAGGACATAGCTGATACTTGTACGAGTATCGGCAGTGACCTAATATTGTGATGTGCAGACCGGTGAGCAGCCGCTGGTGTACGCCCTGCTCGGCGACATCGTTGCGTCGAAGACGCACCATCGCAGGGACGAACTGCAGGGGCGGGTCGTGGAGGCACTCGCCGCCGTCGACGAACGCGTGCCGGGCGTGCAGCCTCTCGAGGTCACGATCGGCGACGAGTTCCAGGGAGCCTATGGGTCACTGGCTGATGCCGTCCGAGCCTCTTTGCTGATTCGACTCGTCCTGCTTCCTCGTGTGGATGCCCGGTTCGGAATAGGTAGCGGGCGAGTGACTGTCTTCGACGACACTCGCAGGCCGCTCTCGCAGGACGGGCCGGCGTGGTGGGCTGCGCGTGAAGCCATCAACCACGTCCACAGGCACCAGCAGCGGAGCGCGCACGAGAGAGCCATCCGCACATGGTTCGTGGCAGGGCCGTCGCCGGAGGATCGAGCTGGCCGGTCCGGGGCGGATCAGTTCGTGAACGCTCATCTCCTGTGCCGCGATGCCCTGGTGCCACGGGACGACGACCGAGCTGTCGCCCTGCTCCGCGGCTGGCTCCTGGGTCGAACCCAGGTCGACCTGGCTGCTGAGGTGGGCATCTCGCAGTCGGCAGTCTCCCAGCGCCTCGGGCGCATGGGTGCTCTGGCCATCCGCGACTCGTTCGACCTGCTGGCAGCGGGGCAGTCGTGACGTGGTTCGGTCTGGCGCTCGGCGCCCTCGGCGTCCTGGACCTGGTTCGGTGGAATCGCGACCGCCTGGACGGCCGCACCATTCTGGGCCTCGCTGCCGCGGGCGTCTACGTGCTGGCGCTGCTGGTTCTGGGCGACGTAGCCGTCCGGACGGCGGTCGCGACGAGCGTCGTCGCGATGCTCCTGGGGCTGGCATGGGTGCTGGGATCTGATGCTGCTCTCCATGGCGGCAAGGCAGCGCGACCGGGTCTTGCGATCGCGCTCGCGATCCTCGTCATCGCTCTCCTCCTGAGTCCGTACTCCCCGGACCTCGCCGGGCCCCTGGAGGAGTGGTACGACGAGCTGCCGTGGGCGCCGTTGCTGGACGTGTCGATCGAGCGGGCCCTCGTGGTCCTCGGCTCCGCACTGGCTCTCACGTGTACCGGCAACGTCCTCGTCAGGCTCGTTCTCGAAGCGTCGGGCAGCAAGGTGCAGCGGAGTGAGCAGCAGATCAAGGGGGGCCGGGTGTTGGGCCCCCTGGAGCGCCTGCTCATCCTCGGGCTGGGTCTCGCAGGCGAACTGGGGGCTGCCTCGATCATCGTGGCAGCCAAGGGCCTGCTCCGGTTCCCCGAACTCCAGTCCTACCGTGCGGAGGAGGGGGAGGGGGGAGCCGGCGAGGCGTCGGCGCAGCGCATCGACGTGCTGACCGAGTACTTCCTGATCGGATCCATGACGAGTTGGGTGCTCGCCCTGCTGGGCCTGGCCATCTCATAAGGTCAGCACTTATTCCTGCATAGCTATAAGGCGCTGGCCGGCACGGATCACCGTTACCCGCCGAGGAGCGGCCTCGTCGGCTCAGCCGCGGCGGGAGCGTCCGCGCGGTCCGCCCTGACGGCCGCCGAGGGCGCGGCCGGCGGCCCGGCCCGCGGCCCGCTGGCCACCGGCGGGACGGCGACTGCGGTCGCCCCCGGACCGGCCCGTCGGTGCGCTGCACGGGCGGCAGGTGGTGAACCAGGGCGCGATCGCGGTGCCGCAGGTCGTGCACTTGCCCGACCGGCCCAGGGCGATGGCGTCGGGGAGCAGCTCGGTGATCATCTCGGCGCACTCCTCCTCGACCCAGGCGGCGTCGTCGCCGTCCAGGCCGCCCACGCCGGGGAACTGGCGCAGCAGCGTCTGGGCGTCGCGGGCCGCGGCGGCGGCCTGCTCGTACTCCTCGACCGTGCCGCCGCGGGGGACGTCGGGCAGCACCGTCTCCGGCTGCACGGGCAGGCCGACGGCGTGCTCCAGGGCCGCGCGGGCGAGCACGAGCCAGCGGGTGCGGCGCGGCGGGTTGTAGTCGATGGCCAGGTTGACCAGCCGCCAGACGGTCTGCAGGTCGCCGGCCGCGCCGAGGGGGCCGCGCAGCAGCGGGAGCAGCGCGTGCACCCGCAGCACCAGGGTGGTGACGTCGTCGGCGGTCATGGCCTGGTCGCGGGTGGCGGCCCGGGCCCAGGCCATCCAGCGCACCAGCGCCTCGGGCAGGTCGACGGCCTCGATCGCGCCGAGGTCCTCGAGCTCGGGCCGCAGCCGCGGTGCGCGCTTGGGCAGGTCGCTCATCTCGTCGCCGCGGGCCACCGCGGCGCCGTTCGCGACGAGCGCCCCGATCGGCTTGAGCCCGCTGACGCCGATCAGGATGCCGACGGCGCCGTGGCCGGTGAGCCCGTAGCGCCCGGCGCGGCCGGCGATCTGCGCGGCCTCCCAGGTGCGCAGCGGCCGCACCTCCTGGCCGTCGAACTTCGTGGTCTCGGCGAACAGCACGGTGGTGGCCGGCACGTTGATGCCGTGCCCGATCACGTCGGTGGTGACGAGGACGTCGAGCTCGCCGCCGGTGAACCGCTCGATGACCTCGCGCCGGGTGGCCGGGGGCAGGGCGCCGTAGAGGACGCCGACCTTGCCGGGCCGGTGCTGGTCGAGCTCGGCGGCGGCGGCGTACACGGCCTTGCGGGAGAACGCGACCACCAGCGTCTGCGGCCGGACGGCGTCGGTCCGCACCGGCGCGCGCAGCACGTCCAGGCGCGAGAGCCGCTTGTGGTTGACGACCTCGACGTGCTCGGCGTCGGACACCAGCGGCTTGAGCACCAGGTAGGCCTCGGCGGCCGCGATCAGGTGCATCGTCCGGTACTCGCCGGTGAGCAGCAGGCGGGCCCAGTGGTGGCCGCGGTCCGGGTCGGTCACCCAGTGCGCCTCGTCGAGGACGAGCATCTCGCCGCGCGGCGGCGCCTTCTCGACGGTGCAGCAGACGATGGGCGCGAAGGGGTCGATCTCCTCCTCGCCGGTCGACAGGCCGACCGTGCCCTCGGGCAGGAGGGCGGAGAGCTTCTCGTAGGCCTCGTGGGCCAGCTGGCGCAGCGGAGCGGCGTAGACGCCGGAGCCGGCGGCGGCCAGCGCCTGCAGCGACTCGTAGGTCTTGCCGGAGTTGGTGGGGCCGAGGTGGAAGACCACGTCCTCGGGCCGGGTGGTGCGGGTCGGCAGTGCGGGCTCGGCGCCCTCGACCCAGCTCTGCTGCGCCAGCTTCTCGGCGCGGGCCGCGGCGCGGTCGGCGTCGCGGGCCGCACTCTGGCGCCCGGCGGAGCGCTCGCGGCGGCGGGCCGTCTGCGGCAGGGGGGTTGCGGTGCGCGGCGGGGGAGTGGACTGGATCTCGGGCAAGCAGTGTCCTTCGGAAGGGCTCGTCTGGAGGGCGGGGTCGACGCCGTCGCAGGCGGACCGTCGCACCGAGCAACAGCGGAAAAGGCGCGTTCATGCCCGGGGCCCCGTCTCCGGGCCCGCGCGGACGGACCCCATTGTCCACTGCGGGCGCCCCTGGCCTGCGGCCGCACCGCCGATGGGCGCCGTGCGGACCTGCCGGGAGGGCCCGGATCAGACCGGCTCGACGACCTCGGACTCCCCGGGGACGCCGCGCGCCACCGCGACCGGCGCACCACCGGAGCGCGGCCGCACCCGGTAGGAGCGGAACTCCAGCGGCAGGCCGGACGCGCGCGCGGCGTCGGCGGCGTCCATGACCTGCAGGTGCACGTGCGGCTGCGTGGAGTTGCCCGAGTTGCCGCACTCCCCGAGCTGCTCGCCCTCCGCCACCCGCCGGCCGGGGGCCACGGACACCGAACCGCGCCGCAGGTGGGCGAGCAGCACGAACACGCCGTCGGTGAGCTCGAGGACGACGTGGTTGCCGGCGATGGCGGCCGGCCCGCCGCGGATCCGGCCCGCCTGCGTGAGCGCGTAGGGGACCAGCGCCACCTGCGACCGCCGCGCCTCGTGGTCGGCCTCGCCGTCCAGCACCGACACCACGGTGCCCGCGGCCGGGGCCAGGATCGGTTGCCCGAAGGCGACGAACCGCTCGGGCGGCTCGGTGCTCAGCAGCGTCCGCCAGTCCCGGGTGGCCGCGGTGCGCCGCCCCTGCACGGCGACGAAGTCGATCGCGTACGTGGTCGCGAACAGCCGGGTGCCGTGGCTCGGCACGCGGCGCGCCGGGCTGTTGCGCGCCTGCCAGGGCCCGCGGAACGGCAGGGCGAGCGACACCGCCCCGGGTGAGGGCATGCCGGCCTCCTGCCGTGTCCGCGGGTCCTCAGGGCTGGACGAGGATCCGGATGGGGTTGCCGTCGCGCTCGTGCAGGCGGCGGATGCCCTCGCCGACGTCCTCCAGGGAGACCACGCCGCTGATCGAGCGGGACAGGTCCAGGCGGCCCGCGGCCACGAGCTCGGCCAGCGTGCCGATGTCGGTGCCCTGGTAGCCGAGGTGCCCGAGGGCCTGCTTCCGCGAGAGGCCGAACCCGAGCGTGTTCCCGAGGGACACCTCCTGGCCGCTCAGCCCGACGACGACGACCCGGCCACCGTTGGCCAGCATCGCCAGCCCCTGCTCGAAGGTGGACTTCACGCCGACCGCGTCGAAGGCGACGTCGAGCATGCGGCCCTTCGTCGCCTCGGCGATCTTCGCCGCCAGGTCCGGGTCGCGGGAGTCGAACGCGAAGTCCGCCCCGATCTCCAGCGCGCGCTCGCGGACCGCCTCCTCGAGATCGAGGGCGATGATCGGGTTGGCCCCGACCAGTCGGGCGAGCTGCACGATGTGCGTGCCCACCCCGCCCACGCCCCAGACCCCGACGGCCTCGCCGATGCGGACCTGCCCGGTGTGCACGACGGCGCCGAAGGGGGTGGACACCGCGTCGGCGAGGATGGCGGCCTGGTCCATCGGCACGCCGTCGGGCACCTGGGTGAGGCCGAAGGCCATGGCCACCGTGTACTCGGCCCACGCACCGTCGTAGGCGAAGGCCATGAGCTGGATGTTCAGGCACTGCCCCACCGGCCCGCGCAGGCAGTTGGCGCACGTGCCGCACGGCCGTCCGGCGGCGGGGATCACGCGGTCGCCGACCGACCAGCCGGTCACGCCGGGGCCGAGGGCGGCGATCGTGCCGGAGGCCTCGTGCCCCTGGGTGATGACGTCGGGGGTGCCCAGGCCGCCGAACACGCCGTCGATGAGGCTGAGGTCGGAGTGGCAGATGCCGCAGTAGGCGACCTTGATCAGCACCTGGCCCGGGCCGGGCTCGGGGATGGGCACGTCCTCGACCGCCCACTCGCCCGTGGCCTTGTAGAAGCGCTGGGCACGCATCGTTCCTGTCATGGAGCACTGCCTCCTGTCGGCGGAGTCCGCCGGATGGTTCGGTTCCGCCCCCGAGCCGGTGACGTCGGTCGCACTCCGGCGACCGTATCGTCGCGGCGGCGATCCGACACCGACCAGGGAGAACCCAGTGCCAAGCGAGCCCGGTGGCGACACAGGAGAGTCCGAGCCGACGGTCCTCGACGTCCTCGACCTCGAGGAGATCGACCGGGACCTCTACCGCAGCACGCTGGTCTTCGCCGACCCGTTCCCGCTGTACGGCGGCCAGGTCGCCGCCCAGGCGCTGCTGGCCGCGGGGCTGACCGTCGGCCCCGGCCGGCTGCCGCACTCGCTGCACGGCTACTTCCTGCGCAGCGGGGACGCCGCCCGGCCGACGATCTTCCGCGTGGAGCGGGACCGCGACGGCGGCTCGTTCTCCGCCCGCCGGGTGGTCGCGGTGCAGGGTGGCGAGGTCATCTTCAGCATGGCCGCCTCCTTCCACGCCGGCGGGGTGGGGCCCGACATACCGGTCCAGGAGATGCCCGGCGTCGAGGCGCCCGAGGGCCTGAAGAGCTACGGCATGCCGCGGCTGTTCACGATGGAGAGCCGCCGGCCCGGCCAGGCCGACCCGGGGCGGCGGCTGCCGACCCGCTTCTGGGCGCGGACGACCGTGCCGCTGCCCGACGACCACCTGGTGCACGCCTGCGTGCTCACCTACCTGTCCGACATCGGCACGGGCCTGGCCGACATGCCGCAGGACGAGGCGAGCCCGGGTCCGACCCTGGACCACGCCGTCTGGTTCCACCGGCACGCGCCGCTGGACGAGTGGGTGCTCATGGACATGGAGCCGGGCACGGTCTCGGGTGGACGCGGTTGGTACACCGGTGCCATCTTCACCGCGGGGGGCACCCTGGCCGGCAGCTTCACGCAGGAGACGCTGTTCCGGGCGGGCAAGAACCCCTTCCGTCCGGGCAGCTAGTCCACCGAACCGCCTCGAGGAGGCCCCGTGCCCGACATCCGGATCCCCGGCGGCGAGAGCGCCCCCGAGCTGCGGGCCTACCTGGCGGTGCCGCCGACCGGGGAAGGGCCCTGGCCGGCCGTCGTCGTCGTGCACGAGGCGTTCGGCCTGAACGACGACACCCGGCAGCAGGCCGATCGGGTGGCCGCCGCGGGCTACCTGGCGGTGGCTCCGGATCTGTTCAGCGCCGGCGGTGCCCTGCGCTGCCTGAGGTCCACCTTCGGTGCCTTGGCGCGGGGGGAGGGCGCGGCGTTCGGCGACCTGGAAGCGACCCGCCGGTGGCTGGGCGACCGACCCGACAGCACCGGCCGGGTCGGCGTCCTCGGCTTCTGCATGGGCGGCGGGTTCGCGCTGCTGGCGGCCACGCGCGGTTTCGACGCGGCGGCGCCCAACTACGGCGTCGTCCCGGAGAACGCCGAGGAGGTGCTGCGGGGCGCGTGCCCGGTGGTGGCCAGCTACGGCCGGCGGGACATCGCGCTACGCGGGGCGGCGGACCGGCTCGACGGCGTCCTCGACCGGCTCGGCGTGGAGCACGACGTGAAGGAGTACCCGGACGCCGGCCACTCCTTCCTGAACCGGCACAACCTCGGCCCGTTCAGCGTGCTGGAGAAGGTGGGCGGCTTCCACTACCACCAGCCCTCCGCCGAGGACGCCTGGACGCGGATCCTGCGCTTCTTCGACGAGCACCTGCGGGGGGAGCGCCCGGCGTCCCCGGCCTGATCCGCTGCCTCCTGCTTGACTGACGCCCATGCACCTCGGCATCGACAGCTTCGTCTCAGCGGTGACCGATCCCGCCTCCGGTCGCGTGATCGGGCCGGAGGAGCGGATGGAGCACCTCCTCGAGGAGGTCGAGCTGGCCGACCGGGTCGGGCTGTACTCCTTCGGCATCGGGGAGCACCACCGCCCCGAGTACTACGACTCCGCGCCCCCGGTGATCCTCGCGGCCGCCGCGGCGCGGACGTCCCGCATCCGGCTGGGCAGCGCCGTCGCCGTCCTCAGCGCGGCCGACCCGGTGCGGGTCTTCCAGCAGTTCGCCACGCTGGACCTGATCTCCAAGGGCCGGATCGACCTCGTCGTCGGCCGCGGCTCCTTCACCGAGGCGTTCCCGCTCTTCGGGCTGAGCCTGGCCGACTACGACGAGCTGTTCGCCGAGAAGCTCGACCTGCTGCTGCGCATCCGGGACGCCGAGCACGTCACCTGGTCGGGGCGGCACCGCCCGCCGCTGACCGGGCAGGGCGTGTACCCGCGGCCGCTGCAGGACCCGTTCCCGATCTGGGTCGGCGTCGGTGGCACCCCGGAATCCTTCGTGCGGGCGGGTCTGCTGGGCCTGCCGCTCATGGTGGCGATCATCGGCGGGGAGCCCCGCCAGTTCGCGCCGCTGGTCGACCTCTACCGGCGCGCCGGCGCCCAGGCCGGACATGCGCCGGAGACGCTCCAGGTGGGCCTGCACGTCTTCGGGTTCGTCGCCGAGAGCACGCAGGCGGCGGCCGACACCATCTACCCCGGCTGGCACGAGATGTTCGAGAAGGTGTCGCGGGAGCGCGGGTTCTCCCCGCCCAGCCGCGCGCAGTTCGATGCGACGAGCGGACCGAACGGAGCGTTCTTCATGGGTGACCCCGACACGGTGGCGGAGAAGCTGGTCCGGGTCTCCGGGCAGCTCGGCGGCGTGGACCGCATCTCCCTGCAGATGACCAACCCCCGGCTGGCGCACGCCGACCTGCTGCGCGGCATCGAGCTCCTCGGCACCGAGGTCGCGCCGCGCGTGGCGGCGTC
>Ga0210040_10009053_pt1 | contig 11664 bp, 10 predicted proteins | sample CryGeyCG12114_NA_FD_185462 | JGI IMG/M metagenome (GOLD analysis project Ga0210040, IMG submission 185462) | Groundwater microbial communities from aquifer - Crystal Geyser CG19_WC_8/21/14_NA (SPAdes) (version 2) | ecosystem: Environmental > Aquatic > Deep subsurface > Groundwater | place: USA... | reverse complement strand
TAAACCACTGTCAAAATTTTTCGACCGATGCGATTTTAAAGTTTCATGACTTAAACTAAAGCTTGTTGTGTTTTACATCACTGTTGAGAGTTATAGCCATGGGACCTGAGTAGTTTAGTGACCATGGGCACTTGCATGTGTTTAGTGCCACCACCTATAAGATTAACATTGAATTTCCTATGGTTTTTAAACCACTGTCAAAATTTTTCGACCGATGCTATTTTGAAGTTTTATGGCTTAAACTAAAGCTTGTTGTGTTTTACATCACTGTTGAGAGTTATAGCCATGGGACCTGAGTAGTTCAGTGAACATGGGCATTCATATATGTTTAGTTCAGGTAGCAGTAGAATAAACATGCGAGTTTCTCGTATTTTTGGGTTTAAGTATTTTATTTTGGGCGAAAGTTCTAGCGGTCAAGCATAACATGCTTCTCACGCTTATTTTCACTTATTTTTCCGAAAAAATATTCCTTTTGTAGTCCACCAGGGAAGTCCGTATTTGGTTACCAAAATTACGGCTAAAATGATAAATTGGCCAAGTCAATATAGTTGTTTTCATGAAATTATTATTGTAATAACGTTTTGCTAGCTTAAGGCGGTATATGACTTTAAATATGACCTTAATTATGCCATCACTGAAATAGTCACCATGAACACCGTTTATTCGCATAAAAACAACTTAGGCATTTTCCGATTGTGCTCAGTTGCAATCCCCTTTCCTACTTTTGCTCAGTCTCAACGTGTGCAAAATTTGAAGTCAATCGATTGATGCGTTCGAAAGTTATCGTGTCGACAACGAAAAATTTACTCGCAATTACATAAGTCCTGTACCGGGCTAAAAATACTATACTGGACATGGAGAAGCAAAGGCTGTTTTGCAACTAGCCGCAAGTAACAGAACACAGATTAAACCACTAATAAAAAAACTATAGAGTCCACATCTGTGCAAAAATTGCGTAGTTGTAGCAAAAATGAGGAAGAGCCAAAACGTATGAAGCATTTGACATTTTCCAGACCATAAAAGGATGTCATGGTCATTAACATTATAGAATCGTGGTTCCCATTAGGATGACAATTCATTTCACATGTAGAGAGATGTATGCATTGAACATGAGAAAAAAACTGTCGAAACAAGCAATCTGATAGTGTGCCTCTTCCATTCGGTGAATGGCATTTCATTTCGTATCATAAAAGAGTGGTTCTTAAAAGCTATTCACTAGTTCGTTAGTTAGTTTGTTATTTGTTACTGACTGATACCTAAAAGCTTGCCCATTGAACTGTTGTCCACATCAGTTTGTAATAAATACAGGTTTTATTATAATCTTAAAACATTTAAGGAAAAATATTTTTTCATTCGATCACAATCTTTGGACAGGTCATAGTACAAGATATGCAATATACAAGTGCACATATTATGAAATGTCACCACATAGTTAGTTTTGTGCCGTCAGTAAGTCAAAAGAATAATATTAAAGTTCCGATACAAACAAATTAATGCGCGAATATTGTACCTAAAAGAAGGTATAAGTTGGTTTTCAGGACAAATTCGCAATTTGTTGTGCTTTTTGAGAATGAATGGGTTGTGTATGAAAGAAAGAGGAAAAGGTCATTACTCAGGACTGAATTGAATAGATAGAGAGAGAATCATCATTATTTTTGCAAGAGCTGGAAACCCAATCGTACAAGAAAAGTAGTAATAAATATTGTATACCCTATCAAGAACTATTATCGTTTGACCAAGGCGTTTCACCTGACTCCACAAACTGTTCCTGATAATGTTACATTAGCTGCCAACCATAGAAATAGATATCTAGTTCTACGTCCGCACGCACTACTACGAACCAACCCAGATCGATAGTTAGTTGTCAGTTTCAAACCAGACAGTTGCAGACCTCTGTTGAGTAAGAATAGAACTACAGAGGAAAACAAAAAATGACCTTGTCAATAGTTTTTGCATAAAACATCTGACTCCCTAAGCAGCAATTGCTTTACAACTTGCCGGATACATTTTTAGTTAGCATGTAAGTTAGTTTGTATGACTATGACATTCTGCAATTAAGAGGTGAATGATCCGATTTTACTAACTAGATAAGCAATTTGACTAATTTTCTATATGAAAATTTTTTATCATTAAACGGGAATTTACGTTATCGACTTTTTATTTAACTTGTTTGATTGAAACATATGATCATAGACCATAGTTCATGTTGCGTAATCTTGAAGGCTGACAAAAAAATTAAATTCATTTGTTTCACAATCTTCAAATATGCAAGAAATATTGCAGTACCGTGAGTTCACGTTTTAGTCACGTTCTCTAGTGTGTGTGCAACGGGGATATCGTATACCTTGGATGTAGCACTGGCTTTCGCTCTGTATAAAATAACACGGGGAGATATACAAGTTTCCGAATTCGGTGAGTTTACCTCTTATACGTTTTCCTCTTAACGTTACGGCGTAGTGAATATTTCATATACGCTATGAGCAACCAGGCTCATGCCTATATTCTTTGGAATTACAAGAATACCATAATACCATGTATACTATTATTGCTCTGATCGATCCTCTGACTTTTTGAGTATTTTCTGACTCCACCACAACAAATTAAATTAAGGTGTGCGTTATAAGAGCATTTGTTAACAAGTGTATTGAATCTGTATAACATTAGTGGATATTTGGAATAGCTGTGCGAAATGATGATAAGTGTCGGATTCAAAGAAACGGACTAAAACATTGTAAGTTGATTTATTTAGGAATTCCTCTTGGTATATTTTGGTATTTTTGTTAGTCGTTAGTTTAGCAAATTTTAAAAGCTATGGTATAGCTGGTTCTAGTTATAAGCAAATAATAGGAATGGAAAACTGAAAAAAAAAGTTGAGTTGTTTTTGAGGTTGATTTTTCGAACAAGCTTGCCATTCTACCATGCATACCAAGTGCCAAAATTATTTTTGACATTTTTCAGTATTATATAAGATTCATTTCATAGCACTAGCACTACCCCTACAACTGAAAAATTGTAGTGTTCGTTTGAAAACCTGACAATTAATACGGTTCAATTTCCAGCTCTGCTTAAGTTGTTCCAGAAGCTCTTTAACTTTCACCCAACTATAATCAGCACTCAGCACTCAGCACTGCATTAACTAAATAGTAGCTTGGATGTAATTCGTAGGTTTAGTCAAATCTGAGTGTTGCCAGTTGAAATAACTGCCTTCTGAACTTTCTATTGGGTATGGGTATGGGTAATAGCAATTAACATGCCCTGAATGAAATCTAATTGATAATTTTTTGCTCTAAAATTGGCAGTCAATATAAATAGTGACTATCGTAATATTCAACACTTCATAAAACTAGGAACTATTTATGATTTAGAACCTGCAAACAACAAGGTTCACGTCATTGCATGGTACTACTGTTCATTTCAAAATTAAAGGCAGTAGTCTGCTCGTTAGGTTACATGGCAATGTTTGTTTGGTGCAAAAAAAAGTTAGGTTATATTGAGGTCATAAATGGTAAAAAAACGAGATGAAATGTAGAAAATTTGAATTTTATTGGCATGTAGTATTTATGAAATCTACAGTTCGATTTCCATTAATTACCCATTTAACCTGGTCGCCAAATAACACAGGGCAACTGCCTTTTATTCTGATTCTGAAATGGACAGTATGTAGAGCATCGTATTTAATAACTATGTGTGTGTGATAATGGAGTCGATATTAGAGTTATTTTTTTGCCTTTATCTTGTTTGCTTTGTAATTCAATACAGTGACAAGTAAATACTGAACTGACTGTACTATTCATCAAAGTCCAAATGTGGTATTCGCATTAAATCCGGAAGCATCATTCCCGGAATTTCAAACTCGGAACGCACAAAATCCGGAACGCATAAAATCCGGAATGCATAAAAATCGGAATGCTTAATAATCGGAACGCATTATTTTCGGAAAACCATAAAAAGTAATGTTTTATTAAAACTACTTCAACTGAGTCATATTGATCACTAAAATTAGTGTTATTTTAGGGCTCACTCTATTTTTGAGGTTTCACAGGTATGCTGCATCCGTGCAGATTTAGAATTGTCTTTAGATTTATTTAATACAACGAGCAGACACCCGTTTTTTTGTAAATTCAAAAATAGTACTCCGTATCCTTTTTACGGGTGTCATATTGATCAATGTAATCTTCAAAAACAATACGACTGCTAACTTTTTTGCTCATTTTTAAGCCGCTTTAAAAAATTCCAAATAACTGTTAAATAAATCTCGCTCAATAATCACAGCACTACTAAATGTCCTGCTCAACTAATTCACATAACAAACAATCAAGTAACATGTAGATGCTCCTGTTTCCTTTATTAACATAACATAATCGACGCTATTCCGTATGTGTGTGTGTGTGTGTACGAATTAGCAATTAACACAGAAAAATTGAAGTTCAAAGTTATTCAGCCAACATTTTAGGGAAACACACATTTTTCATTGTAGATATATTTATTTAGTCAACGTTGAGAATATGTGGTGAACTACCGGCAAGCTATATTTAGTATACTGAGTTCAAGATTTTCCGGATATGATGCGTCCCGTGGTAATTTCATTCCGAAAATTATACCTTCCGGATATTAAGCGTTCCGACTATGATGCGTCCGGAAAAGATGCTTCCGGATATGAGGTTTCCGGATTTGATGCGACAATCTCCAAATGTATGGCAGTTGGTATTTTGGTTCAAATTGTGTTTAAGAGTTTAGCTTAAAAGCGCAGAAGGTTCAACTACTTCTGTGACTAGACCGATTAGCCATCAGAATTTTCACTCTAGGTGGAAAAATATTTTTTGACGTACAATTAGTACAATGATTATTTCGGACAGTAATACTTAAGTCAGGGAACTGGAAAAACAAGTACTACATTTTTATCATGTTAACTGTTAACGTTATGGAATCACCCGATCACAGTCAGAGTATACTCGTGAGAAATTAAATGATGTGACTCACATAATCACATAGACTTGCAAATGCTTTTTTGTGCGCAGGATTGCCCATTTAGTAGGCTGGAATGGGAGTACCCATCTGATATATAGTATTGAAACCGGTGTTAATTTCATGTGCATAAGGAAGGACGCAGGAAGGCTACGCTACAACACTATCGAAATAATTCACTTGTTCTATCTAACCAAATGCATGCATTACAAAAGTACCCTCTTGACCAGATAGCAACTTTGCATGATACATTTAATGTGAAATAAAAATAATCACTCAAATTATTTAGCCTGCTCTTGCTTGTACAGGACGTAGCTACTGATGATTAAATTGCTCATGACACCAAAATTGGTTAATGAGCACATTCATTTATTTTCAGGTGAGCTGTGCACACATTTAAGTGGTTTGAAGAGTGGGATCAATTATATTTTGAAGATCTGACTGTTAAAACTATGTACTTTACAAGTATGGATAAAATAATGATTCCGATTTTGCTGATTTCAATCACTATCGTCACTCAAGTGAATGCTGTAGTGGATGTCGAAGCTGAGTTGAACAAGTAAGTTTAAAGTTTTTCTAATTTATTGGTATTTGTGCATTTAGATGATATATTTGACAAGAGATTTGGTTTCTAGAATTGAAGCGCATGTTAAGCAAATGAAACTTCAACCAGAGTTAATTGGAGGACTCTTGAATCAAATTGACTCTCACTGTCCTGAGAAGGAAAGGCCAGTGGATGAAAAGCTACTGGTATGCATGAAATTCATTCATGTGTAGGATTGTAGAGAATGAAAAGAGGTTTCTAAGAGCGGAAAGCTATAGCTACGCCCATCGGGATCCGAACAATTATGTCAAACCCCCTGCCTGGATTTCCATTTTGGATAATTGGTATTTTTAATAATTTGGTAATTTTTAAAATGATTGCAGAATGACACAAGAATATGTCTGGAGAAGCAGTTTAATCAGACCCAATTTTTTGGTGAAGTTCGGGAAGCGATCCCAGCAGGACAACTTGATACAGTTTTTAGAGACATGTGTTTGAAATGGGCAGAGGTTGTAATTATATTATAATATGAAATTTTTTTCATATTGTGCATAAACTAATTTATTACACGACCACGATTCAGGTGAAAAAATGCCTGAAAGTCTATTTGGACATTATTGATGACTGCTGGAAAAAAGGAGACACAGTGAACAAATTTTTTGACGAAGCCGTTCATTTTTTTTGTGGGGATGATAATGATGGTGCTAGAATTGCAATGTTTCTTGCCGAAGGTGGATACAACTGTCTGCAGCAGCATGGGGATGCGGTGAAAGAATGTGTCGAAGAAAAGCAACTGTTTCCTGAAGAAATCCCTGAACTCGATTCCCCCTTAAAAGTCCCAGAAAAAGAAGACATTTGCGAGTAAGCAATAAGCCTTAAGTTTTAAATTAAAGAATAAATATCTGTGTGCTCTTCAGTAATGCCCACGGGATTTGTTCGGTAGGGTTTTTAAGGGTATGTTATTAACAGAATATTGAATTATTTGTTCACAGAGGAGTACAGGTACTCAGAGATTGTACTGGACTTCATTTGAAAAAATGTGACGATCCAACTCCTCAAAATCTTGTGACATCCATGATTGAAGAAGTGGCCCGGAAAGTGGAATGCAAACTTCCGCCACCTGTTTATTTGTCCTCTACTTCTAGAAATACAAATGATGCAGCATCAGTTTTGAATCCATCTTCTGACTACTTATCATCTCTCATAACTTTAACTGCTATTTTCAAATACATTATCATCTAATATTTTTGCCCTCAATTTTATTGTCTGGACAGATAGCAGTATTTAGGGCGGTGGTGGTAGCGATATGTACATCTCCCCAAATACTGCAATCCCTCCAAGCTAACTTTGTTTACACTTGATATTGGACTGCCACCCAGATATTATTCAGCCATTAGTTGAATTCGTTAGAATCGTAGATGATTTTTGTGAAACTAGACTGGAGTTCCTTTTAAAAGATAGCTTGTTGATTATTATATAAATATAAATTGTTTGAATGTACAATTTATTTACTGTATGTTTCAAATTGAATGAGACTGCCCCTATAGTGAGTTTGTTATTTTGGTTAAATAGTCATTTGTTGAATTTGCGGGAGGAAAATAGCTTCATTTTTATGGCAATAAGATTAAAGGAGTTTGAAAGACAAAGAAATTGGGTGATTTTCATTGCAATTTTCTGAAAAAAAATCTCGTTCCACGCCAGTTTCTTTACACGGAAACCAGAAGAAAACAACCAATGCCAAATAAGTTTTGACTAAAAAATTTCCATTTTAATTTGAAGCAGGCAGTAATTTGATATGGAAATCATTACAAAATTTTTCTTAACAGTTGGCAGTATTTTGATTTTTATGCGCGTTAGATTGAGCACGCTATGAATTTCAACGAAGTGTGGAAATACAAAGGTGGTGTATTCTCTTATGGGTTATGTGATTTGAAAGTAGCTATTTTTTATGAATTTATGAGTTTCAATTTCAATGTGATTTAGTTCCTATGCCGGTGTGTCTAATTTTGGATTTTGCTGGAAATGTTAACTGCACAATGCTTTAATTAATTTAAGCGTTTAAATCGTTATGTACTAGGACTATGGACTATCAGATACAATGGCTTGCTATGAATCCCATCATAATCTTAGGCTTGCTTGTGTATTGAGTTAAGAATCATATTCCCTACACATTTAATTTATGTAATATAATCTTTTATGATCAGACTGGATCTGTTAATTTACCAGCATACAAGTTGGTCATCATCATTTTTTCATCAAAGTTCAAATCAAGCTATTCACGGTCCAAATTTCTACATCTCTTTACTATGTATAATCTTTATTACAAGAATCACTGTTACCCGTTCCATGCATTGATTGCAGTTCAAGTCTAAAAAACTACCAGTATATTTGACAACTTTGTTAACTAAAAATCCCACTTCTACATAACGACTAACGTTTCAATAGAAATTGTGGGCAAAACTAGTATAGCTTGTACGGATACTTGTAATGAAATAAGAGATACCCATTTTGTGAAATAAACAGACGATCCTCTCCAACACTTTATTTCTTGCAGTCCAATTAATTATTTACTTTCAAGTTCTATGGTAAAAAAATATCGAATTGTAGGAGATTTAAGTTTCCGTAAATTTATTTAATTTATAACTTGAAATTTAAGAATCTCAAAGCTTATTTCTTGTATGTCAAATAAGTGGCGGCTGGAATGTTATTGTAGTAGGAGTAAGCTGGAGCAGCAGCATATCCATATCCGTAGTATGGAGCGCTTGCGGCATAAGTGTAAGCTGGAGTTAGAGTATTGACGACAGCTGGAGCTGGAGCTACAGTTTTTACAATGGCTGGAGCAGCAGAAAAAGTGTAGCCTGGTGCTACGGTTTTAACAACAGGAGCAGTATGGACAACGGTAGGAACAGCTCTATACCGGATCTCAGGTTGGTCCACAACAACAGATTGTTTTACAACTGTAACTTCTGGGGCCTTGTGGGTTACGGAACCAACAAGAGGGGCCCCCAAGGCTGGGGAGGAAGCATAGCTGTGTCCAGCCAAAACTCCAGCTTGAGCTGAAGCGGCCACACAAGCGATCAAGATGACCTATTTATGGGAGAAAAAAAATTTGGTTGGTGAAGAGAAAAAATTGAGCCTTATTTTTAAAAGCGGTCAATAGGAATTCACAAACTTACGAATTTGAACATGATGACAAAGGTTTGGATTGGAGTTGGTGGATTTACACAGAGAAGAATGAAACTGACTGTGAGATATCAGTCATCCTTATTTATATTCTTTGGCGAGAACTTGACAATAATATTCATCGGTATACAAGCGGATCTGTTTTTGAGTAACTTAGGTTCACCGTATATGGTTAGCGTCGAAAGATTAGGCTCCAGTCGAGCTAAAGGAGCAATTATAAGTTCAACATACAACATGTCCACCCTATAATGCTTACTTACTGTTATAGCGTTCAAAGATGTGTTTGAATGCGGAATACGAACAAAAGTAAAAGCTCATGTGAAAAAGTAGCAGAGTAGTAAGAAGTATTCAAGTAGTTTAGCTCGCCCCAGACTGTGAAAAAAGATGAGGCATGTTTTATGAGTTGATGTACATCTCATCCTGGAATTCTGGCTATGCGAAAAAAATTTACTGATGGTATGAAAAAATTTGAGACTAGCCACACCCAATGATGCATACTTGTTCAATGTTACATCAAATCATAGAAAAAGTTTAATAAATGGTCAGCAACATATAGCCGTTATGCAGTGCAAAAAAATTGTCAAGGACGATTACATTTACCAACTTTGCACTAATGACTAGTTCACAAAAATGTAAAATCACACAAAAAAGCTTAAATAATAAAGTCCATCAGGCGAAAACATAGTGATTACGAATCCAGCAATTAAATGGCTGGATTATATTGTTCATAAAAAAGAACTTTTAACAAAATCCAAACGGCAGGTAAGAAAAACCCTGATGTAGTCATAGTCAAAGATTTCGAGCTTGCAGAATTATTAGAACTGCAATTCAATTCGATTTGTACTCTTTTCAAATTTTCATTAATCAATTCAACATGGAAAGGATTTAGACAATCCGCAATAGCACTCTCATCACATTCCTTTTGGGCTTGAAACCGCCTGCAAAACAAATAACCTCAAATAACAATCAGTTTCACGGTACAAAAAACCTATTGACCATTGTCCATGTTATTTTTCCACCATATGGTCTTACTCGCAAATATTTTTTGATTCCCACCGCGGCATCAAACCCATGCATTCGTCACTTTGATAATTGTATGTACACAGACTTCCATGTTTTTTTCTTGCTTCCAAAAGTTTCTCTGCATCAAAATTTGAATGTTTGCAAATAATATGAACGCGGATTGCAGATCTAGGCTATTTTTCCTTGCTAAATGACACGTCAGGCTCGTTTCTCGAATTCACCATTAAAAAAACGAAAAAAATAGGATATAATCACGCTTAATATGAATTTTAACAAACAACACACCGATTGAAAGCCCTTTATTAGACGATCCCAAACATATGACTCTTTATAACTCATTATGGAGGGAAATGACTTTTAAAGATAGTAACTATAACGCTTAAGCATGCCTAATTGAGCAATTAAACGATGCATAATATATGATTATAGCATGCAAAGAAATAAGTGACCTCACGATAAATTTAACTATTATTAGGACAGATTTTACTATTTGGGGAGATGTTGAAATCACCACCACCACCACTGCAACCGCCACCACCACCGACACCACCGCCTCCACCACCACCACCTCCAAACCGTAAAATAATTATTAAGAATCCCGTCTTCAGTACAGAGTCAGTAAAACGGATCGTAGGGGGACGCTTAAGAGACTTTTGCTTCACACAACCCCTCGTTTAAAGGAAACTGGGAAGGCCCGCTGGAAATCGCCTTCGGCGATTACCGAACCCAAGGCCTTCCCAGCTCGATCAATCAAATTGTTGCCAACGAGACTGAAAAATCCTGTTTGATTACATGTGTTACTTATGTTATCGCTGCGAAGCGAAGCTATAGTTTATTTCTGAACACAAAGGAATGTTTTTTTTCGGTAGGTTATCTGGCATTAGTTTATTACTGTTGCCACAACACTTTACAGATTTAGTGATTTAATTTGCATAAATCGACCTTTTGTACTTGTGTCATGAAGGGCTTTCATTTGGTCATTTGGTGTATTGTTTGTCAAATTCCATTCAGCGTGATTATATTCTACTTTAATACCTAAAAAACTTACCAACTGCCTCCAACCCCATGTTTGAGCAAGTGTTATCAAACATCGCCAGATACACTGCTCCAGACGCAGTCCCTTGTCCAGGATTGCAGTCATTAATTTTATCCACAACTCCATTCCAACACCTTTTGTATGTGGGTGGATCCCGGCAAAAATAAGTGTACACGGCCTTGCTGGTTTCGAAATCGGAATCCAGTTCTTCCAAGTCTTCGTACAGCTCGTACGTTGTTCCTGCTAAATCTTCGGGCGAGGAATTTAATTCATTGTCGAGATGGATGAATTGCTTTATACAGTCTAACCACTCATTCTGTGTAAGAATAGTTATGACTGGTGTGAAAACATTTGAGGGCAAGAATTTCGTCGGCATACTAACTTATAATATACCTTTAGGTTTTCATATTCGGTGTTGTTTATTTTGCCAGAACAGTTCTTTCTCTGTAAATTGTTCAGCTCATCTAATGGCGTACCCCACGGTGCTGTTTGTTCGGTATTGATTTCATTGATGAACAGAAAAGTTATTGCTATGAGCGTAAGAATATTTTGAATTTTCATTGTTATAGTTTCGAATGACAACGAATGTAAAACCTTTAATTAACAGAACTTAATCTGGTAGCAATTTAACTTTTAGATAAAGAAAACAGCAGGCGTGGATGGTATAATAGACAAAAAATTCTTTGAATAGGACTCGCATAGGAATCGCAATATCGCATGCAACAGTCCAGTAATCTGATTTGCGGTTTAAAACCAGCATGAGAAATGGTTAATTTTTTGTTTAGGACGCATGGTGCAATATAATGAGTGATTGTTTTAACCCAACTGCGGCTAGAGTGTGTGTGCGTAAACATGGCATAGCGATATCAATCTTGCAGACTAAATTACCGGATGCGTCAATATGTCACACAGT
>Ga0210040_10009052_pt1 | contig 11664 bp, 5 predicted proteins | sample CryGeyCG12114_NA_FD_185462 | JGI IMG/M metagenome (GOLD analysis project Ga0210040, IMG submission 185462) | Groundwater microbial communities from aquifer - Crystal Geyser CG19_WC_8/21/14_NA (SPAdes) (version 2) | ecosystem: Environmental > Aquatic > Deep subsurface > Groundwater | place: USA... | reverse complement strand
GGAATTTTATTGGTCCAGATATGACCAAAACTCTTGTGGACGTAATGCCTGTCAATTCCAGGCAGTTATAGTAGCTAAAACGAAAAAAACACTGTACTAACCTGAAAATGGTCCTTAGCTGTGTCCATCTCATTTTTGTAATTTTTTTCTATTTTTAGCGTAAACTAAATGTGTAGGGCAACAAAGTCAAACTAAACTCATGGTTTGAGCATAAAATTTGTTGCTTCACTTATTTAAGTTAAAAAATTGAGAGTTTTCGTCAATATATGCCTTCGCCAGCACAATACATGTTAGGTAAAGTAAATGGTCCTTAGAAGTGACCACCCACTGTATATTGACTATTATAGGACTCTCTCCGCATCAATTTATTACTCAACACTTTTGCTTTATCACATTCAAGAAACTTTGCTGCACCTCATACAATTGGTGAATCATTGAAAATTTGACAGGTTTTGAAATTGACTCGTAAGAGTGTGAGTCTGGCTAAAAGCCAGTGGGTCCGGCTAGTCATTTATTAACCAAATAATTTACTATACTCAGCGGTAAAAGCTGATCAAACGCATAATCTGTTATATCGTTGACTACATAGCAAATATTTAACGCATTTCTTTGACTAGTAGATCATAAATAGCTTAACGACTATATTCAGGTCCATTTTTTCGATTTTTAAGTAATTTTCAGCATTCAAGTTTACCAAAGAGAAAAAATTCTAAAATAATTCCTACTGCTTCCTTATATTTGTTCAACGCAGTATATTTTCCAGCAACATTAGTCAGCAACAAGCAACACAATAAGAGCACAATAGTGCCGCAGAAGACTGGCAAAGTGAAACAAAGAAACATCAAACATCTTTAAATCGCATGCGCAGTAGGCGTCGAACTAAAGCAATTTGAGTTGTCAGCTGCTCATATTATTTTTTCTTCATCTCCAGCAATCAGTCAGTATATAGTTTATCTATGGAAAATATAATGAGCAAATGATGCAAATGTGTAGTTAACATTACGGAAGTTTAAATGGAGCTTAAGTTCTTGACCTTCCTGCTGAAAGAGTTATTTGTTCTATTTCTCTGGCTCAGGATTACTTGATTTCCTGAGTAAGCCTCTTGAACGGAAATGTAATTATGAAGAGGTATATTCAGGTAACATTTATGCTCTTACTATTTCCTTTGATGCTTTTAGTTAACTGAACTTGTTTACTAGAGTTGGAAGATAAAAGACAAAGTTGAATATGCCTATCTTAATAGTGGAATTCTTTATTGTCATTTTGGACACATACTAGCATCTAGAACGTGAGGAATACTGTCAAAACTTTCTTGTATGGAATGAGACAGTGGATACCCTTGAGGGTTTTATTCTGCCTGTTATATTATTCCACATGCGTATTGATAAAAGTTTCACAATAAGTTGGGAATAGTACTTTTTCATCCAGCCCTGCCTTGAATAGTGTCACCTAAAAAGAAGACTACTTACGGATGTTATTCATTATCATTACTTAATTAATAGTTTGGCTTGAGATTAAAATATACAGACAGTGCTATATTTCCGTTTTGAAATACATTTGTATGTTTTCAGGATTAGGTGGCTTGAATCCTGAGCTGTACAAAACAAACTGCGATTTGGAAGATGATGATAGCGTGGATTCTCCTGATTTTCACAATGGACGGGTTTGGTATGCCCTGGAGTACGATACTGCATCCGAGCGGCTCATTGTTACTTTAGTAAAAGCCCGAAATTTGAGCGAGAGGGATAACAATGATTGTGATTCCGCTAACACCTTTGTTCGGCTCTCACTGTTTCCGGATGAAAGGCGAATGCTTCAGTCCAAGCCTAGGAAAATGTCAGCTCGACTCCGATATGACGAGCCTTTTGGTTTCCAGGTACGTGTGATTATACCTGTATCCTCTAGCCATAGTATACCTCAAAGCCGATTACATAGGGGAGCAAAAAGACCAACCTTGTTGTGTGATTTGTCCCTTCGAGTGCACACGCACACATCAAGGTTGTGCTTTTCTATTGTTTTAAATGTCGGTTTCTGTACGTTAGTTGTAGAATATCATAAGTTGTACTCTTATGGCTGCTTGCGTTATTCGTTGCAAATTTTATGGTTGTAGTTCTGGATAGCTGCTTTGGAGATAAGTTGTGATCATTATAGTTATATGCGTGTTGTTCTGATGCAAATGATCGAGCTGTACGCATATAGTAACACAATTACACAATATTCATATCATAAGGCTATTGATAGTCGTGGATGGAGCATACTACTTGACCAAATTGAATACAAAATTTCTATTAATGAATTCTGAACCAGGTGAAGATGGTTTTTCTGTTTATTTCAACTGAGGGAAACACGGAAATTTTTAGCGGAATTTGACAGGTTTTATTTTGGAATATTCAGATGCAACTCAACACTTTTACCAATCAATTTTTCCTTCGTCACCTAACAATTACCAAAGGCCTTTAAGAACTATTTCATGCAACGAAGAGCGAATGGAATGAGTGGCATGTTAATTGCAGGTTTACAACTATTGCAACCATAATGATTACAACCTTCTCCAAAACAACTATCCGGAATTACAACCATGTATTTGCAGCGAATAACGCAAGCAGCCATGCATAAGAGTACAACATAAGATATTCTATGTTCAGACAACGAAATTAAAACCACAAAAAAACTGAAACCATCATTAGTAGTACCTATCTCTTCTTTGGGAAATCATTTTCACGAAAACTAGGTTTCGAGGGTTGCATTTTTTCATTGTTTTTGACAGAAAAGTAAATTAAATATTTGTTTGCTGTGAGCCATCTGACATGCATTCATGATTTTGTAACTTTCTTAAAATACAAAAACTTCAGATGAATTGTTGTCTATGAATGACTGAAAAACATTTTCACATTTTTAGCACAATGAAATCATGTCGTAGAATCCAGGTTGAGGTTGTAGGACGAAAACAATTACTAGAGACTCGGCAGTCAAACATTCAATGTACGTTCAGTACAAAGGACAATTTTATTTTTCTTTTTCCTATGGGAATTCTCTACTTTGACAGCTCAATAAGTTGCATTTTAGGAGACTAAAAAACTAAAAATTTCTCTTGTCGAATTCTCAAAGGTTTTATTTCGGAAAATCTGCCCTACTTTCCCCCATGAGAGAATTCTTTGACTTTTTAGCTATATTATGCAATGTACAACGCAACTAATATTACATAAATGAAATTGTGTTGCATGAATTTATAAATGTAAATAGTATTCGGTCTACTGCGTACATGTAAATGTGATCCAATTTCACATTTTTTCGTTCATACCTTTTGATGCAAGATTGAGCAAACTCTTTTATTTCTGGAGGTGATGACATCCTGAGGATTATATAATATGTTATAATATAGTACATAATGTAAGACGACCCATTGCGTAAAAACGCATAAACATTTATTTCAATTCTACCTTAATAAATAGTTGCATGTTAGCATTTAGCAAACAAAACTTGTTGGCTGTCTGAAACTCACTTTGGTATTATACATTATGACAGAGGCTGAACTTTTCTCATGCAGTCAGAATAATATGCGCCCTTCTTCCGTCTAATTTTTCATTCATGATTCTTTGATTTCCGGAGATAACTTGTAAACATAATTTGATAAATAAATAAATCCAGTAAAATGCCATTTTACTGTTGACTCTTACGGTACGGATCCCCGTTTCTACTTAACGATATTTTTGTTAGTCTATGTTATGTTTGTGGAGACTTGTTATAACTCAAAGTAAATAATTTTGTAGATGGTTTGGTTGAAAGTATTTTCTCGTCGTGAGTGAACTTTTACCCTAATGGTATGAAACAGTGTATTGAGGTCATGCTGACCAAAACTTTTGTACCTTTCAGATTTCTCAATCTGCTCTTAATGAGCGTTCTCTCAAACTGTGCTTTTATGAAGCAGACCAGACAAACAAAAAGCACACCATTTTGGGCTACATCATCCAACCTCTAAAGGATATTGACTGGGCATTCGGAAAGCAGGTAGAATGATTTAGATACAAAATTTGTTTTGTAACGCAAGAGAAATTGTTTTCAATGAATTCATTGCTGATTGGCTTAATTATAGTATTAAATGAGTTATCACAATTAACTATTTGTCAACCTTAATGAATTCATGTATCATGTGAGATTGCTGCCATTTTGCAATTGTACACTTGTCTGGATGCAATGTCAAATAATTTAGTAAAATCATAATTCATTTGACGTAACAGCCAAAATGTTGGGGTTTCAGATGAGCCTGGGTGCAATAGCCTGTGTAAATTAAATCTGGGATGCAGTCTTGCAAATAAATGTGAATAAAATAAAATGTGGCAATTCAAACCTTTGATAAAGTTTAAATATGCGGTAAACGTTGAAGTATTCAACTACAAAAGCATTATTTATTTTATGTGCTATTTGCCGTTACTTATCTGAAAAAGTACCTACTGATAAATATGTCGTTCGGTAAGCTCAAGCTCACAAACAGGCAATATTATTGTGTAACATTGTGTGCGTGTTTTTGAAAGGGAAAAATTAAATATTTGCCACAAGATCTGCAAGTTTATTTCCCTAAAGCAAGTAAATACTAGTTTTGATATATTTTCAATGCCAACTCCATTGGTTGGATTAACTAACCACGGCAGATTTTTGTAGTTTTTTGCGTATGAGTCACTGGCTTTGAGCTAGAGCTTATGCTTGTCCAAAAATAATTTTAGGTGATCCAAGTTTTCATTAGCATAATAATTTTATCTAGGTGTTCAAAGAAGACATACTTCGGGAGAATGCAGATTTGTCACCGAATATTGGAGAAGTTCTGGTGTCATTGTGCTACAACAGTAACATTTCCCGTCTCACCGTCACAGTTTTCGAAGCCAAAGGGATTAAAGTAAGTAAATTAGTTGGGCTTTACTTTAATTGCTATGGTCGTACATTAATTTGTTGCTGGTTGTCTCCTGCAAAGTAATTATCCAATGGACCAACTGAAAGTTTAACTTTTGTTTTACGTTACAGTCAAGAGAAGCTGCTTCTGGATTGTATGCCAAGGTTTCATTAACTCAACATACTAAAATTGTCAAATCTAAGAAAACGTCAACGTCAGCGGTAAGTATGATTTAAGAGCCAATCTTGTTTTAGATTTTTTAAATTGGTTGCATTGTTGGCTCTTTGGGTACTTTTCCATACACGCCCAATTTACATAACAGGCATGCAGCTAATTAACAGCGATTTGCTACGTATATAGAGTTGAATTGCTGCGGGAAAAACACGGCGTATATTGTTAGCAATTAGTCCACCCATTCTTTGTTGCCTCCGTAAATACGGCACTGCTGGTACTATACTTGATTAATTTAAACATTAAATTGTTGGGATGAACTTCCCTAAATAAACAAACCTGCTTTAGTTATGTTTAAGACTGGGCAGTCTGAATAGTCCTGCCCGGAATAAAAAGCATACTGTCTAGCTGAAATGTTTATTTTATTGCACTTCACCATGCTGAAAAGGAAGTAAATAACACAGCGAAAAGTGCATAATACGTATGCAGGTTTGTAAGACATTGTTGCAACTTACGACTTACGACTGTTAAACTATGCATACAATTTGGCTGGTAGTTTCGTATTGCTGAAGTTAGTTAGAAACGTAGTAAAACCTTCTCCTCAGTCTGTAATGTGCAGTGTTTTAATCAAAAGAGCTCAAGGTTGGAAGTTTGCTTTAAAAAAAACAGAAAAAACGATTAGTCGAGCTCTGAACGCTGCGAGATGGGAGATTAGATTTCCAACCGAAAGACAACCACCTGTACATACATGAAAGATTCCTTTTCCAGTAATTTGAAACGAGTCTTGCAGCTATACTCTGGACTATGTTTTTAGTCTAACAAGCAAGCCCAGGTCGTATTGTTTATGTAGTAAATTTGTAGTAGAGAAAATTTCTGAACGAAAGATGCTTTTTAAATCTCTTTGTAGAAATGAAAATTTATAGTTTTTGAGCTCCCATTACCGGTGTAGTAGATCTAGCCTGGGTGAAAGTTTACAAATTTTTCTCACCGCTCGGTCCGATATATGGGGAAAAGAAATCAATAAACTATAGAAGTAAATAAGTGAGTAAATTATATTCTTGGGAAGCAATGCGCAATGAAAGTTTGCTACCTTTGATTCACCTCTTTTTATAGTTTCTAAGAAAATCGTGTGGTTTTATTTCAAGTAAGCAATTCGTATTTGTTTTAGTCAAGCTTTGTTGTAACACAGAAAATATGTATAGTATGAGTTTGGAAATCTCTAGTATCAAAAAAAGCATGTTTTCTCTTTTTTTATCCAAAAAATTTCCACTTTCCTGAATGCTATTTGTTGTTGTTGTTACAATTACATCTTGTATTCATTGCGGTAATTTTTTTCTCGCAGCATTTCTAATATATTTACATTTATTCTGTTAGCTACACTCTACAAAGTCTCAAGGCAATAATAAATCTAATCCAGTACTATACTTGAGCATTCACGATCAATTCACCTGAATTTTCCTAAAATTAGCTATTCTGTGTATATTTTTGCCAAAATACACTTTTTCAGAATCCAAGCATAGTAAAAGAAAACTCTGATTTTTGCATTAGTTAGTGCTACATCAATTTATCTTCACTTGACAGGCATTTAATGCTAACGACATTGGAAATGTGTGTGTGTGGAAACTAAAAGCTGACTGTAAAAGCACACAAAGAAGGAAAATAAAATGCTCTCTTCCTCTGGTGTCCTTTTTTAATTTCCTTGATCGATGATTTCATTTGATTTCACTTGCAGTTGGTGGGTTCACGCTCAACCTTCAATGAAAGCTTCAACTTCAAGTTGCCGGCAGAGTCTTTGGATACTGCTAGCATAACCATTCAGCTCATGTACTCTCAACCCGGTTACAATAAAGGTATATATGGTTCGGGTACGCTCAATATCTTTCTCTCTTCTACACTACTTTCTAATTTCACTCCCTATAACTTCTTTTCCCTTAAGCTTATCGAACTACCGTAAATCCTTAGCTCCTGACTTGCTAATAAAAAAAGTTTTCAAAAAGACAAGCAATATATGAAAAGCAAAAAATAAACAAATTGACTGTGTCTTGCTTTGCATTCTATATGGCTTAGTTTTTCAATTCAATGGTACGTGATTTCCATGTTAAGACTATCAGCCAAGGATTCACAGTACTTTTTTCCTTTCATCTCAAGTCACCTTGAATTTTTCTGGCACGTACTCACTGTTTCATTTAATATTGGCCTCAAGTATTTTTGAAAAAGCTCATTTCCTGTCATCTTCCCTTCATTTCCTGACCATTATTGTGGTCACACTTTTTTCAATCTTTCTGGCCTATTGACATGAAAATGTTTGGGATTCCGTTTATCGTATAGATATAATAGATTACAATTTCATTATGGCCATAAGTTGTAGTCTCCTCTCTTTTCTCACTTTTTTCATGCCTATTCTTGCTAACTGTGGTACTTCCCGTGTCTTTTTCCCTTTCTTTCTATCTTGTTTTCTCTCTCTCTCTCTTGGAAAACTTTTCACGTCTTCCGAATATATCACTAAACATGAATTCGACTCGGAATTATTGCATAAGAATTTTTACGCTTTCGCCAACCACAATAATGTGGGAACATGCCAACATGCATGCCTGTTTTGTTTTTTCATATATAGGATAGAATATGTATAAATTGGTTGTCGCTCAACTTTCCAATTATTTACCAGATCAAGGGGCAGGACGTATTGTGCTGGGCTCTTTCATGTTTGCCAGAGGGAAAGGACTGGACCACTGGACAGAGATGCTGTCCAAGCAGAAAGACCAGATCATGTACTGGCACCTCATTGTGGAATGATGAGAATTCCTTTCAAATCAACTCTAACTGGACAAAGTTTTGACCAAAGTATTTTGCGAGCACTGCGAGCAGATAATGTATAAACGGTATAAACCAAATGCCACTAGCGCTTGTGCCAATTTAAGGAAATCAAACCGTTTAAAAAATGTATTTATTTAGTTGGTTAGAGTTATTGTAGGTTAATTATGGACTTTAACTAACAAGTACCTAAAATAAAATGACCTGGATTCAATGCAACACTAACTGGACCATTGTAATCAAAATCTTAATGTGGTAAATGTACCTGTAACATATTGATGGATACTTTTTGTGAAGTTAAATAATAGTTGTTATGAAATACTGAGGACTTCTTTACCAAAATCTATACTAATGATGCTATCTTTATTTGCACATGATAAAACTCCATGAGAGAAAGTAAAAAGTTCTCATTGTACCTGGTATTGTAATAAGCTTTACGTATATGTGGTTTTATATGAAATTGAGTACAGATTTAGATGCATGTACTTGGATTTTTTTATCATCTGAATGAACACAATCCTATATAGACTACATACATTATTGTGGTAAGAACTAACCAAAAAGGATTATTTTTTTGCTAGTATTGATTTCTTTATCAAATTATTGTGCTTTCTCCAAGTATTGATTTCATATACATATGTGTCTCTATGATGTATGGGTATAAAATATGGATTTGCCAAACTTTTACATAAGTTTTATTCGGCACGCGTCCTGTTTATGTAGTTTATTAGAGTTCTAGCAAGTATATTATTCCGGAACTCGTTTTATAAACTGACACGCTTATTCCAGTAATTCTGGTAATATTGAAAGAAAATGAGTGTACTATTAACTACAAGTATTGTGCATTATTTACTACATTAATGTGTTGTGAAGAATTTCTGGAATTCATTGTTTCATAACCTGCGGAACGCACTCGCAGTATAGTTTAGTATTTCCATAACACGTGACGCTTATGATGAAATGAAACTTTATAGTCTACTGCATATTGTTTAGAATTGTATTTTAGTTAAATTTGAATGTGCTTTTCATCTAATCTATGTATTTCTCTTTAATGTCATCATCCTATATAGATTCTTCAATAAATGTGTTTTCTTTTAGATTCCATTTCTCAATCAGTCCAACTATAGGTAACTAATCATAATAATATAATAGGTAAACACATCCAACCATGATAAATCTGATGAATAGATTTATGATATGCTTTCATTAATACTCAGAGCGAATGCTTATTTATTTCAAGTGGAGTTCGTGCGATATTATTAGCTATATAAGTTATTGAAAAGAGATTTCACTGGATCTGAATGAGGTAAGTTTCTTTACACACAAGTTATGGAATTGTAAGCATTACCGTTCATGCGCTTTAAGGTTGGATAGAGATATTTTCACACCGTCGAAACAAGCATGCCAACTATTTGAAGAATTTTAATGAAAATTTGGTGAAAAGATTCTGTAATGTTGGTTGGTAAAGTTTCATTGTGCTCCAACATTCTCAGTTTGACAGTTCAATTTCTGTCCTCATTATGGGCCACACAAATAGAACTGTCGCTTCACATCAACTTTCCCATATTGTTTTTTTCAGTGAATTTACTTGGCTTTTCTACTGACAACGACATGACAGTGGCAATGAAAAAAAGTGCACAAAAAGCCTTTTCATCATTATTCTTGACGTGGAACAGATCTAAAAAGCTCCGCACTTTCTCTCCATACACTCAGGACCAGGAGAAAATCTATTATAAGAAGCGATCTCACAAGCCAAAGTGGTTACTGGTTGGTCCATGTCGAAATTATTTGAGATTCAAGCTGTAATAACACACACACACACACACTTCTTCATGAAAAAACTAATAAAGTAGTCGTTATTTAGCTTTCTAGAAATAAAAATACAAGCATTATTCTTTCAAAATAGAGAGATAAAGAGTAAATAATGCACTTTTAAACCCATCATAGTAATGACAAGAAATACTTACTAACAATAATTCTCTAAAAGCATGGAAAGATTTTTATCAAACCAACACTTAACACAATTTTCCGTGTAGAAACATTCTCAGACAACCTACTTGAAAAGATGAAACATGAGTCGACTATGAGCACTTAAATCCCTTTGAAACCTGTAAACTTACATAGTTAGCAACTAACAATCGCATTTTTCTTGCACAATCTTAAAACAATGATCTAAGCAACGTACCTAAGCAAGTGCAACATGCCTTACATAAACGAGAAAAAATAACCAAGTAATCAAATGGTTTCTGCAACACCTCAAATTCTCTTCATCTTTTGATAAACCGAATCTGCAAAGGATTTTTTGGGAAGAGGAGAGTATTGTACGTTTGTTCCATTTGCTCGTTCTCATCCACCAATTGGAACCGGAATTTGTGTACCAGCCGTGAAATTACAGTATACAAATCTTGCTCTGCAAATCGTCTTCCAGCACACATGCGAGTCCCATGTCCAAAGGGTGTGAGTAAATACGGATGTGTTGACAACTTACTTTCACTCGCAACGTTTTTACCATCTCGAATCCATCTGTAAAATCATGTAAAAAGGAGACATGGTTCTTTATCTGAGCATCATAATCTGAGAATACTTATGCATGCATATACATTTTGGATGCTTCTGTGAACACATTCATTCCCATTGCGTGATTTCCGGAAGATGCAAACGAAATGTATAACTAACCAACTAACCATAACAAGCCACCTTCCCCATCCCATATCAAAAGAACCAAATAAAATAAATCTTTATTAAGAGTGAGTTAGATAAGGGTTAGTGAATGTGGACTAATCTTTATTACTCATTTATAATCTGCACTTAATACTTACTGCTAGCCCGAATCGTACGGGAAGTGAATTGTATGATTTCTCCAGAAATGAAACACAAGTGGGCGCAAATGAAACTTACCTTCCAGGTATGTACTGTTCTGGACTTGAAAAGTACTTCTCAGAACGAAACTGTACAAATGGATTGAGGTCCACGTGTGTCTACAATTTGTAAAACAAACGAAAGGCTCAATTAGCTTAAGTACGAGGAAATTGGAAAGCAATTATCGCTTTGAACCACAACAAATAGAGTTACCCCGGCAGGAATCTCGTAATTGTTTAACAGTAAGTTTGATTGTATTATCCGAGAAACTTCTGTCCCATTGGGATATAATCTGGAAAGAAAAAGATTAGTTGTAAAGAGGGAATCGATAAATTCTTTTATGCAGTTTATGCGCTAGTATTTTTTTCCGATATCTGTGCTGTTTTTCGAAAAAATTAAACGATTAAATTTTTTCAACAAAAGATCAAGTAAAAAAATTTCTTCGAATGAATTTCTTGCTTTAAAATTTTTGGTCGATCTATAAAAAGCAAAAACATCTAAGAGACGTACTTAGTTTTTTTACTGACTTGTGTTTCATGAAAATTGAAACTAAAGCCGTCTGATTACTTTCTTTCTGTATTCAGTACTGTGCTTGTACTAACCTGAAAGTCTCCTTTACAGCTGCTTTTACAAACTGCAAGCTATTGATCATATCAGCCGTTATGGCTACCTGTTCTTCCGAACCCATAGCTTTGCTCACTTCAGCAAAGATTTGTTCCTGCACTTGTGGATGTTTTGCTAGGCAGTACAGGTTGAACAAGAGTGTTGGTGTTGTCTACTACGTTAAAAGGGTAAGTTATTTATTATACCATGGGTACACCTGAAGCCTTGTATTTTCGTAGATTTCTACATGGCGTACACATCCCAGCCAATCGGATCAGTAGGTAGAGGTGGTAATCTTCTCTGATTGGCTGGGAGATGTACGCCATGTAGAAATC
>Ga0210040_10009051_pt1 | contig 11664 bp, 8 predicted proteins | sample CryGeyCG12114_NA_FD_185462 | JGI IMG/M metagenome (GOLD analysis project Ga0210040, IMG submission 185462) | Groundwater microbial communities from aquifer - Crystal Geyser CG19_WC_8/21/14_NA (SPAdes) (version 2) | ecosystem: Environmental > Aquatic > Deep subsurface > Groundwater | place: USA... | reverse complement strand
ATATTATCAATGATTTAAAATTCGCCATCGAGAATACCTCTGCAAAATCGGCTTACAATGCCAGCAACAAATGGCGGACCAGTAAAGGCGCCGCCCAAGCTTTGTTAGGTAAAGTATATTTATACCGGGGCAGCATGACCGGCGATATGTCCTTCTACCAGTTAAGTAAAGATTATTCGGCCCAGGTAATTAATTCTGGCGAATACCAACTCGAACCTAATTTTAAAGATTTATGGATTTGGTGGAATACAAATAATAAAAACGGGAAAGAATCTCTTTTTGAGATCGAATTTGGTTACGAGGGAGACAACAATGACAGCCGTTTGCATATAGATGGCGGTATAAACCTGGTAGATCGTAATTTAGGTACTTATATGTTCCATCGGTTTGGCCCCTCTTACACCACTTACAGATCTTTTAGCAATCAGGATACCCGTAAAGAAGCTACTTTTTTAACCTCTTTACAATTGGCAAGCGGACAAACTATTTCCTGGAAAGAGACCGATAAAGGTTTAAATCCGGGTACTGCCAGTTGGCCCACACCAAATCCGGGTAACATAAAATATTACGACCGTACTGAGAAAGCTTTTACCACCGAGAGGTCAGCGGCTAACATTTATGTATTGCGCTACGCCGAAGTGTTGTTGAATTATGCCGAAGCCGAAAATATGCTTAATGGCTCTACTCTAGACGCCTACAACAAAATTAATGACGTGCGGAAAAGAGCAAACCTGGAACCTTTAAGCGGGCTTACCAAAGAACAGTTTGATGAGGCGGTATACCAGGAAAGAACTTTTGAATTAATTGGAGAAGGGCACTTGTACTACGATGCTTTAAGAACAAACCGGTTAGGCAAAAAGGTGAAAGAAGAAGTTAGTTACGGGGCTACAAACGGCTGGTTTATTTATTCGCCTTTGGTGTTTGTGCCTAAGAAAACCTTTCTCTGGAAAATACCAACGTATGATTTAAATTCTAATCCGGCATTGGTGCAAAACCCGGATAACGTAAGCGATCCCCTTTAATATTCAGCAATCAAAACAATGGAGTTACAAAGTGTAACTCCATTGTTTTATCTGTTATATCTCGCCAGCTTTTATAAAGATATTTTGAACAATTCTACTTCAAAGATAAAAATTACTGCAGGAGAGGAGCGTTCAGAATGTTGATTCCTCTTTAAAGTTCGAAATACAAATTTTAGAGCTAGTACTAATAAATTAAGATAAATGCTATACTAAATGAATCGCATTCTAACATTGTTGCCTTTTTTATTTATTTTAATTTTTGCTGGTTGCAAAGAGGCGCCTTCTGCTTCATCCAGCCGAAAAGAATCCATCACCATTGTAGTTCCAGAATCAGCGCCTGCCCGGATTAAGTTTGGGGCGGAAAGGCTAGAAAAATCATTAAGCAATGCCGGTTATCAAGTTCAGGTTCTATCGCAAAATAAATCGATTGGAAAAAGAAGGCAGATTATACTGGGGCAACTGAACGATAACCTGGTAAAAGATGCGGCAACGGCAGCCGCTATAAGTTTTACTAAAAATCCGGGTAAAGAAGGTTTTACCATTGCCTCCGGAAAAAATACCACGATTATTGGTGGCACCGATGCTTCGGGGGTGCTCTACGGGTGCCTGGAAGTGGCCGAACAGGTGCAGAAACAGAGTTTATTACCGGCTAACCTACAAATGACGGACCAGCCCGAAATGGTGTTGCGCGGAGCCTGTATTGGTATCCAGAAAACTGTTTATTTGCCGGGCCGCACCGTGTATGAATATCCCTACACCCCCGAAGAATTTCCTTGGTTCTACGACAAAGAACACTGGATTAAATACCTGGATATGCTGGTTGAAAACCGCATGAATTCTTTGTATCTGTGGAACGGCCATCCTTTTGCTTCGTTGGTAAAATTAAAAGATTACCCTTATGCCGTAGAAGTAGATGAAGAAACCTTTCAGAAAAACGAAGAAGTATTTCGGTTCTTAACCACAGAAGCAGATAAAAGAGGCATTTGGGTTATTCAGATGTTTTACAACATAATTGTTTCGAAGCCCTTTGCCGAGAAACATGGCTTAAAAACCCAGGATCGGAAACGCCCCATCTTACCTATTATAGCCGACTATACCCGTAAATCCATTGGCGCCTTTGTCGAGAAATATCCTAATGTTGGGCTTTTAATTACCTTGGGCGAGGCCATGGAAGGCGATGAAAATGATGTAGAGTGGCTTACCAAAACAATTATACCGGGTGTTCAGGATGGCCTAAAAGCCTTAGGCAGTACCACGGAACCGCCTATTGTAATAAGAGGTCATGATACGAATCCCCAGATGCTAATGGCGGCAGCCCTGCCCTTGTATAAAAATTTATACACCATGCTGAAGTATAATGGCGAGGCGCTAACTACTTACGAGCCCCGGGGAACGTGGGCACAAACCCACCGCGACTTAAGTAAGTTAGGCTCCACGCACGTAGAGAATGTGCATATTCTGGCTAATCTGGAACCTTTTCGCTATGGCTCCGCTGATTTTATTCAAAAAAGTGTGAAGGCTATGCATCAAGTACACCAGGCAAATGGATTGCACTTATTTCCGCAAGCTTCTTACTGGGAATGGCCTTATACCGCCGATAAAACCTCGCCGAGATTAATGCAGATAGACCGCGATTGGATTTGGTATAAAGCCTGGGCCCGATACGCCTGGAAGGTTAACCGCGACAGAAATGAAGAGATTGCCTATTGGGGTAACCTGTTAGGCGATGAATTCGGTTGCGGCGAAGAAGGAAAGAATATTTTAGAAGCCTATGAGCAGATTGGAGAAATAGCACCGAAGTTACTGCGGCGTTTTGGTATTTCGGATGGTAACCGACAGACCTTAACGCTGGGCATGTTTATGAGCCAATTAGTAAATCCTTATAAATTTACGGTATACCCCACCTTTTATAACTCGCATAGCCCCGAAGGTGAAATATTAATTGATTACGCGGAAAAAGAGTGGAACAAGAAAGCTCATGTGGGTGAAACACCACCACAAATTGCGAACGAAGTAGTAAAGCACGGGCAATTGGCCGTAGCCGCCATCCAAAAAGCTGCCCCCCAGGTTTCAAAAGAAAAGGAAGAGTTTCTGAGGCTGCAAAATGATGTATATTCTTACCAAGCTTTGGCCAACTTTTTCGCGGAGAAAGTAAAGGCCGCTATGTTGGTGTTAAGGTATAATTACTCTAATAATATAAATGATTTAGAAGCAGCCGTACCGCATCTCGAAAAAAGCATTGCCTATTACCAGGATTTAGTTAACCTCACCAAAAATACTTATCTGTATGCCAACAGTATGCAAACCCAGCAGCGCCGAATACCTATTGGCGGCAACGATGGCAAAAATAAAACCTGGGAAGAACTGTTACCGCATTACCAGCGGGAACTAGAAACTTTTAAAAAGAATATTCAGGTGCTTAAATCACCGGCTGGCGTTTCTAAAGTAAGTGCTAATTTAACTGCCTTTACCCCCGCAAAAGTTACTTTACTAGATAAACAAGGGGGCTACTATAAGCTTGCTCCGGGACAGAAAGTATTTAGCGATAAGGCATTTAATTTAAAAGAAGTAGCTACCGAATTGAAAAATCTTCAGGGTTTGAAATTATCCTGGGCCGAGCAAGTGGAAAATGGAACAACCCTCCGTTTTAAAAACGACAAACCCATTAAAGTATTGGTGGGTTATTTCAAGTCAAGCGACAAAGGTATTCTTACGGATCCTAATTTGGAAACCGATGCCAGTGCTAATGATTACGGACAGGCCGAAGCAAGAATTGCGAATGCTTTGGTACTAACCGATATGCCACCGGTAAATGTACATACCTATCATTTCGAGGCGGGCAATAATACGCTTAAATTAGGTAAAGGTGCTTGCCTTATTCTGGGTTTTGCTGATGGCACCCAGAACATTGCTGCCCGCGATGCCGGTTTTACTGCGCTGGAATACCGAAAAGGAGTAGATTGGCTATTCGATTAAAACTACCACCTACTTATTGGCAATAGAGAAATCAGAATGCCTGAAAACAGGTATTCTGATTAAGTAATTTGTATTTCCAGGCCGGTTATTCCGGAAAAGTTTAATAAGCCATGACATTCTATTTTAAATAAAAGTCAAAAATTGAAAGTATGAAAGCTTCTTCGGTCGATATTCGAGATTACCGGTTATATAAAGCGCAGGCTAAACTTAAAAAAACTATTTCGGATGCTACCCACACCTTACACGAGATTTCGTTTTTAGTATTAAGATTACAACTCGAAAACGGCGTAATCGGCGAATCTTACCTGCTTTCGTTTCAATATTCTCCGGCTGCTATCCGGGGTGCATTTCAGGATATTCTGCCATTAGTGAAAGGTGTGCCCGTGTATGATACTGGCAAAGTATTCGCCAAAATCAATGACTTATCCGAATATTTTGGCAACCAAGGCCTAAACAGGTGGGTGCAGGCCGCTGTAAACGTAGCTATGTGGGATGCCTGGGCCAAAACTTTAGAGCAACCGGTTTGGAAATTATGGGGCGTCCACCACGATAAATGCCTTATTTACGGCAGCGGCGGCTGGCTGTCTTATACCATTAACGAGCTGATTGAAGAAGTAACCAATTATGCCCAGCGTGGTTTTCAGGCGGTAAAAATAAAAGTAGGTTCTCCTGATTGGCGTACCGATCTAGAAAGGTTAAGACAAGTGCGGGAGGCGGTTGGCGCCGGCATAAATATCATGATAGATGCCAACCAGGGTATGCAACTGCCGGCTGCCATTCAGTTAGCCAATGCGGCCCGCGATTTGAATATTTATTGGTTTGAAGAACCCCTAAGCAATCAAAACTTTGACGGTTATCAGGCTTTAAAAAATAGAACCAATATTTCGTTGGCAATGGGCGAACGGGAGTACGATACTTTGCCGCTGGTGCAGTTATTACAACGCAATGCCATTGATATTTGGCAACCGGATTTGCTCCGGATAGGCGGCGTGGAGGCTTGGCGGGCCAGTGCGGCCTTGGCGGCTAGTTTTCATGTATCGGTATTGCCCCATTATTATAAAGATTACGATGTGCCTTTGGTTTGCTCTATTCCGAATGGTGTTGGCGTTGAATCGTTCGATTGGATTGACCCGCTAATTGACAACCCTATTCAGGTAAATAATGGCTACGCAGTGCCACATGACCGTCCGGGGTGGGGCTTTAATTTTATCGATGATTTTTTGGAAGAGTTAAAATAAGTGAGAACTTAAAGGATTTATAAGTCTTAAATAAACAAATTATATCTGGCTAATTAATTTTAAGTTGTTAAAATTCTTTTATTTTTAGGCTAAAAATTTGTAATAAAAGATATTAATAAGGTTAGGTAATAATATTTTTTATTACATTTATACAATAGTATAGTATAGCCATTCTTATTTAGATGATGACTTTTATAAACCTTGATCCTACTTCCAGTGTACCCAAGTATCAGCAGATAGTAAATTCCATCATTAAAGCTATTGACGAGAATAGCCTGAAAATAGGAGATAAATTGCCTTCGGTAAATGAACTGAGTGTTTATACCGGTTTAGCTAACAAAACGGTAGTGCAAGCTTTTGATCAGTTAAAGCAAATTGGGGTTATTTCATCGGTTCAGTATAAAGGTTACTTTGTTTCAAGTTCTAACACCCAATCCAAACATAATATTTTTTTACTTTTCAATAGCCTCACTGCTTATAAAGAACAGATTTACGAAAGCATAAAGGAGAGCTTAAATAATAAAGGGATAGTAGATATTTACTTTCATCACAACGATACCGAAATATTCAACACGCTCATTGAACAGAGTGTAGGAAAATACACCGAGTATATTATTATGCCTATTGATGATCCGGTTAAAAACGAATCTTTGTTAAAACTACCGCAGGATAAAATATACATCATTGATTTAGGCTATAAAGATTTAGGTACTAAATACCCATCTGTTTGCCAGTATTTCGACGAAGATATTTACAATGCTTTGTCGGAGGGACTAGCAAGAGCAAAGAAATACAAGAAGCTGATTCTGGTTTTGGGTCCTTCTACTTCTAAAAAATTGCTAGATAATATTCAAGCGGGCTTTACACAATTTTGCCAGGAGAATGAATTTGAATGGGAAGTAATTCTACGCGTAAAAAATAGAAAGCCCTTAACGGGTGAACTGTACATTATTCTGAACGATCAGGATTTGGTGTCACTGGTTAAAAAAGTCTCGGAACTGGCATTAACTCTCGGTACTGATGTTGGTATTATATCTTATAACGAAATTCCTTTTAAAGAAATAACCGCCAACGGCATTGCTACCATTTCTACCGATTTTACTAAAATGGGGAAAGAAATAATTCGACTAATATTAAATAAAAAGAGAGAACATATAAAGAACCCGAGCTACTTAACTAATCGAAACTCCTTTTAAGCTCTAGATAGATGATTGAACATTTTGTTGCTAAGGTGGAAACTTGGCTGGTGCAAAGAAATATTCCTTTATTTGATGGTGCCCGGACCGGTCGCAGCCCCATGCCCTGGGATATATTGGTTTTAAAATTAACTACCAATACTGGTTTAGTAAGCGAAGTAAGTGCCGTGGCCGCCCGGTCGGGTAAGGTTACCGAAAGTTACCTGCACGATAATATTATTCCGGTTATTCTGGGCCGAAGCATTTACGAACGCGAAGCTATCTGGCATGAGTTCTGGAATATTGACCGGCATATTACATTCTTCCCGATTTATTTGCCGGGCCCGATTGATGTTGCCTTATGGGAACTAGCCGCCAAAGCGGCAAACTTACCTTTGTATAAGTATCTGGGCGCTTACCGCACCTCTTTGCCGGTGTATGCCAGCAGTTTGTTTCATACCCAGGTAACAGATTATATCACAGAAGCGAAAGAATATATCAGCAGAGGAATAAAAGCATACAAAGCGCATCCGCCCGGCCCTTGGCGAACCGATATGGAAATTCACCAGGCATTACGGGAAGAATTAGGCCATGATATTATTTTAATAACCGACCCGGTTGCCGACTACTCCTTAGAAGAAGCCATTCGGGTGGGGCGGCATTTGGAGAAACTTAATTACTTGTGGTTCGAAGAGCCATTTCGCGATTTTGAACTCCATAAATATGCCCAGTTAGCGGCCACGCTGGATATTCCTATTGCCGGTACCGAAACCACGCGCGGCTGCCATTGGGGCGTGGCCCAGGCGATTGGGCAAAAAGCCGTAGATATTGTACGTGCCGATGTATCGTGGAAGCACGGGGTAACCGGTACCCTGAAAATTGCGCATCTGGCTGAAGCTTTTGGTATGCGTTGCGAAATACATACCACTACCACCGGCCCGCTCGAAATGGCAAATTTACACGTCAGCTGTGCCATCAAGAATTGTGAATTTTTCGAATATTTTATTCCCGAAACGGTATTTCAGTTTCCGATGAAAAATCCGTTGCCCATTGATAATATGGGATTTATTCATGTGCCAAACGAACCCGGCCTCGGGGTTGAATTAGATTGGGATGAAATTGATAAAAACTGTGTGGCATACCAGAAAAGAGAAGTCCAATATTAAGCTATGATTCCGGAGAAGAAATACCCACAGCTATAAATTTACCCGAAAAATAATTCCGGAATATAGTATTCTATTTTGTTAATAAATAATTTCATGTTTACCCCCATTTTCTGTTATGCCTCTTTGGAAAAGTGATAATGAGTTATTCGATATAGCCCGGAAGGAACTCTTTACAGCGCTGGTCGGCGATGTACTGGACAAACTGGGTTACCTGCATCAGTTTGTGGCGCCAACTATTAAACCGCTCAGCAGCAATATGGTAGTGATAGGCCGGGCTATGCCGGTGCTGGAAGCCGATGTTTTCGAGGAAGTAGGCATCGGCACGAATAACCCTTTAATGAAAAAGCCTTTTGGTATTATGTTCGAAGCGCTGGATAGTTTGCAGCCGCAAGAGGTTTATATCTGTTCCGGGTCATCTCCCCGCTATGCTTTGTGGGGCGGCCTGATGAGTACCCGTGCCTTTAAGTTAGGTGCGGCTGGCGCGGTGGTGGATGGTTACTCTCGCGATACTCCGGAAATATTGCGGTTAAACTTTCCTGTTTTTTCGATGGGTGGTTATGCCCAAGACCAAGGGCCGCGCGGAAAAGTAATGGATTACCGGGTACCTATTGAATTTAATGGTATTCGGGTTAACCCCGACGATATTGTTTTTGGCGACTTGGATGGCGTGCTGATTGTGCCCCAGGAGATAGCAGAAGAGGCATTTACCGGGGCCATTGAAAAAGCCCGCGGCGAAAAGCAGGTGCAAAAAGCCCTGGAAGAAGGCATGAGTACGGTAGAAGCTTTTAAAAAATTCGGAATCATGTAATGGCAGATAAAATGATGGATAATCTATTATCATTAACCGGTGAAATAAGCCTCATAACGGGTGGCGGCACCGGCATTGGCTTTGGTATTGCAACTGCTTTTGTGAAAGCAGGCGCCAAGGTAGTTATTTCGGGCCGGAAAGAAGAAGTACTTAAAAAGGCGGTAGCCGAACTTGGCGAAAATGCGTGCTATTTTGTAAATGATATTTCGCAGCAAAAAGCTATTCCGGATTTTGTTAATCAGGTTGAAAACCAGGTAGGCCCAATAAGTATTCTGGTAAACAATGCCGGCCGGCATCTTAAAAAGCCCATGAGCGAAACCACCGATGAGGAGTATCTGGCAGTTTTACAAACCAATTTATTAAGTGTTTTTTCCTTATCCCGCGAGGTAGCCAACCGCATGAGCGAACGCCAGAGAGGTTCGGTAATCCTGATAAGTTCTATGTCGGCGGTAATGGGCCTGGACCGGGTAATTGCTTACACCACGGCCAAAACCGCCTTAATTGGTTTAATGCGCGGCATGGTGGCCGATTATAGTAAATATGGTATTCGGGTAAACGCCATTGCTCCCGGCTGGATAGAGTCAGATATGCTGTATAAAGCTATTGATGCTGATCCGGAGCGGAAAGCAAAAATTATGAACCGGATTCCGGTTAAGCAGTTTGGCAAACCGGCCGATATTGGCAATGCCGCTCTTTTTCTGGCTTCTATTGCTGCCACTTATGTGAATGGCTTATTTATGCCCGTAGATGGCGGGGCTGCTTATGCCTTTTAACGAAGGCTTACTTAAGAAAGTAAAAACCGGCAACTACCGGTGGCGGGTAGTTGCTTTATTATTTGCGGCCACTACCATTAATTATATCGACCGGCAGGTGATGGGCATTCTGGCCCCGCAGTTGCAAGCCGCTTTTAATTGGTCCGAAGCAGACTACGGCTTTATTATTATGGCCTTCCAGGCGGCTTATGCAATTGGACTGCTCTCCATGGGCGGGTTATTAGATAAAATTGGCACCAAGCTAGGTTATATCGTGGCCATTATTATCTGGAGTATTGCCTGTATGTTTCATGCAGCGGCCAATAGTGTGTTCACCTTCTCGCTGGCCCGTTTTGCTTTAGGTATCGGCGAATCGGCGAATTTTCCGGTAGCGGTAAAAACTGTGGCCGAGTGGTTCCCTAAGCGCGAAAGAGCCCTGGCCGCGGGTATCTTTAATTCGGGTGCTAATATAGGCGCTATTCTGGCGCCACTAATGGTACCTTTTATTGCACTGAAATGGGGCTGGCAGTGGGCTTTTATTATTACCGGTGCCCTTGGTTTTGTGTGGCTGCTATTTTGGATTCCTTTTTATCAGCACCCCGAAAAAAATACCAAATTGCTGCCAGCCGAAAGAGAATATATTTTACAGGACGAGGAGCCAGCTACACCGGGCAATATTGCCTGGAAACAAATATTACCGCACCGCCAGACTCTGGGCATTTGCCTGGCCCGGTTTGTAACCGACCCGATATGGTGGTTCTTTTTGTACTGGTTGCCTAAATTCTTATATTCTAATTACGGCATCGACTTAAGTAATATCGGCTTGCCCATTGTTATTATTTACCTGGTGTCGGACGGCGGCTCTATTATCGGTGGCTGGCTATCGTCTATTTTCATCCGGAAAGGCAAAGATCCAATAGCAGCCCGGAAGCTGGCTATATTTTTTATGGCTCTTTTGGTATTGCCTATTTTTTTCGCCTCGCTTACGGCCAACTTGTGGATGGCGGTGTTATTAATAGCCATGGCCACGTTTGCGCATCAAGGCTATGCCGCCAATATTTTTACCATTGTTTCAGATATCTACCCCAAAAATGCAGTTGGCTCCATGGTGGGGCTGGCGGGTTTTGCCGGATCTATAGGAGGCGTAGTTTTTTCGGGGGCAGTGGGTTTGATTTTAGAAGCTACTGGTAGTTATTATATCATTTTCGGTATGGCAAGTGGGGTCTATTTACTATGTTGGCTGATTTTAAAATTATTGGTGCCCGATAATAAACTCATTCATATAGCTTAGGATTCGTCTATTTTTAGACGTACCATTCGGTTGAATAAAAACTTATTTTATGAAGGCTAAGGTTATTCAGATTAATAAAAACGATAATGTGGCGGTAGCCCTGCAGCCACTTTTTAAAGGTTCGTCGTACCAAATAACAGAACAGCAAGCTCCCATAACGTTGCTAAATGATGTTCCTTTTACCCACAAAGTAGCCATCCGGGCCATCGTAAGTGGCGAAAATATTATTAAATACGGCAGTCCTATTGGTTCGGCCATTACCGATATTCAGGCAGGCGAACATGTTCATATTCATAATATTAGGAGTAATTATTAACCAGTAGAAACAATTAATTGCCTGGGAAAATAAGGTGGCAGATAGAATTTAAAGTATAGAATACATGCAAGGATACTTACGACATAACGGCGAAAAAGGAATACGCAACGTGCTTTTAGTGGTATATACCGTAGAATGCTCGCATCATGTGGCCCGCGAAATTGCGCTCGAATTCAGGGGGAAAGACGTACACGTAATTGGTTTTGGCGGCTGTGCTCCCAATGAGTACGCCAATAATATGTTAAAAGCTTTGTGTACGCACGCTAATGTAGGGGCCGCTTTGTTTGTTTCTTTGGGTTGCGAAAACCTGGATATAAATGGTATTACTGAAGCTGTAAAAGAATCGGGTCGGCCGGTAAAAACGCTGGTTATTCAGGGCGCTGGCGGTACCCTGAAAACCATAGCCAAAGGCATCGAATGGGTAGAAGAAGCTTACGCTGTAATACAAAAAGTGCCGCGGGTTCCGCTCCATCTGCACGAGTTAATAATTGGCACTATTTGTGGCGGTTCGGATGCCACCAGTGGCATTAGTGCCAATCCGGCCATTGGCAAAGCTTTCGATAAGCTGGTGGCGGAGGGAGCCACGGCTATTTTCGAGGAAACCGGGGAATTAATTGGTTGCGAATACATTATGGCCAACCGGGCCGCAAATAAAGCTTTAGCCGAACAACTGATTCAGACCGTTGACAAAGCAAACCATTACTATAAACAAATGGGGCACGATAGCTTTTCGGCTGGCAATGCCACGGGTGGCCTATCCACCATTGAAGAAAAATCGATGGGCGCGTATTCTAAAAGCGGCGATTCGGTGATTGCGGGTATTATTAAACCTACGCAGCGGCCGCCTCAGCCAGGTCTGTATTTATTAGATGTGGTACCGGATGGCGAGCCGCTTTTTGGTTTTCCTAATATTAACGACA
>Ga0210040_10009050_pt1 | contig 11665 bp, 11 predicted proteins | sample CryGeyCG12114_NA_FD_185462 | JGI IMG/M metagenome (GOLD analysis project Ga0210040, IMG submission 185462) | Groundwater microbial communities from aquifer - Crystal Geyser CG19_WC_8/21/14_NA (SPAdes) (version 2) | ecosystem: Environmental > Aquatic > Deep subsurface > Groundwater | place: USA... | reverse complement strand
TTTAAACTGTATATTAGTAAAAAGCATAAAAGCGAGTCCTTTTTGAGATTAGATCAATTTTTTATACCCTCCAGACTAGAAAGACTGTATTGACAGCGAATTTAAAGGGATTCATCCTGTCTTATAGTTACTTAGTTTAGTTAGAATAAGCTAAGCAGCTTTTTTTCTCCGTCTGTTACTTAAGAATCCCCTTCTTCAGCCATAATATATACTACATCTCCACATCTCGTAGAATACGTTTTACAATTACCCCTTAAGGCAAAGGAAAAAACCATTCACATAGTCACTGCACATGTAAAGCAAGGGATGTTGGAAGGAAACATTATTTTTTTCTGTCGACTCATCCGGGCAAGTTTTTCTTCCCTAACGAACCTAACATACACAGTTTTTGCCTTTTAGGTACCCCTCGTATCAAAAGGTACCAGCAAACTAACTACAGGTACTCTCTCCAGTATTTGTGTATATCTAGATGTAAAATTAAAGTCTTAAGGATACATTATATAAAAGTTCTCTGTCCTCAACACAATAGTTCATGGATACCTTTATAAAAAATACTCTCATGTACTCTCTTAATTAACAAACAGCCGCAGTAGCAGATATGCAGCTCCCTTTTAAAAGTTTATTACGTCTGTAAAGGTACCTAATAATGTCCTTTGTAAGGATCTCAATGCATACAGGCTCTAATACCTGTGAGCTGGATGATTCCTTAAGTGCTGACAATATAAAGCTTCCTATATACCAAGACTCAATTACAACATGTTTGCATACTTATAATGTACTACTGCTTGCATATGAGCATTCCATTTTTTGTTTTCTTGATGATTATAAACTGACAAGTGAAGGTACACGACTTGGGTTGCATAAAATGATTCAGTGTTAAAACACTGTCTGATGTAACTTTCATAAAAACATGGTGTTTGTAATAAAACAAAGAAGATTTGAGTAGGCTAGGCACTCACTCTCACTTGCCGTCGGTAATATCTGCATTTTTTAGGAATCTAATAAACTTTCCATAATCATGGGAAAACAGGTTTGCAAAAAAAGACGGATCGTCGTGAGTTGTTAATTTTTAAGTGATTTTCCGTGGAAAACAAAATCCTTGCACGGGAATGATAATAAGATGAGTACACATTGAAGTCTCATTATATTTGATGGCACACAATTTCAGGTGCTAAAAGTACTTTTAAACGAAAGGTTTGACTTCAAGGCATGTTTCAATCATAGATGGGAAATAATGTGAGAAATCAAGGGTCTGTAGATTACATTTACTTTTACATTTTCACACTATATAGGGAGCCTTAAATGATTCTGCTACTATGGCTAACAAACTAACTTTACGAAGCGTACATATACAAATGAAAGCATGTCAGCATGCTACATATATTTCATTTCATGTTTCACTTTTGAATTTTTTGTCCACCTTTTCTGGCTCTTTGACTCGTTCAAGTCCCCAGGCCAAATGGGCGACTTGACTATTACACTTTTTGTTACCAGACTTGGATTGTTGGATGAAAAGTGAGACTGTAGCTTCCAGTCAATGCTACAATCACAGTATAAACGTGCCAGGAATTTTATAACGAGCCTTGGAAATCTAAATAGTAGTGAAAAAGTACCTCTAGTTTGCCCTTTAGGTATAAACATGCGAGCCTGTGTTACATATGTACATGTTGATGGAAGATATTGACACTTAATTTTTTCCCTTCATTTCATACCTCTGTTATATATAGAGGACTCCACAACAATCTCAAGGGCTTGCAACATTATTTGTAGCTCACAAACTACTCACACTCTGGAATAATGCATACATATTTTTTCTCTTGTTCTTCTATTGTACACACGTCAAATTCACTTCATTTGTAATGAGAGGAAAAAAATATTTTCTCTTGTTTTTCTCCTGCTATTAGAATATGCATAGCTAGAGGGCAGAAGGCATACAAATTACTTCATATACTGATATTTAAATGAATATGGCTGCTTATGCATTATGGAATCTTTATTTTCCCAAACTGCGATGACCAAAGGATAATGATAATGACGCATCCAGGGATAACAAAGCAGGCTTATTAAAGTGAAAAATAGACAGAGTGTTTTCACGTACAGTTTTGATACTTAGATAACACTAGCGATATGAGTGAGGCACAATATTTTTTCTCACAATAAGCACATGAGATGAAATATTGTCCAACGGTAGAGGTACCAATGATGTATTGCCTATACCATTGATGCCATTGAATTCACGTTGTTTTGGTGAGATTGTTCAAAAATATAAAGAGACTTCGGACCAAGTCATTATAAAATGTGTTACATCGTCAACGTTCAATGTCAGAGAGATATTTTTTGTGAATGACCAAATGACTTACTGACTGACTGCAACAACAATAAGAAGTGTAGTTGCCTATAGATAATAGTTAGTACAAAGAGGAGGAAATATTCTCTTTTGAAAGCAAAATAAGTTGCAATGTGTATTTGTTACTTCCCATTGAATTTGGGAGGGATACAATTTGGGTACAAAAACGGAAAAGGTTGCTTTTTGGAGTGAATCATTGGTTTCGAAAAAACGATTGGGAGTAGGTGGGATTTTGTCACAATGAATTCAATGGAATGAATAATGCAGCTGTGTAAAACTTTGAAACTATTATTTTATTCAATTTGTCACGGGTCCAATAGTCATCAATCTTTCCAAGGCTTTTTGTTCATGCGACTGGTTTTACCAATTGGTTTGGACTTTTAGTCGCAAAGTATTGTTTAGAATGGTGAATACCAGATAGTGAATGATATTATTGTCTGAGGTTAATTTTGTAAACCAAGCTTTAAAGTAGGTGGATGAAAATTGAGAATAGAGTGCATTCATAGTTTTGGCTTGAAAATTGATACTTTGGAATGGAGGATGTAGAATGCAAGGCTCATGTTGAATGTTGTTCACTGACTGACTAACCGATATCTCAAATTAAATGCAATGGCTATTGCCTGGCTATGCAACTTGACTACTTATGTTGTTTACAAAGCAGCTTCAGGATTGTATTTAATGCTCGACGCAAATATTACAACACGCAGGCTAAAAACAGACACCTCGTGATGAAAAAATGAAGCTGCTGTGTAAATAATTTCCTGTGCTATTAAAGTCCAACTCCAAATTCCATGCGTAGTAAATTAAACAAGCAATTTAGTTGCTAAATAACTAACTTGAAACTTGGCCTCATCATCATTTGAGAGGAAAGTGAAAAGTCACTACAGTTGCAAAGTTAACGATTATACTTTACGCACGTGTATTAAAGGAGCATAAAGATACTCACATAACTATAAAGACACGATTCTCATAAATATGAAAAGTAATTTCCCCCATTTTTTAAATCAGTATAAATGAAAGCTGAGCACACCTTTGTATATGAATGAATGAAGTCATCTCGTTAAAACTCAGGTTTGTACAAGTTAAGTATTCAGGATGACCATAATTTTTTCAACATGGTTCATTGTTTACTGAAATGAGTTTCGTGAATTTACGAGGGAAACCAAGATTTTGTTTAAAATGAACACAATTTGAAAACGGAATGAAACTTTCTGCTAGTAGTTTATGGACACTGGATTAAATTACTTCATAACTTCATATGCTTTATCCATACACAAACGCTATATGCAAGTGTCTTCAAAACCCCATTGTATTGCTTCCTTCAGTTTAATTGTGTGCAGTGCAGTGAAACACAGATAACCCGTATGGGATTACTATTATTATTATTAGTAGTAGTAGCATGTATGATGCTTGAAAAGGTCTTCAACCTTTTGTGCAAGAGTCATCAATCCTCATGCTGTATTATGAGATCCATGTGCTAATTGCAGATTCCTACTACATATATACAATGCCGCGGCTGTGGTTTGTTAAATTAGTCAAATCTGCAGTAGCCACTGAACAAATGACTATTTCCTTCTATTAACTCACAAGTGAGGCTTACTTTGCTCACAACAAAACCGTATAGAATAGTTAGCCCAGTGAGTTAACTAACTAACTAACTACGATATGTACATATGTACTACTTATGTTTTCCTCATCTAGAGAGCAATAAAGTAGTAATAATATGATGATGCAGCTTTAGCTGTGTAATTCGGATGCTCGTACATGTGGTCGTAACTAATTAACTTATTATCTCTGTATGGATCCACAATGAAATGATTTGACATGACAGTAAAAACAAGAAGATAAAAATCGTATATAATATTCCAGTGGAACATTCATCAAGTTGGATACAGCGATACTCAAATAGGAGATTCAGCAATTTTTTTAGTAGATCGTGTTTACAGGATTTATGAAACTAACAGAGTTAAGAAATGTACGCATTTAAGCATGGGAATTTCTTATCGTCCTCCTTTATTTGCATTTTTACTGTCGTGACCCATGAAGAAACGGAACGAACTATCTAAAAGAGTAATAAGGGATTGCACTAACTAACTAACTAAAATGCTGCTGTGCTTGAGAAAAATAAACTAGGCGAGACAAATTGGGACTTAAATGGCTCTAATATGCACGTCTCGTTTATTATTATGCAAGCTTTCTTGTGGTATTGTCTGTATTAGTTATGGTTTAAATCGGTGATCATGAAATCTATTAGTATTTTCAGCTGCTTGAACGTAAATTATTTATGACCTCTTGTGCAGGTGGACAAAATAAGGGATAATATAATTCTTAGATTTGTGCTAATTCCACGGTTTTCTTCTAACAGGTATTCCGCAACCAGAGTACCGGTGGGTGAAAGATGGACAGTTCCTGGGAGACTTTACTGTTTCCGACCATTTCTACAAAATTCAATCTGCCAAACGAGAGGATGCTGGGTCATACCAGTGTATTGCCAGAAATGATGCTGGTGCCATTTACTCTGAGAAGATTCACATCCATGTGGCATGTAAGTGATTTTTAATGATACTCTTGTTATGCAGAGAAACTATTATTCTCTGCTTGAAATGGTCTACAAGTCACAAAAAACCACAGATTCCATCTTGTGAGATAAAATATCTGGAAAATATCATGCGAGCATCAGGTGGTTCAGTTGCCTGAAAAACATTATGCATGAGAAATAATGATGATGACTTCCTCCCATAAGCTACCATTTCAGAGTATGAAGCATTACTAGTAGACTATTGTACTTAATCTTTGTCATTATATAGTTTCATCATCCTGCTCAAGTTTTTGTTTGCAAAAATTTTCATCCTTGGTGTTCCACTTGATATTACACTTTTTTGTGGTCAAAGTTCTGGTGCCAGACTAACTACTAACAATTTGCGACAGATTGCTTGATAGAGCAACATTCTTTAGTTAGAATCAAGTACATAGATTTCTTAAACGACCTGACTCATGATATTCAACCTTGGTTTTGATGAACAAAAATTAATTTAAATAAAAAAGCATGTACCTGAATAAAACAAGAATTTAGCCGTAGCTTAACAAAAATATTGAAAATCATGACCGACCGGCAGGATTTCATATCTTCAGTGAATCTTCACTAACATTTTTCATGTTGTGCAATGAGCGAGCATACTTTTAGCGGTTCATTTGACTAGGACAGTATTAATTAGTTTTTTCAATGAAATTCACAGACTATAAAACAATCTGTGAGTTAGGTAGACTATGAGACTCAGGTACGTCATTAATTAACTAAGAAATCATTCAACTATACATTATTATAGTCAAATGCTTGTGTAAAAGAAGATGAACAGTAACTCATTAAGTTCAGAAAAGCGGAGTGAAAAAGTATCAATGATAATGCTGATTACAATTACATGATGTGCACTTTTCCTTTCACAGACATGGATCCATTCGAATCTCAGGATGAAAAGACTGTCGTGGTGAATTCCGGTGAGGCAGCCGTACTTGAATTCCCTCCATTGAAATCCTATCCCCCTCCATCTGTCCTATGGCAAGCAAGAGACAACTCACTTCTATATGGAAGCAAATTTGCTACAACTTCCGATTTCAAACAAGTCATTCTGGATGTGAACGGAGCGGACCAAAAATCTTACAGAGCGCGAGCTACTAACACACAATTGGGCCAGGAAGAAAATTCTGGATATATCAATGTAGTCGTAACAAACCAAAATGATTATGGACGAAGTCAACTTGCGCCAACAATAATTGTCCCTCCAAAAGATGCTCAAATCATCAAAGGACAAAATGAGCATGAATTGCAATGCATTGCAAATGCTCGACCACTTCATGAGCTGGAAACAGTCTGGATGAAAGATGGAGTACCAGTGGACACGGCTGGAATTAAAACTTCATTTAATGATCTTTATAATCGCACATTGTCGCTTTTAAAAATTGATGTACAGCATGCGGGAGAATACACTTGCCATGCTAAGCTCAGGGGTTCGAATTTCCCAGTTCAATCCGCCTCTGCTACAATAGCTGTCATTGGTAAGCAAGCGCAGCACGAATATTTTTGAATTTTTTCGATAGATATTAATAATGGAGTATAAAATCTAATTTTCCGGCGATTTTAGCTTTAAATTACACTTTTAATTTACATTACAGAAAAACCATACTTTGTTCAGCCAATGCTGACAGAAACATTGGGAGAGTTCAGCAAAGAGATCATACTTCATTGTCCAGTAACTGGAAGGCCGAAACCTAACATCACCTGGTACAAAGATACAACCTCCATAGGTGGACCAGGACTACCTGGGTATTCCGTGGAACCGGAATCCGGAGCTTTGACTGTGTCCTATTTGCGAGCCCAGGATTCCGGCATGTATCAATGTTGGGCATCCAATCCCGCTGGGGAAGTTAATGCGTACACGTGGCTCAAAGTGAAAAGTAAGGATACATGTTCATTTATAATCTGCACGATGCAGTGTGTAGGTTTGTAAATATTTGGGTGATAAAAGGTGCGATTGTAGTTAGTCAGTTAATTTAAAGTGATATGGACATGTCTGTCTATAATGTGCGTGAAGGAACCCATTGACTCCAAATGTGTGAAACGATGTTGAAACTAATGGTTTATTTTTCACGTTGCGGATCCTTATTTGGGTTACGACATGTTGATCCTGATCCTACCATGTTGTTTGTTGTAAACTGCCAGGTGGCTTATTGATGATAGATAATCACAACTGGCGATTTAAACTGATAGATAATATTGGGAGGGGGGATGAACTTTGGTGTTTGTTAGTTAGTTAATATCTTTGGAATTGTGTGAGCATCATTTATGACATATATGGACTTACAGATTTGAATACGGTGATGAACCGCAGTAGACGGAACGTTTCGCGTTCACCCCACAACAGCAATAGTAGAGTTGCGAAACTTACATTATTTGATCTTCTTACGGCAAATGGTAAAAAGTGTACAACTTCTAGTATAAATGTACAAGAATGTAAAAGTGTATGGCTGTCCTTGTATTTTGTACTACACTTTTTGTTTGGTTTTGTTTCGCTTATCTGAATTTTCATAGTCATGTGGCGTTGAACTAACTAAACTTTTTTTCTGAAATCATTTAATCCCAGCACAATTTTTTTCCCAAGCATATGTTGTAGAAGAACTAATACTTTTGTAATTCGAAAATGGCAGTTGTAAGGTATACTTTATAGTAGCCTAGCGTTGTGAAAACAAACAGTAGGAGTAGATAAAGGTAACTTCTCCATTTATCCATTCATCGTCTATTTGTCTTCTGCATGCTTCAATTAACCACCAGTTTTGTTTAGTGCAAACAATGTACTCTGTTTTCCAGTTTGAATGTTACGCTAAATTGCACAGTTTGCTCACTTTTGTTTTGCCACAGCGATCGAAACATGCATCTGACCGCACCAAATTGCGCTGTTGTAAACATTACCGTGTATCCCTCACTCACCCAAAAATCGCACGATCATTTGAAATCACAAAGAATGTCGTTATTACACATAGTTACGCATTACAAAGCACCCCGCCCTATCCATAGACTAAATATAAGTTTGTTCACAATTTTTCCCTAAAAAATTCTTAGTTTACTAACTAACATCAGTCTCTTAAACATTTTAGCATCTCCACCTGTTATGAAACGGGGGCCAGAAAATTCAACGGCTTTGGAAGGATCAGATGTCACAGTATACTGTGAATGTGACGGCTCGCCTATTCCAAATGTTACATGGTACAAAAATGGTGAGTTGGTAGACCAACGTGCTTTGTCTTTTATGTCCCTATTCGTTATATGAATGGAATTAAATTCCACATGCTGTTTATCCCTCTAATAGAAACGCAGGAACTCGTCTCACAAGGAAGATTCCAAATACTGGAGACAGGGAGTCTTTTAATTGCTGCCATTCGTTCCGGAGATGTTGGACAATACACTTGCATTCGTTCCAATGTGGCTGGAACAGTCATAGGCTCCTCTCATGTATCCATTTTGGTGCGCACACAAATTATTCAGCCTCCAGCCGATACTCAAGTTATTCTGGGACACGTAGCCACGCTTCAATGTAAAGTCTCCAGTGATCCCGCGCTCCCATATGAAATCGAATGGGAACACAATGATGAGTAAGTGGAATCTGATCGCTGTATAGCTTACATGAATTTTTACGTGTACTGTCGAAAATCCGTTTCTCTGAATACAGCATGTATATGCTAATCAAGTTTTTTTCATTTTATGAATCAGACCCATTGTGCCTGGGATTGTTACCCGTATTCATGTACATTTGGATGGAACTTTGGAAATTCGTGAAGTGCGAGCATCTGATGTAGGCGCTTATAAATGCATTGTGCGCTCACAAGGTGGTCATGATGAGAGGGTGGCACATTTACGAATCATTGAGCTCCCGTATCCACCATCTCATGTGAAGGCAACAAAACTACCGAAATTGGCTCCTGTAAGTCGACTGACATTGACATTGTCAAATGACCATGATTTTCAATACTTTTGGACTGGGAGTTTAAATGAATTGTAATTTTATGTTTTTAGGGAGCTAATTCCAAAGGAGTCAACATCACTTGGTCCAGTAGTTTTGATGGCAACAGTCCAATTGTGAAATACATTGTTCAGAAACGGACGGTGAATCCAGAGTCAGGAATGCAACTTGATGTGCCTGGTGGTTGGGAAACTATCCGGGCCAATGTTTCAAAGGAAGCAAGATACGTGACAATTGAAGGACTGCAACCTGCAGCTTCTTATCAATTCCGTGTATCTGCTGTCAACTCTGTTGGTGAAGGAGAGCCTTCGCAGCCATCTAATGCAGTCACTTTGCCCCAAGAACGTAATAATTCTTGCTTACTCCAAAATAGAAAAAAAACTGTAAAACTTGGGCACTAATCATTTTCTAAAAAAAACATTTTTATTTCACAGCCCCATCTGGACCGCCAACAGGACTTGTAGGGTCTGCACGCTCCCCGTCGCAAATCATTATTCAATGGAATCCTCCAAATGATGAACACAAAAACGGGCTCATCCTTGGTTACGTGTTTCGATACAGATTGAATGGTTACGGTGACAGCCCTTGGTCTTACAGAAATATCACGAATGAGGTAATTTAGTCTCACAAAAATAATTCCTAATAACACAATTAGCCGAACTAAATAATTTATCAGCTGAATACTATCGTTACAGGCACAAAGAAACTACTTGATCGAAGAGCTGATCACATGGAAAGACTACGAAATCCAAATAGCAGCATTTAATGAAAAAGGGATTGGTATCTACAGTTCAGGGATAAAAGTTAAAACCCGGGAAGGTGTGCCCAGTGCCTCACCTACAAACGTGCAAGCCGAATCTATCAACTCAACTTGTGTTCAAGTAACATGGACGCCCCCAAATCCTCAGCAAATCAATGGGATAAACCAAGGATACAAAATTCAAGCATGGAGAGATTCAGCCATAGAAAAAACGGCATCCATGCCGCCCAGTTTATTTGATCCTCTGGCACAGCAAAGTGGAGTTATTTGCGGACTCCAAAAATTCATGGCTTACAACATTACTGTCCTCTGTTTCACGAATCCTGGAAATGGTAAACCTAGTACGCCAGTCGCAGTTAAAACTTTGGAAGATGTTCCAGACTCAGTGAATTCCATTCACTTTGAAGACATATCTGACCGAGCTGTGAAAGTTGTTTGGACTCCGCCAACTAAACTCAATGGAGTTCTCATCGGCTATTTCATTCGATATGGAGTGAAAGACATTCCATCCAGTTTCCGCTCTATGAATGTATCCAGCAATGAATCTGCCGTCAAAGTGAATTCTCTCAAAGCAAACACATATTATTCATTTGAGGTATGCGGAATCAGTCGCGTCGGAAGAGGTCAGTGTAAATCTGCCAGTATGAAATCTGGAGTTGAGCCCGTGTTGCCGAAACCACCAATAAACTTGGCCGTGTCTAATATCCAACCATTTTCCGTCGTATTGCAATTCACCCCAGGATTTGATGGGAATTCATCCATCACTAAATGGACCGTGGAGGCTCAAACTAACCGCAATGCATCATGGCACAAAGTTTTTGAGCATTGTGAGGAGCCAGAAGTGTCTTACAGTTTGAGTTCTACTACGGCCGCGTATGGTTCCGCTGCTACTGCTGTTGTCAGCAATATGGAATCCATTGTTGTGTACGATTTGATCCCATTTGTACAGTACACGCTCAGACTTGTGGCACACAATGTAGTTGGGCCTTCTGCTCCGTCTCAGCCTTCACAATTGTTCCAAACTTTGCAAGCTCCTCCAGCCCATCCTCCCAGGAATGTTACTGTACGGACCATGTCTGGAACACAATTGAAAGTTCGGTGGATTGTAAGTTTTTTTAAATGACAAGTTGTAGCAATATTTGTGATGAGGCTGTCGTCTCTTATAAAGTTTTGTTTTCTCATACTTTGCAGCCTCTGCAGCAGACTGAATGGTATGGAAATCCACGTGGGTACAATATTTCATATAGAAAGAGCACGGAAGGTGAATCCTGGAGATTTCAGACTATTGGAAATCCTACTGGCAACTCCTTTGTGTTGAACGATCTAGAGGAATTTAGTACTTATGAAGTCAAAATGGCGGCTTTTAATGATGTGGGCTCATCAGAGCTCTCCGTACCTTCTGTAGAGCGCACAAGAGAGTCAGGTAATGAAAATACTGTCTATAGTAAAATATTATGAATAATTTTCAGAATTAGATTTTGGCCTTTATGATTGTATTTGCGTAGCTACATTACTAATTGTTTGCAAAATCATTTGATTGCTCAGTTCCGAGAATCGGGCCTCAAATAATCCAATCGAATGCAACTTCGTCAACCACTATTTTGGTGAAATGGGCTCAAGTCCCCGAACAACATCGAAATGGCATTATTGATGGGTACAAAGTTTACTATGGGGCAAAAAATGTTCCTTTCAAGTATAAGCAAATAAGCTCGAACACAACATTTTCAACAACTCTCACACAGCTGAGAAAATTCACAAAATATCATGTTCAAGTATTAGCATACACTAGGATTGGGGATGGGGCTTTGAGTGAACCTCCTGTTCTTTTACAAACTTGGGACGATGGTAAATACATTACAAATATTAGGCCAATAAAAAAAACAATTTTATGAAGCAATTGTTATGATACTAATACAGTGAGTAGACACTTCTAAAGACCATTCACTTTATACTAGATACACTGTGTTGGCGATGGCATATTTTAGCCAAAACTTTCAATTTTTTTACTTAAATAAGTAGAGCTACCAATTTTATGCTCAAAACATG
>Ga0210040_10009049_pt1 | contig 11667 bp, 12 predicted proteins | sample CryGeyCG12114_NA_FD_185462 | JGI IMG/M metagenome (GOLD analysis project Ga0210040, IMG submission 185462) | Groundwater microbial communities from aquifer - Crystal Geyser CG19_WC_8/21/14_NA (SPAdes) (version 2) | ecosystem: Environmental > Aquatic > Deep subsurface > Groundwater | place: USA... | reverse complement strand
ACTAAATTTGTTTTAGTATATTTACTAATAAATAAATTTAACCTGTAAAATAGGTAATTATATGGTTGATAATAATTTAAAGTTTCTCCGCAAAAAATTAGGCTATACCCAAGCCCAGCTGGCAGAAAAACTGAATATTAAAAGATCTTTAATTGGTGCTTACGAAGAAGGTAGAGCGGAGCCTAAACTGAGTACGCTGGTTAATATTTCCCGGCTGTTTGATGTTTCCTTAGATCAGTTTATTACCCTGGATTTAAGTCAGACAAAGTTTGGCGAAAAAGCGCTGAACGATAAAATGGCGACATCTAGTAATATGCGGGTTTTAGCTATTACCGTAGACAAAGAAGATAACGAATACATAGAATTAGTACCGCAAAAAGCCAGTGCCGGATACTTAAATGGTTACGCCGATCCGGAATTTATAGAGGAACTGCCCCGTTTCCGCTTACCCATGCTCAGCACTTTGGGGACTCACCGGGCTTTCGAAATTAAAGGAGATTCTATGTTGCCAATTGCCTCTGGTACGGTAATTATAGGTAAATACATTGATGATTGGTCGGAGATAAAAGACGGTACCCCGTGTATTGTTGTAAGCCAGCAGGAAGGTGTAGTTTTTAAACGCGTATTCAATAAAATAAAGAATACGGCAGTTTTGCGTTTACATTCCGACAACCCGGTTTACGATCCTTACGAAGTAGCGGTAGAGGATGTAAATGAGATTTGGGAAGCTAAAGCTTTTATAAGTAGCACGTTCCCGATAGCTGATTTTTCTTTAAATAAGCTTACATCTATTGTCCTGGATTTACAACAGGAAGTTATTAAACTCAAAAAAGCTTAAATTTTTTTCCCATTATCATAAAATCCTTTTATCCGGTTGGGGTAAAAGGATTTTGTGTTTATAAAGCATCCCTTAAAACAGAATTTAACTAAAGCTTTTTATCTCCGTACAGTAAATGCAATAAACATCATATATTTATTTTAAGATACCTTTATAAATAAAAAATGCTGCGCTATGACAAAGCTTATAAATGCCACTGATCGACACTTTACTTCTGCCGGCTGGTTAAATTCATATTTTCTTTTCTCTTTCGCTGATTATTACGATCCGCAAAATATGCAATTTGGCCCACTCCGGGTTTTTAATGATGATACGGTATCCGCGCGTTCTGGTTTTCCGCAGCATTCCCATTCCAATATGGAAATTATTACCATTGTTTTAAAAGGAGAAATCGCGCATGAAGATAGCCTGGGTAATAAAACTACAATTAGCGCCGGAGAAGTACAGCGCATGTCAGCTGGGAATGGAATTGTGCATTCCGAAAAAAACAACACCGACGAAGAAGTGCATTTATACCAGTTATGGTTTATACCAAACAAACAAAACTTAAACCCATCGTACGAACAAAGAAGAGTAGATTTTCTGGATACTAAAAATGAATTAATTCCGCTGGTTTCGGGCCAGAAAGTTTTAGAAGATGTGGTATTTATGAATTCCAATTCCACCATCTACTACGGCCACCTGAAAGAAGATAAAGAAATTAATTTCCAAACCTTTAATATCCGGAAAACCATTATTTATATAACCGAAGGAGAGTTACTGGTGAATGGGGTCCAAGCAGAAAAAAACGATCAGTTACGTATAGATGATACCAAATTAATTCAGATAAAAGCCGCCCAGGAAACCCGATTTATATTAATAGATTTACCTGCTGTAGAAGCCAATTATTAGTATTAGGTAGCAGGTATCAAGTATCAAGTAACAGGACTTTAGTAAATAAGACAGAGCCGGATTAACCGGCTCTTTTTTTATATTCCTACTAATAATAACCCAAGTTGTGTGATACAAGTTAGATGAAGAATAAGAAGTGGTGCGCGAGGAAAAAGCCGATAGCTTTGAGCAGAAAACCTTTTTTGGTAACGGCATGAATCTTTTTAGGAAAGAGCGACTCAATGGCACTGATGTCAGCTTCAATGTGCTTGCGGAAGTATTTCCGAAGCCAGTTATGGACATAGGTGTTGTCTGCTTGTTTAGAATTTTTCTTGCGAATAGGCGCTAGTAGCATATTGCCATCTTCGCGCAAGGTTTGCTCCTGATGGTAGTTGTTGTAAGCTTTATCGGCATAAAGCTTTTTCTCGGCAGGCAGCAGAAAAGAAAGCAGGTTAAAAGCGGCTGTATCGGAAACAGCGGCTGGGGTGAATTCAAATTTTGTGATTCTCCCATCAGCAGCACTTATCAGGTGTACCTTAAAGCCATAGTAATATTCCTGCTTAGAGGCGCATTAACCGTGATGCTGCGGCCCTTGGGCCAATAACAACGTTTTATGCGGATATTGCGGCATACGGGCAGCGGAAAAGAATCCAGCACATAATAAAACAATTTTTTGAAAGCAAAAATTTTTTCTAAATTTTAAATTAGCTGATTTTACGAAAACAAGTTTAAGCTTTTCTTGTTGCATTGGTTCAGGAGTGGGTTAGGGATAATACCTAACCTCCTTGTAAACGATTTCAGTATTGGATAGATAAAAAGTTTATAGCGGCAAACAGCCTATATACAATCTGGAGAATTGGTAATTATATAATGAATTATGGAAAATACAGAACCGTATTATAAAAAAATAACGCTGGTTATATTAGGGTTTATTCTGGTAATTTATGCGCTGGCAATTTTATCGGATATTTTAGTACCTATTGCTTTTTCGGTTCTGTTAGCTATTTTGCTTAATCCGCTTACTACCCGGCTACAGCAATATAAAATACCTAAAGTACTGGCTATAATCTTAACAATATTTATTGCTTTAGCATTGTTGGGAATTTTGCTGTATTTTCTGTCTTCGCAAATAATTCAATTCGGGGAAATGGCACCGGCTTTACGGGAAAAGTTTACCCAAATACTTACCAGTTTGCAGAATTGGGCTGCAAGTACCTTTGGTTTTACCGTACAGAAGCAGGCCCAACTTTTGAGTGAAGCAGCAAATAGTAGCAAAGCATTGGTGGGAAGAACAGTTTCCAGTGCCTTGGGAATTTTCAGCCTCTTGTTTTTAATTCCGGTTTATATTTTTCTGCTGCTGTTTTACAAGCCATTAATTCTTAATTTCTTATTCGAGGTTTTTTCGAAAGAAAATAACCGTTATGTAGCTGACATCTTACACGAAACCAAATCGGCAATTCAGAGTTACATCGTGGGCTTATTAATTGAAGCTTCTATTATAGCTGTTTTAAATGCTACTGCCTTAACTATTCTGGGCGTTAGGTATGGTATATTATTGGGTGTTATTGGGGCAATTTTAAACTTAATACCTTATATTGGGGGTATAATTGCCATTGTTTTACCTGTACTTATGGCTACCGTAACCCAGGATGGCTACACCACACAATTGGCAATAATAGGTGCTTATGCAGTTATTCAGTTTATTGATAATAATATTTTAGTGCCCCGTATTGTATCTTCTAAAGTACAGCTAAATGCCTTGGTTTCTATTTTAGCGGTATTGTTAGGCGGAGCTTTGTGGGGTTTTGCCGGTATGTTTTTATCGATCCCTTTTATGGCCGTAATTAAAATAATCTGCGACCGGATAGAGGACTTGAAACCCTGGGGTAAATTACTTGGCGACCAAGTACCCGCCAGCTATCCCGGACAGATTGCCCCCCGTGATGCCCCGGAAACTGACGGCAAAATCGTTAACCCAATATAGATAATGGTTAAATGTTTCGGTATAGATTACCAAGAACTTAAGCAAAACTACGCGCTTTCCGCATTTTTTTGGTTATAAATGTTAGTAGCAACAATAATAGCTTTGTTATAGGTGCAGCTAATTATTGCAAAAGTTCAATATCTTAACATCGAAACATGCAAGTTAAATATTTATTATATTTGCTTCATTCAAAACCTACCAGCGATATATCTTCCTTATGGAGAATAAACTACCAGTACCATTATCTGCTAACCAAATAACCGATCATATTAATTCTCCTGTACTAGCAGAAATGCCGGATAATACCATAACCAATTGGTCTGGTAATATTATATTTAATACGAAAGAGATATCGTTTACCCAAACTGTAGCAGAAGTTCAGGAACTTGTACAAAAACATAAACAGCTAAAAGCGCTGGGCTCCCGGCATTGTTTTAACCGGATTGCCGATAGCCACCATTATCTGCTTTCTTTGAAAGAACTAAATAAGGTAGTTACCTTAAATAAAGAAGCCCGTACGGTGACCGTGGAGGCCGGCATAAAATACGGCGAACTTGCACCGTACCTGCATGATAACGGATTTGCATTGCCCAACCTGGCTTCATTGCCCCATATTTCGGTTGCAGGTTCTATCATTACGGCAACGCATGGTTCCGGGGTAAATAATGGCAATTTGGCTACTTCCGTCGTTGCTTTAGAAATTATTACTGCCGATGGCAATATACAGAACTTCTCCAAAGCACAAGATGAGGATACGTTTAATGGCCTGGTGGTAAATTTAGGGGCAATTGGTATTATCACTAAAGTTACCCTGACGGTTGAACCGACATTTAAGGTGCAGCAAAACGTGTACGAAAAGTTACCGCTTAAGCAGTTAAAAGATAATTTTAAAGCTATTATAGCAGCGGGATATAGTGTAAGTTTGTTTACCGATTGGTTAACGGATAACATAAACCAAGTCTGGATAAAAAGCCGGATGGAAGATGTTGGTTTATACAATTTTGAGCCTGAGTTTTATGGTGCTACCGCAGCTACTCAAAACAGGCACCCAATTATGGAAATGCCCGCAGAAAACTGTACGGAACAAATGGGGGTGCCTGGTCCGTGGCACGAAAGATTGCCGCATTTTAAAATGGGCTTTACCCCCAGCAGCGGGGTAGAGTTACAATCCGAATATTTTATTCCGCGGCAGCATGCCGTAGAAGCTATTTTGTCTATCGCCCGTTTAGGTAAGCAGATTAACCCGCATCTTTTAATATCGGAGATTCGCACCATTGCCGCTGATAATTTATGGTTAAGCCCGTGTTACAAACAATCCTGCGTAGCCCTTCATTTTACCTGGAAACAGGATTGGCCGGCAGTGAGTAAATTACTGCCCATTATTGAACAGGAATTAGCGCCTTTTAATGTCCGGCCACATTGGGGTAAATTATTTTCTATAGCCCCAGATGTTTTGGCATCCCGGTATGAAAAGTTACCTGCATTTAAAAACCTGGTGTCTCAATTTGATCCAAATGGTAAGTTTCGCAATGAATTTCTGAATACAACTATTTATGGCGGTTTAAAGGCATAAATAGTTGTATTCATTTCAATTAAACAGGTAATCTTAAAGTTTAGCTTTTTATATTATTTAAATAATCTGCAATAAATTGAGCAAGAGTAGGCTGGTGTTACCTATTGACTTCCCATTCAAAAGCCAAAAAATAAAAAGTTGAAGGTAAATCAGGTGCTCATTATTTCATTGCTGTTCAGGTTATTTATTTCAGATTGCGTTTTTTTAAGTTCAGATTGTAAATGCTTCACTTTCTGCTCCAGCCGCCTTATACGTATCCAGTCCTGGAAAGCCCAGCTTGGTTCCAGGTTTACTTGTATATTTTGTTTCCAGGTTTGATCAGGCACCAGCCCTTGCTGTTCTTCCCGGGCGTTTAAGGCCGCATAAATTTCTATAGCCTCCTGATAGGTTGCATTTACTAAACTAGGATGATGGGAATGTGACACCTGGGTTTGAAGTAAGGATTGCTCGTACAGGTCTTTTGCCGGCATAGCCAGATTTAAATCGAATTTTTGGTTTAATGCAGATATAAATATAATAGCATGATTAGAAACGTTGTACACACTCGTTATAAAGCAGCGGTTCGGGAATTTATCATAAAACCGCAATAACTTTCTATTATAACTTATCCAGATCTTCAAAGCTAGTTCCGGATCTTCCACAAACATTTCGTCGCCGCGGCGGTAAATAGAATCGGCTACTTCCCAGGGTGCCCGGTAAAGCAATAAAAAGTTTGCTTCCGGCAGTAATTGCTCCCAGAAGTCCAAAAATAAAGTAGTACGTGGGTCTTTCCATCCCCATACCGAGTTAAACGCATTGTTTAAAATTAGTTCTTTAGCCCTATCTTTAAATTCTGCTTGCACCGGTATATCTTCTTGTACGGTCCACCCTACATGATGAATATTCTGGGAGCGTAATACTGTTTCATGGAAGGCTACTACATCTAAATCTTCAAAAAAGCCTTTTACATTGCCATGACCCGGGGCCATCAGCTTTTGCCCGATATGTAAGCCCGCGCTTTGCAATAAAGAGGCCGTAAAAGAAGTGCCCGAACGCGGATGTCCGGTCACAATCAGTATAGAATTGTCCATGTTTTAAAAAAAGTTGTACTTGGTTTTAGTGGCGTGGCATTAATAATTTCAGGTCAATACGTTAAATTATTTAAACAGTTATTCAGTTTGATGCTGGTGTTGTATTAAAAACCTTAATACTTATATTTTGAATTTTAAACATTGGGGAATCATACTAAATTTTATAAAGCAGGTCGGCTGTTGCAATTAGGAACTTAGTTTTTTGTTTAATTATAAGTGCTTATAATATTGGTAATCATTAAGCTTTGTATATCTAGCATTGATATTAGTACTGTATATAATCAAGTATAAGGGCAGATTAAATCTATGTTAAATATTTTAGTTATAGTAGGCAACAGAATAGCAGCCAATAATTTACCTTTATAAAAGTTTTGTTTCTAATATCTTGACACTTGTGGCTATTTACTTAAATCTTTACCCAAATAATTTATAATACAGAATACCAAGAAAAACAAACCCGGCAAGGATCTGCATCTTGCCGGGTTTGTTTATACATTATAAATTTATATTCAAAAATTTTTCTGTTTTATTTAAAACAGAAAGGCTAAATTACATCAATCATCATTTTCTGATTTACTGTCTTTATGCGTGATCACAATAACAGCTGCCGCAGTTAAAGCACCAATAACCACCATCTTCTGGATAAATCCCATACGATTATGTTTCCATTCTGCTTTATAACCTTTTTCCGCAAATATATTTGGGAAATGGCCCTGTTGAATATCATCTACAATGCCTTCAACCACATTTACACGGTCGGCTACAATTAATGGCAACCAATGCAGGTAACTGTTCTCACTGTATTTAAATGCAAACCGCCGGATCATGCCACTCAGTCCGGAAGGAGGGACGGAGGTTCCAAAAACGGCTGTAACATTGGGGCGTTCGATTGAATGCAGCAATTCTACATCAATTTGTTGCTGCGTCGGCCTTTCCCAACTATAGCCCTTATGTTCTTCATTAGTCCGGTGTTTCATGGGGTACGTAGGATCATTCTTCGGATCCGCATCTATGCCCCAACCTTTAATATGTGAATAGTCTTTAGCTGTATTTTCCATATGTATATATCTTTATATTCAGGCAGATTACGGAATAAGAACGGGTTTGATACAGTTGTCCAGCTTGGCGGAGAACATGCGGTAGGCTTCAGCTACTTCTTTCAAAGGCACCCGGTGCGTGATCAAGGCTTTCGGGTTAAGGGTTCCGTTTTGCACGTGTTCGATCAGACGCGGCAAAAGGCGTTTAACGGAAGCCTGGTTGCCCCTAATGGTAAGGCCTTTATTCAAGGCATTGCCAATTGGAATTAAATTATCCGTAGGACCGTAAACACCCACTATAGACACCGTTCCGCCTTTTTTTACTGAGTTAATAGCCCAATGTACGGCCGTTGCCGAACCGGCTTGCAGTAATAATTTCCTACCGGTTATGGTTTGCATGGTATTTCCTGCTGCTTCGGCGCCTACAGCATCAATTACAACATCGGCCCCCATCCAATCGGTTGTTTTCTTTATAAACAACACAGGATCTTCCATTTCTTTAAAGTTGTAAGCCTCACATTGAGCGTAGTTCCGGACAAATTCCAGACGGTAATCTAATTGATCGATAACAATAACGCGGCCGGCCCCAAAAAGCCAGGAACACTTAGCGGCCATAATGCCGACAGGGCCGGCGCCAAATACCACTACCGTGTCACCCGGCTGAATGCCACCCATTTCAGCAGCCTGGTATCCGGTAGGCACAACATCCGTTAATAAAACAGCGTCATCCAAGTCCATACCTTCCGGTATAACGGTAGGGCTTACGTTGGCATAAGGTACCCGCACGTACTCTGCCTGTCCGCCATTGTAGCCGCCGGCCGTATGCGAATAACCAAAAATACCTCCCACGGCGGTTGCTTCAGGATTCGATTCGTGACAATTGCCGAATAAGCCTTGCTTACAAAAAGCACATTGTCCGCAGGCAATGTTAAACGGCACCAAAACCTGATCGCCGACCTTTAGTTTCGTTACTTCGGAACCTATTTCTTCCACCACCCCGATGAATTCATGCCCAAAGGTAGAGCCTACGCGGGTGTCCGGCACATTGCCATTATATAAATGTAAATCTGACCCGCAAATACAAGAGCGTGTCACCCGGACAATAGCATCCTGGGGATGCTTGATTTCGGGCATAGGTTTCTGAGTGACGCGGACCCGTTTAGGTCCCCGGTAATCCATTGCTAGCATAAGAATCGTCCTTTTTGGTTAATGTGAGACATAATATCCTATTTAAAGCCTTTTTGCATAAAACTTTAAATTGTTCCGTATCCGGAGCAGTTTTATGAATACTTATTTAAAGGAATAAAGGTTTAGCGCCCCTATGAATTCCAGCCTGATATACATACATATCAAACAGGTAGGTTGCCATAGGTACCAGCATGCAATTTTAAATGATGGGTAGAATACGCTCCTTAAATAAAGTTTTAATGTATATACTATTATTTTGATAGGATTATAAGAGAGATTCCTAATAAATGTTGGTATATTAATAGTACAGCCATTAAGCCCAAAACAGGAAATTTATAAAATTGCAAATTAATATTTTTTATATTTTTAATACCAGCTAACGTTTAGTATAAACAACGTGCAAGGTCGATGGAAGTAGCATGATATTTATGCCTTGTTAGCCAAAGTTATTTTTTCTACTTAACTCAAGTTGCGAGCTAAAAAGATGTATTCGGCCGTCGGCAAGTTTTCGTTTTAAAGTTATCACATTACAAAAACGAAGAAGCCATGACCAAACAGAACATAGCAATATACTGCTTTATCGATGATTTTTTCAATGCTATTGGCAGAAAAGAAGACGTTCCTTGTAAGCTTTCAGATGCAGAACTACTCACAACTGCCCTGATTGCTGTGTGTTACTTCCACAGCAACCTGCATAATGCCTGCGACTATATGCAGCAGCACCATCGGGTAAAAATGATTAATTAAGCAGGGTTTACCAGTCGGTTACCTAAACTCCGGCAACAGTTAACTTTTTTGTTTATTGCTTTGTGTAACACCCTGAAAGAACTGAATAATTCTTCTCGCTATTTAATTGATTCTTTTCCAGTAGCAGTCTGTGAAAACATTCACATTCCCCGTTGCCGTTTACTTCAAAGCGAAACCTGATGCGGGAAAAAAGCCAGTAAAAAGCATTACTTCTACGGCTTTCATGTCTAAGTTATCACTACTGAAGATGGCTTGCCGGTGCAGTTTTATATCCATGCCCGTTCTTTTGCCGACATTGCTGCCCTAAAAGCAATAGATGTTGATTTACCCCAAAACAGCCAGCTTTATGGCGATAGCGGCTATACTTGCTACGAACTATAAGACCTCTTTTATGAATGTGATAAAGTAGAAATATACATCTGCCGCAAATCCAATCGCAACAGGAAAGATGAGCCACATTAGGTCTGCTTGAAAACCTATTACCGGAAGCAAATTGAAACTACTTTCTCTGGCATTACCAACTTCTTCTCTAAGAAAATACATGCTGTTACTCCACAGGGTTTCATCTTAAAACTTATACTATCTATAGTTGCTTTTACCTTTAATCAAATCAGTTAATAGAACTCAACTTGGGTTATTTATGAAAATAGCAGATGTATTTTAAGCCTGGCTTATTTCGGATTAGGAGGTGTAATCATAATATGAGCGCCATGCGTTCCTGGGTGCATAATCCAAGGCATCCCGGGTGCTTCCGGCTTTAAAGGTAAACCAGTGGTTTCGGCGGTGGCATAAGGTGTATACACTACGTAGCGTAAAGAGCCGGTCTTTACCTCACCGGTCTGGGCATTGTAATTTTCTTCCGGAGCGGTAAATACAAAAAGGGTAGTTGGCTGTTTGGGCATTGTCAGTTTACCAGATTTTACTTCGGTTTCACGAATATCAAAAATTTCCTGCGACGTTTTCCCTTGTTTCTTTAGTTCCCGGCCTCGGGCCATAAAAGGTTCTAAATCGCGGTGGTAAGCAGCAACTGAAAAACCTTTTTGTGTCGGATTATCAGCCAGGCAAAATATTTCGTTGGTGCCTTTTCGCAGCGTTATTAAATCTCCTTTTTGATTATAGCCATAAACAGTAGCAGCGGTGCGTTTATCGGCAGGTGCTGCTAGTACGGCCGCTTTAATCTGTGCCGCTGTGCCGGTAGATGTTTCCTGGGCCTGGCTGCTTACCAAAACAAAAACTAATAGGAGAGACGAAAGCAATTTTTTCATTATTATGCAAAGTTTTTAGGTAAGGTAAATAAAGCAAAAGTAATTTACAATTATATTGTTATGAAGCTGTTATTAAGATCATTTAATTCTTTTAACAGATTTAATTTTCTATCCTAAAATTAGTTTACTCAATTACTCGCATGGTCATGTAAATTTCTTTACTGGGCCAATCATGTGTATCGACTGGTACCGCCGCTATTTTATCAACTACCTCCATACCTTCCAGCACCTCACCAAAAACCGTATACACCATATCTAACGTAGGCATACCACCGTTCTTTATATAAGTTTTTACCTGTTCGGGTGTATATCTGAAATTATGTTTTTGCTCCACATCCCTTAGATTTTGTAAACTCACCCGGGTTCCTTGTACAATATAAAAATTATCGGCCGATGAAGCTTTGGTAGGATTGTATTCATCATCGTACCGGGCCATAGCCAGGGCTCCCCGCTTGTGGTAAAAATGCGGGTTTACTTCTTTAGGTACGGTATAGTCGCCAATGTTCATTTTCTCAGTCCGCGAATTGCCACCTTGCACGGTAGCATGATATAATACCCGGTGGAAAACTGTTTTATCGTAAAATCCCATTTTAACCAATCTGATAAAATTAGCCCGATGCAAGGGAGTTTCTTTATATAATTTAACTTTAATTTCGCCCATACTGGTGCTGATTAAAACCACTGTTTCGGGGTTTTCGCGACCAAACTTCAGCAGCTCTTCTTTTACATTTTGTTCCGTTAAGGGGGTAAGTTTAAGAGGCGCATTATTATTTTGACATCCCGTTATCCCCAGCAGCATACTTAATATAAATACAATAATGCTGGCATTACTTAATTTGTGGTGCATGTATTAAAATTAATGTATATCAAAAATAGAAACTATTCTTATCATCCCTAAATATTTTATTTTACTTCGCCAACAGCTGATTTTTTTACTTCAGTTGCAGAAATAAGGTTAAATTCCTGGTTTTGTAAAAGATATACTTTCTGCGATTCGGTACAGGTAAATTGCTCGTATTTTTCATCTATAGGGTGACATTCGTGCTGATTTAAACTAATCCGGAAGCTGTTTTCTTTTTCTTTTTCTATCGAGGA
>Ga0210040_10009048_pt1 | contig 11667 bp, 12 predicted proteins | sample CryGeyCG12114_NA_FD_185462 | JGI IMG/M metagenome (GOLD analysis project Ga0210040, IMG submission 185462) | Groundwater microbial communities from aquifer - Crystal Geyser CG19_WC_8/21/14_NA (SPAdes) (version 2) | ecosystem: Environmental > Aquatic > Deep subsurface > Groundwater | place: USA... | reverse complement strand
GGCATTTCCGGCCCAAAATTGCCATTCCGTTAAGTGAAGTAGCCGCGATGCATATTTCGGCTTTGGCTTTAAAACTTAAAATGAAGAACGGCGAACAACAAATGCTGGACCTGCGCCTGATCCGGAAACGTAAAAACCTGAAGCAAATAAAGGAGCATTTGCGCAATATGGCCCTGAAATACGACTTCAACCTGACTGAAGGAAATATACCCAATCCTTCCTGACCCGTTTATTCTTTTTAGTACAGAAATATGCTATCCGGCCCGGCTAATTGTAGTGAGACATACTGGATTCGAACCAGTGACCTCTACCCTGTCAAGGTAGCGCTCTAAACCAACTGAGCTAATATCCCGAAAAATAATTTTTGGACGAACAAAGGTATATATTTGCCCGCTATTTGGAAATACCTAAGCCTTTTTTCCTGCCTCTTGCCAACATAAAAATCATTAATATATCTTAAAAATAATATATATTTACCGCATTACCTATACCTTCGGCCATAAAAGCTCAAACGTGATGAATAGTTCTTTATCTAACCCGACGCTAACCAAAGTATAAATAAATTAAATGAAAAAAATATATTTACTCTTATTGGTTCTTTCGGTTAGTTTAAGTGGCCTAGCTCAGAAAAGAGTTACTTCCACCGATCCGGTAAATCATAATTTAGAAGACAATTTGGCCCCTGATAACGAAGGCTTTGGCCTGAAAGGCGGGATAAATCTTGCTGATGTGTACGGTAACGCTGGCAGTGATTTCACCACTCCGGAAAAAATAAAAAGCTTCCACGCCGGCGTGTATGCCCAATTTAGTTTTACCGATAATTTTTCGGTGCAGCCGGAAGTATTATTTTCCCGGAAAGGTTTTACGGCGGGAAATTCTGGCGTGGCCGGCGGCACTCATAAAATCAGGTTAGATTATTTTGATGTACCGCTTTTGTTTTCTTTGCGGGTTCTGAATAATATCAGCCTGATGGCCGGCCCACAAGCTTCTTTGCTGCTGACGGTTAAAGAAAATGACCAGGAACTGGACAAAGCCGGTTATAATAGTTTTGATTTGGGCGCCGCCGCCGGCATCGAAGGCCGGCTTTCGGTTTTCAGAATTGGTGCGCGTTATAATCGCAGTTACGAGAATATTTACAAAGCGGATAATACCATTAGTGCCGGCAATGATTTAAAAAACCAGGTGTTTCAGTTTTACCTGGGCGTAGGTTTTTAACTTTTCCGGACCGGACAGCGCCTAAAAAAAGCGGAAGTGGTATTCCGCTTTTTTTAGGCTTATATTTTGCTTTGCCGTTTTTTAAGTACAATGACAGAATTAATGAATGAGCGAATGTGTAAATAAGCTTTTGATTATCAGGTTTTAACAAGCTCATTTAACTTAAACTAATTTTCTCCACTTACTTATTTAGAAAATTCCTGAACCATTTTCTGGTTAAAGGCCGGAATATCATCTGGTTTGCGGCTGGTAACCAAACCTTTATCTATTACTACTTCTTCATCTACCCAATTTACCCCGGCATTTTTCAGGTCGGTGCTAATAGATGGATAACTGGTCATGGTGCGGCCTTGTAGTAAACCCGTCTCAATTAAAGTCCAGGGACCATGACAAATAGCCGCTATTGGCTTACCGGCCTGCATTATTTCTTTCACAAAGTTTACCGCTTCTTTATTGGTGCGCAAGTGATCAGGGTTCATTACGCCGCCCGGCAGCAACAAAGCATCATAATCGGTAGCCTGGGCCTGGCTTAAGTTTACATCTACTTTTACCGGGGTGCCCCAATCGGTCATTTCCCAGCCTTTTACTTCTTCTTTTTGCGGCGATATAACGTGGGTAATGGCGCCCTCTTGCTCTAAAGCCTGCTTTGGTTTCTCCAGTTCTACTTGTTCAAAACCATTATCAGCTAAAATCGCAATTTTTTTCCCTTCTAATATTCCCATGATTTTTATTTATGTTTTTGATACTTTTATATAAACAAACCCCTTTACCGGGAAATGGTTGTTCAGGAAGCCTGATTTTTAATTTGCCGGGTTAATTCTTTTATTCTTTCCTGAAAGCCGTTCGGATCATAATTTACTTCCGCTACAACCACTTGTTTCAGCAAAGCCATTAACTCGTCCGGGTGGTCGGTGGGCCGGCCGGTTTGCAAATTAATAAAGCGCATCGTAGACCAAAGTAAAGATTTTAGCTGGGTTTTGCTTTCGTTCAGCATGGTACCTTCCATCACTAGCGCCGATTTATCAGAATAGATCAGCTTGGTTTGCACTACTATCCGTTCGCCCAAATCGGCGGGCCGCAGATAAGCAATCTGGTGGTGGGTAATTACCCAATTAGCGTTGTGCTCCCGGGCCAGTTCCATTAAGTTCAGGTTATAATAAGTATTGGTGTGCTCTTCGCGGGTATTCAGAAAATAATCGAAATACCGGACATTGTTTAGGTGCGCAAACGGGTCACAATCCTGAAACCGCACAAACAAGTTGCTTTCGGGAATCTTCACTAAATCTTTATCTTCTTTCATAGTTTAGGTTAAAACAGGTGGCTGCTAAAGAGCAAATAAAATTAAGAATATTTATTTTAGTAGTAGTTCCGCCATCAGAATTGCTGAATAAAAGTAATTTCGGAACCCTGGGCAACCGTAGCATAATAGGTATTCCGTAAACCAGCTTCGCGGGCTTCTACTTCAAATTTATTATTGTAATACCCGTTGCGGTAAGACTCCAATAAATAGCGCCACAAAAACCTGATATATCCGTGCTCCTGAAACTGGCGTACATGACAAAGTTCGTGTGCCACCCAGGACCGGTTCCGCAGAAATTCGTCCTGGCTTACCCCGCTCAGATGAATGGTTTTGCCCAGAACCATAGCTACGTTAGATGATTTGAGCACCCGGCAGGCAATGCGGGCAAAAAAAGAATTTTCTTTTATACGCAAATTCATTTCTACATAAATACAATGCCAAACTTAATAATTGAGTGAATAAATAAATAAATAAATAAGTAGTTGGACAATTATAAATACACATTTAGTTTCATTGAAAATTAGTCTAAAAGCTCCCCTCCTGTTTTAGGAGGGGCAGGGGTGGTAAAATTACATCTAATCAAAATATATAATTATTTTCGTCCTAGCACTTAATAATAAACCTCTTATTTTAGTGCTTAGTTAAAGTTAATTTTATCCACTTACTAAATTTCCTTGTTCCTAGCCAGGCAACATAAGCTGGTGCATACGATTTGTAAAATAAACTGTTTTACGTCAGCATTAAGCCGTACAATTGCAGTATGCTAAATAATTTCTGTTAAGAAGGTTTTTGATACTAAAAGAGCCTCCATTCCATAAAAATTCAAATTGCTTTTACGCACAAAACCCAGCATTCTCCTTTGTAAAGCTGCTGCAGAAATTAGCACTTGCAAATAGTAGCGTATTAAAAATTTTCGTTCATCAGTAAAATGAGATTATAAGTTCCGTTCAGCAAATCAGAGGTAAAGCATAGCAGTAAAATTCGGAAGCTTGATTTTTCAAAAGTAAAACGTTTAGTTTTTGCTCTTATGAAAAAAGAAGCGCTTTATTCTTGCCTAATGTCACGTGTAATTTCAGAAAAGTTTCTAATTGCCCAAGCCTCCATTATTAAATCAGATCTTTATTCCGGTAAAGATGCAATATTTAAAAATAACTGGTAAATCAGCTTATTTGCTGCCTCAGCTTTTTTCAAATAAATTCTTCCGAATAAACCTAATTTCATTAACCCAAAACGCAGGAAAACAGGCCTTAATGTTAGCTTTAAAGGATTTATTTTAATGATAAAAAGCTTTTTATATTTTGCAGACAAGATTTAAGTAGTACAAGGTTTAATAAAAAAATATAATTTTAATTTATACTTTTATTTGCCGGTGTTTGGATTTTTTATTTAATAATATTACTTTTAAAAGATCGTAAAAAAAATATGCAATTATTGCAACCTTTTTAATTTGGTACTTTCACAAGCTGTACCTAACTTGAACAAGGAAATAAGTCTTAAAACGGCTTATTTGAGATTTAGAACAAATGTTTCACTCTTAAAATCTATTATCTAAACAACAGTTTAGCTTATAATTTTTTCGATTTTTTGGAAATTTAATGAGCTAAATGAAAAAAAGTTAAAGCATGAAAAATAGGATTTTATGTGGTTTGGCAGCCATCTCACTTGCCCTTTCTTACCTTTACGAAGAAGCCCCGGTAACACCAACAGCTCAAACCCAAGTCAGCCCCCTGCAAACAGCTTCTCTCTTCCCTAACCTGCCGGCTCCCGCAGATTTAACCGAGAACTTAACCGACGATGGCGGTATTACCTACAAAGATTCTCTCTTTTATAATTATTATTCCCAAACCCTGGGCGTTAAATTAAACTACACCGAAAATAAAGAACTCATCGAAACGGTATCGGATTGGCTGGGTACTCCTTACCGTAGTGGCTCCAACACCAAACGCGGCACCGATTGCTCCGGCTTTGTTACCCGTATTTACAAAGAAGTTTACGGCATAGATCTGAGCCGCAGTTCCCGCTCTATGTTTCACGATGTAAAACGCATTAGTAAAACCGAAGTACACGAAGGCGACCTGATTTTCTTCCGCCGTGGTCCGGGCCAACCTATTTACCACGTGGGCATTTATTTAAAAAACAACAAGTTTGTTCATTCGGCGTCTAACGGCGGCGTTCGCATCAGCTCTTTAAAAGAACCTTATTATAGCCGTAATTACTACGCTGCCGGCCGGGTATCTAATTAATCATAATCTTTTTATAGGCTATACAAAGCTTGTCTCTTCTGCGGACAAGCTTTTTTTATTTTAGATTTCCGGTTGGTTTAAATATATATTCTTCTAAATCCTTCTGTTTGATACCACGTAAAAGCATAAGCAGGCCATATTGTTTCGGATAACGTGTTTAGCATTGGTTCTCATTTCTTTATTAAGTTAAAAGCCGGTGATTTACAAGCATTATCGGGGGCATTTACCTGCTTTAATAATTATATCAGCCACTCTGATACTTTTACCTACATAAACTTTAAATTAAATTATTTAAACCAAACTATGGAAAACAATAATAGCCAAGGACAAAGAATAGCTGACTCCGGCATTTTTAAAAATTTTATGAACCGGGCCGAAGAATACCTGAAAAAACCGTCGCGCCTGAAAGATCTTATTAATGATGCTTATAAAAAAGCCAGCGAGAAGAAAGACATTGGTACCATTGCCCACGATGTATGGGAAAGCATCCAGACTTTATCGCGGATGATAAAAGCAGCGGCTACCGGCGAATATACCGGCATCCCGACCGGTACCATTGTTGGCGGCATTGCCGTTCTGTTATATTTTATTTCGCCGATAGATTTTGTGCCGGATTTTATACCGGTAATAGGTTTGCTGGACGATGTAGCTTTGCTGGCCTGGTTTATGAGCAGCATTAAATCCGAAATGGATAAATTTACCGAATGGGAAAGAGGCAATCATGCGGCCATGGCCGGAGCCGCTGGCGCTGCGGCAAACCAATATACCACGGCTACCGCGCCCGACCTCACGAACCAAACGCCCTTAACTAACCCGGACAATGAAGTGCTGGTGAAAGATTTTTCTGCGCACGACCTGAATACACCTAGTAACAGTAGTGGTTCTGGAGCCGCCGGTTCCGGAGCAGGAGCACCTAACCCGACTGCGGGTTCCCGGATGCACAAATCGCCCGGTACCGATGGCGATATGGGTGGAAATGTTCACTAAATAAAAAAGGAAAATCGGCCGGAATACAGATGAGTTCCGGCCGCTTTTTTTGTTTGAAATGTTTATCTTTGTGGGTGTCTTGATTGATTCCTGTGTCGCAAACTTCTCCTTACCAATTACACGCCTTACAAATACACCTGGACGGCATTGGTCCGGTACTCCTGGAAAGAAGCCGGAAAGCCAAACGGATCAGCATTAAACTACAGCCACTCAAAGGCGTACGGGTTATTGTGCCGTATCAGGCCAGCTTTGAGGAAGGGCAACATTTCTTGCACAGCAAACTAGATTGGGTACGCCAGCACCTGCCCCAAATAGAAAAACAGGAAAACAACCGCACGGTTTTCGATGATAAAACTAACTTTCGTACGTTTGCCCATCAGCTCCAGCTTATTCCGCATGGAGCTTCCACAGTAAAAGCCCGGATTACACAAGGCCTGATGCAGGTTTATTACCCCGATTACCGCAACGTAACCGATACGGAGATCCAGACTTACATCCGGAAGATTATTCAGGAAACTTACCGCTTGGAGGCCAAACAATATTTACCGGGCCGGGTACACTTTTTCGCGCAAAAATTCGGCTTTCAGTACCAAAAAGTGGTTATAAAAAAGGCCTGCACGCGTTGGGGTAGTTGTTCATACCAAAATAATATTAACCTTAACCTGCATTTAATGCGTTTACCAGAGCATTTGCGCGACTACGTTATTCTGCACGAGCTGGCGCATACCATCGAAAAAAACCATGGTCCGCGGTTCTGGGCTTTGCTGGATAAAATAAGTGGCAATGCATCGGGTTTAGACAAAGAAATGAAGCATTATCGTATCGATATTTTTTAAAATTTTACGTATACTAGCCGGAGCCTTCCGGATGAAGGCAATGCCATAATATTACCAGGTATGCGTAGCTGTTTTGTTTTATGCTTTATTGTTTTCTCTTTACAAGTATCCGGCAAGGATGCGCAGAAAACGCATTGGCGTATATGGCCTTTTTTTCAATCTGTTCCTAAACCCGATACGCTTACCCTGGAGCACAATTTAGCCATGCGGCCGTTTATTACCGATACTATTTCGGTTGAAGCTATTAAGCAACTTTTGGGTGAGGGTTTCCAGATTTTTAAAACCAGCATCCCGAACCGGTTTGTTGCGGGTCAGGTAGATACTTTAATTACCATCCGGAAAGGCCGTTCTTACATTAGGCTATACGCCGTAAGTAAATCGGAGAAGTTGTTTTATGAACAAGCCGAAATAAATGATCCGCTGCCGGTTTTTAAACGATCTATGTGCATTGGGCAAACCAAAAGTGATATCCGCAAGTGCCTGCCCGAACTGACCGGTACCAAAGTTATCCCGGATAATATCTTAATTATGGATGCTAACGGCATGGATTACCTGTTTTTATCCTTTGCCAAAGATAAGCTGCAGAAAGTAGTTTTTCAGCCTTACCTCGATTAAGAGTGCGGTTCTTTTCAGGAAAGTTTCGTTTTTTATTGCCCGTATTAACTTCAGCAATAATCGGCGTAAAAATTACTGTTTTATCTATTAATATTGCTTTAGCTTGGCTTTTAAGTTCTGGCGCATCATTATCTTCCGGTTTATTCGCCGGTATAGATTGCAAGATAGAGGTCGCTTCCTTTTCGGCTGGAGCGGTGGCAGAAGATATATTTACCGGCTTTACTTCCGGTGTTTTAGATTTCTCGGGATTTAGACTGTGGGAAGAAGAATTGGGTTGCGGCATAGAATCTAAGGGAGCCTTGCTTAAAGAATCAGCAACTGTTTTGGATAAAGACTCTGGCATGGGTGTACCCAAAGAATCTGCGGTTGATTTTATGGGTATAGCTGGTGCCGGTGCTTGCCCCGAATCGGGTTCGGGTTTTATTTCGGGTTGGGCCGGAGCAGAAACCGGTGTTGGTACAACACTAGCCGGCGGCGGACAGCCCAGATACTCCCAGGTACCAGGCACTTTCTTGCACTTATCTATACCATCCGATACGCCATCTTTATCCTTATCTTTATTTTTCTTGTTGGCGAAAGAAAAAGCCAGGCCCATGTAAGCATTTGCACCGTACGGATCGCCCAGATTAAAGGCCCCGCCAATATTATCGGAGCCAATAAATATTGGCCCTAATTTTAGCATCGCGCCCACCGTAAGCACCGAATAATTGTTTTGCCAGGCTACCGGCAAGGCGGCTTCCAGAGCCCTGAATTCCAGACGGGGCGTTACGGCCAGTAAAGAAAACTGGCGCATACCAATTGCATTTTTATTGCGTAAATCCTGTATCCAGGTGACATTGGCGTACAACGGGCCCGCAATATTATAATCGAAATTTATGTTTAAAGTAGCAGGCAACCCGGCCCGGAAAGAAGTTATTTTATCAACATCCGTTATATCCAAAGCATTGTTTAGCACGTTGGCGAACGCCTCGCTATCATCAGCATCTTCAAAATCGGTTAAGGCCAGCGTTTTATTGGTTCTTTCCACGTTATAACCGCGCAAATCCGGCGAATTCTTGTAGTGTACGCCTCCTAAATCCATCAGAGAAACGCCTACCCGGTATTTGTATTTATTTTTTCGTTGGTTTATTACTTCTTTTCCATCCAGCATGGTGCGATACTTTTCCCATTTAGGCCGGTATTCGTACGTAAACCCAATATCGGCGCCCCAACCTTTTCCGGGGCTGTCCTTACCCAGCAGCATACTTAAATAGTCAGAAACTTCTTCTTTGTCTTGCAGCGCGTCTTCGTTTATATAGCCGTATTTTGCTTTAATCCGGTCAATTTCCAAGGTATAATCCTGGTTAGCGTCCTCTCTCAACCGGAAATCCGTATCCTCGCTCATAAAGTAAGCCGAATAGCCACCCGCTAATTTTTTAACCGTAAAACCAGCTTTCAAAAAATGTTTTTCCTGATTAAAAACAACCCGCGCATAAGACAAACCTATCTCCGATAACACATTGGCATTTAAATGCAGGCTATTATTTTCGGTTAACTCATTTAGCCTTTCTTCGGCGGTGCCGCCCTGCACTTTATACAGCCGGGCAATATTTTCCGATAAATTAGTTAGTTGTACCCCTCCTCGCAGTCGGGTAGTGAGTCCAAAACTATGTTTGGGGCTGAGCCGGATCATAAAAGCTGGTCCCCGGAGTTCGGCACCTACAGTGAGTAGTTTGGGCTTACCGTTCAGGTTTTCTTTAATGTACTCGTCTTCAAAAGGCAAATTATTTTTCAATAATTTAAAGAGAGATACCGGCGACTCGTACCGGAAATAATTATTGGTACCACCTGCACCAGCCGCAAACAAATTTAAATAAAAAGATTGCCGGGAATCGGCAATGGCCGCAGGGTTAGTGTATAAGCTATGGGTGCCCATAAAGTTGCTATTAGCCAAACCTAATTGCTGCACCTGGGCCCCAGCCGGATAAAGTGTTGCCGAAAATACAAGACTCAGGAAATTAGTTTTTATTGCGGAGAAGTTTTTCATATACACCAAATTAGATTGCAAAAATTTATATTAAATATCGGTCTGAGCTGTCTGTTGATGAGACAGCTAGCTATTTTGATAGTTATTGTTTATGCATCAGCGCTATAGTAAACTCATAGCGTTAAGTGTATTTTTACAGAAGAAGACTTCTCCGACTACGTCTTTTAATATGCTTTAACCCGTGCTTTCTTGCTTATCCGCTCCAGTAGGGCTTTTTCCAATATTCTTTCATCTAAAACAGCAACCTACTAACCAGGAAATACAGAAAACACGATTAATGTCCTGAAGCAAAATAAAGTTCCGCAGGTATTCGCCGGCTGGCACAAGCCGGATAAGCTCTAAAATACCTCGAAATAATTGTATATTTTAGTTTTTCAAAAGTAACCGTAATCACTGACTCGAAAAATACCTACTTCCGGGTAAATTTAATTTGCTGAGGCAGAATAATTACTGCTTTGAACTTTATTATGAGCATAAAAAAGAGGCTGCCTTTTATAGCAGCCTCTTAGCATTATAGAAAACAGGGAATTATTAACTGGCCTGCCGCATGGTATGCGAAGATACGTATTTAACAAAATCGCCCACCGTCGTAAGCGGCACTTCATCCGGAATAACAATCTGAAAATTCTTTTCCAGCTCCAGGATAATATCAACCACATCAACAGTATCAAAACCAAATTGGCTTAAGTTAGCCGAAGTACGCAGCCGGGATGGTCTGATTTCTTTTGTTTTACTAATAATATTAATGACTTCGTGTTCGATGTCGGGGGTGGCGTACGCTTTCATGGTTTTTACTGAGGTAATTTGTTCTTCTTTTTTATGATCCGGTTAGGGGTAAATTGGTTGCATGTCCCACTTCCGAAATATTACTTTTTATTTTTGTTCCGGCAGATGAATACAGACAACTACCAGACGCCCCGCAAAAGTAGCAAATGTTAAGCCAAAAATACTATTGCCGAGACCACGGTAATTGCATGTATCATTACACATGTAGGGCCATAGCATTTAACTGATTCATAATCAAAGAATAGCAACGTACTTATCTGCTGTAGCAGCTTTTTCCCGGACTTTAACCCAACAGTTTCTTTTTGCTTCCGCCATTTTTAAGCAAGTTTTTAATATGCTTTTTTGTCAATCTGCCTTTTGGCTCATTCAAATTACTTCACCTGTTTACAAATGTGCCGGATATGCCATAACCACAGAAATAATTTTCGCTGAAAAGGCATTTTGAGCCTCTGAATGGCTGAAATATAAAGATGAAATTTGAAATAAATAGCTGTCTGCTGCCCTGTTGCGCAACTCCGCCGTTAAAGTACTGGTTCGTACCGGATAAGTGCCTATATTTGCGTATTATGTTTGAAAAAGTAAACCAGATAGCCCACGAAGTTGCCGCTTTTGTGGTTGATACCAAAGAGCAGTTAGAGCAATTCCGGATTTTATATACCGGCCGCAAAGGCCAGATTGCCGATTTGTTCGATGATATAAAGAATATATCAGCGGACCAACGCAAAGCTTATGGCCAGGAAGTAAATAAATTAAAAGAGCAGGCTTTAACCAAATTTAGCCAGGCCCAGGAACAATTAGAAGCCAACAGCACCGGCGCGGCCTTGGATATTGATTTCAGCCTTCCTGTGGTACCCAATACCCTGGGCACCCGCCACCCACTATCAGCCGTAAGGGCCGAAATTATTCGGATATTTGAGCGCATGGGTTTTAACTTGTCGGAAGGCCCGGAAATAGAAGACGACTGGCACAACTTTACTGCCCTGAACTTCCCGGAAAACCACCCGGCCCGCGATATGCAGGACACTTTCTTTGTGGAAGGAGATAAACTGCTGCGGACGCATACCTCTAGTGTGCAGGTGCGGGTAATGGAACACGAACAACCGCCTATCCGCACCTTATCGCCCGGACGGGTTTACCGCAACGAAGCCATATCAGCCCGGGCACATTGCGTTTTTCACCAGATAGAAGGTTTGTTTATTGACGAAAATGTAAGCTTCGCCGATTCAAAGCAAACGCTTTATTATTTTGTGCAGGAAATGTTTGGTAAAGAAACGCAAATCCGTTTCCGGCCTTCTTTCTTTCCTTTTACCGAACCCAGCGCCGAAATTGATATTTCCTGCCTTATTTGCAAAGGTGAAGGCTGTAATATTTGCAAGCACACCGGTTGGGTAGAAATAGGTGGCTCCGGCATGGTTGATCCGGAAGTGCTGCGAAACTGCCACATCGATCCGGAAAGATATTCGGGTTTTGCTTTTGGGATGGGCATCGAACGCATGACCATGCTGAAATACCAGATAAAAGACTTGCGGTTATTTACCGAAAACGATATTCGCTTCTTGCGGCAGTTTGAGTCGCTTTAGCGGTTAGCGGTTAGCGGTTAGCGGTTAGCGGTTAGCGGTTAGCGGTTAGCGGTTAGCGGTTAGCGGTTAGCGGTTAGCG
>Ga0210040_10009047_pt1 | contig 11668 bp, 11 predicted proteins | sample CryGeyCG12114_NA_FD_185462 | JGI IMG/M metagenome (GOLD analysis project Ga0210040, IMG submission 185462) | Groundwater microbial communities from aquifer - Crystal Geyser CG19_WC_8/21/14_NA (SPAdes) (version 2) | ecosystem: Environmental > Aquatic > Deep subsurface > Groundwater | place: USA... | reverse complement strand
AAAATTTTGGCCGGTGGCAAAATTTTAGGAGGTCAAGCGGAATATGGTAAACTAGACATGCCTAGAAGGTTTTTGTGCCTAGCTTGAATGGCACTCGCTAAGGTCAATATCCCGCCACTTCAATTCTTAGCACCATACCATAGAGACTCATAAAATCCCATTGAAATCCTAAACTGAAAACTGCATCTATGAGGAAAAAATTCATCCTCATCACCAGTTACTCCAATAAAAATACTCCAGAAAAAAAAAACTAGCAAAAAACGAACTTTGAATGCGGAATACACGATAAAAATAACTTTATTACAGGCTTACAATGATTTGACGTTAAATATCTGTATCACAAAACACGCTTATAATATATCGGTATCTTCATTACTTCAGTCCGCCTAATTATTGCACAAACTCAACAATTTTCTCATTTTTAATCCAAAAATCCCATATGCTTCACTGAAATTGGTTGTTTCCCATTTTCATGTGAGGATTATAAACTGCATTGTTTAAAACCACACTAGGATTATTATGATTTGCGTACATTTCTAAATTAGTTTGCAACAAAGGATTCGATTGGACTTTGAAAGTAGGAGAAAAACTTTCCCCAGGACTATAGGGGATGGAAATAGCCACAGTAGTTTTTCCATGGTAAGATGAAGATGGCGAACTGTTTGAATAAATTGTGTGATCAAAATTGTCCCCAGATATTGGAGAAATTTCGGACATTCTGGGAACAACAACTCCTTTCTTCACAGGGCTGCAATTTGAGTTCGAAGTGTAATTCGTAAAACCTCGTCCAAGGTCGTCTTTTATTACCTGAAAAATACAAATTTCAATAAATTCTAGTTCTCCCTCAGATCTGGGTCACGAAAACAAAGCTAAAAACTTACTTGTACAGTCAATTGGGAAACCAAAGGTTGGATTTTTTCGTACACCCGGGCCAAAACTAGTTGCTCATTTGCATCCCTTCTGATTCGCACATGTATTGTTCCCATCTAGTCAAAAGATTCATTTATCAGAAATATCATTTGAATATGCATGAATACATTTGTTCCGATCTGATCTTATATGTACAAGAAGATTTACAGTTTTTCCATAAGTCAGAGTCCAGAAAAATTCATTTTTGAATTCCAGTACTCCGTCGATAGTAAGTGCTTCACGAAGAGCCTTTTCCAACTGGTTTATTAAATCTGACGGAACAGTCTAAAAATATGAATTATTAATTTCATGCAAATAAATTCAAACATAACACTTTTAATTAAACATGAAAATTTCCAGCCTACCTGTAAAAGTACTTCACCAGTGTATACACTGAGCGGGATCAAAGTATCAAACATTGCCAATACGATAAAAAAGGCTCCCGAAAAATCGGTCCAATTTTGTCTGCACATAAAACAAGAGAATTAAAAGTAAGCTAAATTATTTTTAAAGTATTGAAGAAATCTTCGTTTCCATAAATGTCCAACTAACTAACCCAAATATTAAAGTTGACAAAAAGACGACAAAAATGGTAAAACCCCCTAGAACTGAAAAAGGACTGAATAAGAGCGACGTTCCGGGCAGCTTGAAACTCACAGCAATTTTTTGGCACATATTTTGCATATGTGTTGAGATTGTTGATATTTTAAACAGAGATGCGAAAATGTTATTGCGAAATGCGAAGAAAAAGTGAAATATTCCACCAAAAACTAACGTTGGCAGTATGCGTCCCCTAAAAAGCAAAAAAATGCAAAATTGGGAAAAAATTTAAAACTTCTTCGCTAGAAGTTGAATTCATAGTTTTTACGTGTGGATTTGGGGGGTGTTCTGAGGCGTAGTGAAGATCGACCCAAAAACTCTAAGAAAAGCCCAAGTAGTCATACAGAGGCCAAATAGAGTGAGACAAAAATGAGTCAGAATTTCAATTCGAATGTAACCAACACTAAATGGGGAAGAAAGAGAAGATTTTTGGCCCAGTATGTAAGACTGGCATAACAAATCTCCGATCAACCTAAAAAGCATGATAAGTTTTATCTCACAAATCGTTTACTTACACAACACATTTACCTTTGTGTTTAATTAAACTTACGTCAAATATTCAAATGCCAGGAGGCACCAAAATGAAAAAAGGGCTGCATAAAAATTAATAAAAATGTAGAACTTTGTAAGTTTTCAACAAGATTTTAAATGCGATACTTTTGGAACGTACCAGAACTTTGTGATTGCAGCGTCCATGAATATGTGAAAGACATTATTAGAAATCCTACAGGTAAAGCCACCAATTTTCGCTTCCATGATTTGATTGACCACAATAGGGCGAATATTTTTCCAAAAGTTCGAAATTTCTTGATAAAATCCCGGCGCATTTGTCTCTAAAAGTTTAAACAAGTCATTCATAATTATACAGCGATAACCTGTTCCTAGTGCCTATGCCTAACCTAAGTAACTTCATCTTTACAGTCAATATTTTTTTAAACTTACAACATCGAAGGCCATATTTGATTATTTGCATGCCTCTGCCTCTGGGGGGTCCAGATTTTTAAATGAAATTACGGCATTTGTAATCTGAGACTACAAACATTCAATATATAATAGTTCAGCTTTCGGAATCCTTATAGGTTTGCAAAACTTTAATGGAAATTCATCAGAACAATAAAATTAAAGTTTGCTTCCGTAAATATTAAAAATATACATTTATTTATTTTTCCTTATTTTTAAATCTTGACAGAACCTCGTGTGCACACAATTTGCCGCTAAGATTCCGTGACCAATGAAATATTTGCATTTCTGGTCACATGTACTAAAATTATGGCGTCAAATTTAAATATCACATTTTTTACCCAAATAACAAAAAAATCTGCGACTTAATACTTGTTGTTCTTCGTTTAAAAGTTTTCTTGGCATTTTCGAATTTCATTATTGTGCCGACTCAACTTAATTAGGAATTCATTAGCTAAAGATTAATTTGATTGAAATAATAGCTGTATAAAATGGTAAGTGGTTAAATCGGTTTCAGATGGTTTAGATATGAAATAGTCTATGACTCTGTCTCGCAATTTTAAAAATATTAAAAATTTTGCAGGGTCGAGCGAAAAAAACAAGACCCATTCGTCAGAAATATGCTCAGATGAAAAGAATGCTTAGTCTGAGTGACTCCAGACTGTAAGTATTGAAAATAAAACACATCTATCTACTAACTAACTAACTATAATTAAAAGTAACTTTTTCAAAAATAAAGCAAAGAAAAAGATCGAGAGCCCCCCAAACGAAAGAAAAAGGAAGACCCAGATATCATTCCAGTTCGAGAAGTGTACGGTTTTGCATTGATAGTATTCTGTACAAAGATTTTTTGAATGTTTATAATTTATGTTTTTCAACTCATTATCAGGCCACAATCTTCATCCGCAATGTTTTTTGCTTACAACACACAATTAGGACCACCGTATCACGTCATTTTGGACACTAATTTCATTAATTTTGCAATAAAAAATAAGTTGGATATTATTACATCTATGATGGACTGTTTGTACGCCAAATGTAAGTAAATATATCTAAAACTGGCCCGACATCCCCCTTGAACTTAAAATCTAACCGCTTTTTGTTTGTTTTTCAGGCACACCATATATCACCGACTGTGTAATGGCTGAATTGGAAAAACTTGGCAGTAAATACCGAATCGCTCTTAAAATTGTGAAAGATCCCAGATTTGAAAGACTCCCTTGTTTTCATAAAGGCACTTATGCTGATGACTGTATTGTTCAAAGAGTCACTCAGGTATGAATTTAAAAAAACTCGATTTTTTTACATTTTTATATTTTAATCAACGAATATATTTTGCTCACAGCACAAATGTTACATTGTGGGAACTTGTGACAAAGATTTAAAACGAAGGATCCGCAAAATTCCTGGAGTCCCTATCATGTTCATTTCTCAGCACAAGTAACTTGATAAAATTGAAACATTTTGTTCATCCTCTTTTACTGTACAACGGATACAAAATGTTTTGTTGTTTTAATTTCCAGATTTACTATTGAAAGAATGCCAGATGACTATGGTGCGCCGAAAAGATAAATTTTATGCCAATAAACTTTGTATATGATGTTTCGCATTTCAATTAAAAACAACAACAAAAACCAGCATTGTCATTTTAACCTTTTATTTCACGTAGTACATGTTTGATATTCCGAATTTAGTCGTTGGCTCCTAAATTCTATTGTCACCGGTGATATTTCATATCCTGTGTAAAAATTACCATCTTTTATCTCGTTCATATAATGAGACTGGAAAATTTTAGAATTCGGCACGTACATGTTTAGAATGCATTGACATTTTTGACACGGTTCGGGACTGGTGTTGATGTGGTTTCATTTTTGTCTCCAACGGGTCTCGTTCCACGGGTTTGAAACTGACGTTAGCGTTGTAATGCCCAGTTTTTGTTCCCGGCGGGGAATACGCGATTCCTTTCGTCGGCGAGGGATAATGGCTGCTACCTTGGATTCGACTGCTGCTCCCAATATAGTGCACTTTGCTTGTATTCTCTATTCTCGTCAATGGCGGGTCTATTCACAGTTGAGTTACATTGCAGTTTTAATCGTTTAGATAATTTTTCATCGCATCACATCGTGTATAGACAACGCTAAATATTTATCAAGTCAATACCGAACGATTGCGTAGCACACTCAAAGCGCAATGCAATGCACTAGCAACAGCATGAAATTAGTATGAACAGTGCCATCTATACGCCAACTGATGCCAAAAATGCTAAAATTCATTGCAGCCATATTTGAATATAAATTATAAACCTAGGAATCCATGTTTGGCAAAGAATGCTATAAAAATGTTATTTTGTATAGTTTGAATACCATTCACTCATTTTTCACATCAAAATACATTCTAGCCATTCTAACATAGGAGTAGTTTTGCAATCGGCGTTCAAGTCAGCCAACACTATATGACAATATAAGTAATGCAATAGCATGTTTTGTCCCAATGGCGTTAAACCACCCAAATAGCCTAACGAACATCCATATTGTTCGGAAAAGGTTTACAGCGCCATATTGTCCACCACAATCTTTCACTGCATATTTGGTTTTAAATCATTAAAAAATGATAAAAACATGGTCAACTCACTTTTGGGATGCACTAGAGCATAAGGAGTAGGATATTTGTCAGAAGGCCTTCGATGTGACTGAATCTGGGGATGATTAGGCTGGACACGGGAAGAGCGATTAGAACTCTGATCTTTCCTGTGCTGTTTTCGGGGCGGCTCATGTCGGGCTCGATAAGCGAGGACATCCTCTTCGTACTCGGACTCGACAACTTTTTTGGACTGTCGCTCTTTACTAGCGTACTCGGAAATCCGTCGCGCCCGCTCGCTAATCAGCGCGTCAATCTGATGGAAGCAAAACAAACCGTGTTAATTGGTCAGTAGTTAATCTTGAAAAATCAACAGCATTTTTTTGCCCCGTTGCTTACCTTTTTCCTCATGTTTAACAAAACGTCATCATCCGAAGAGCAAAAAACATCATCTCGCACTTGATTCTGAATTTTCTCTCGTTTTTTCAAAACGGACGATTTTTTAGAATGAACTTCCACATTCTGCGAAATGTTGTACACCGGGCTCTGTTTCCTTTCGAAATAATCCCTTCTCAACCTAGACGGTGGTCTTTCCACATTCTCTTTTGTGGGGACAAAATTGGCAGAAATTTTGGAAAACTTGCCTCCTGCAGATAAAAATTGATTCCCAGATTTTTCATTAACTTCCGTATTATTATTTTCATTATTGAGGTTCGTTCTGGATCTGGATGAGCGTAAACCCAAGTTTTCGATATTCGGCCCCAACTCGGTTTTCACGAATTTCCCGGCCGACATGAAATTGGATTTTGAGACCGGTCTATGTTCCTTTTCCATCAACTGTGTCGTAAAGTTTGAGGAATTCTTGTTATTTTTTGGAGCCGGAAGGAAACTACTTTTAGATTTCGACGTCCCCATGTAATCCGAAGTTTTCGCATATTTGGGATTCCGAATTGGCGAGATTTGGTCTCCAGTCGGCGCATTTTTTAATTTCATTCGATCTTCTATAGTATTTGCGTTCACATCCGTATATTTGGCGTAGGTTGTTGGGATTTGCGACTTCTTAGCAGGTTCAGATTCCAGAAAGAATCTATTACGGGGAAATGCTTTAGACTTGGATTTTCGTAGAGGATCCTCTAGTCCATATTTATAATACGGACTTTCCGCCGACTTTTTTGTCAAATATGTTGACACTGTGTTGGCATTACTGGCCTCTCCTATTTCTTCTTTCCGGCTGCAAGCGCAATCAATAATTGATACAAATTCGGCAAACAAATTGTGTATACGGGGCAAAGTGATACTACAATACCGAATTTTCTGCAAATGCATAGAATCTACAGCTTTTTTCCCAATCACTTGCTCTCCTTTAGACGACTTGGCAGAAAATGTCGAACTTTTCAGGTAACTCGGATTTCTCACATTGGGCACCAAAGTCGGGATTCGGGGTGGACGCGCTAAACCTTTCCTTCTCATCATTTTCAGATCCAACTCATTCTCCACATTTGTATCTTCTTGAATGATTCTCATCAACTTTTTTTGCTTTTCTCGCTCCGTCTCCGCAGCAGTCTATAGGGATTTTAAAACCTACTGATACACCACGACGAAAATGTAACAATCTAAATGCTGTATAACATACTGTTTTCGCGGCATCCAAAAGATCGTAAGGATCCTTTATTGTACTCGCAATTCTGCCACTAATAAAATTCCCTTTGCCTAAATTGGCACCTTCTTCAAAAACTTGGGCTCTAGCTAGCGCCGTCGAATGGCTGGAATATTTCATAGCCGCTGCCGCAACTGCTGGCGGAACGTGCATAAGAGATTTGTCCAATTTCACCCCATATCCCAAATTGGTTCGGGATGGAATCTGCATACAATTATATCCAAAACTTTTAAAAGCCCTTAAAAAGATAATTTGAAAATAGAAAGTAGAAAAAACTTACCAATTTCATATTCCCCGGTCCTTTTGGCTTGATTGGGGAGACATATTGAGGAATTTTTGAGCCGGGGCTTTCAAGACTAGAATTGATTTTGCTTTTATTCTTGTCCGGTATCAGAACTTTTGATGACTCGTTATTATTATTATTATTCTCTGTGCCCATGAATTTATCATTCTCTGCAAAAATAGGTTCCATTTTCACAAGCTGTCTTGCTGCATTCATTTTTTTCAGATCTTCAGGTCCCAATTTATGATTGATGACATTTAATGAAGTTTTGGACCCATTTTTGGCAGATTTTGGCTCACTATTGCTATTCCCATTATTGGTGAGCACAGTTTCAGAGCTTTCGATTAATGATTGCGATGGATGCAAAGTTGGCAGCTCTTTTACAGCATTCTTTTGCTCTTTATAGTCGTCTCGTAGTTTCGCCAAAATTTGCGCTTCTTCTTCCGTCAGTTTTGGCTTCTTTGGCAACTTTTCTGGACTTTGGGATGAGAGGGACATTTTTACTGTTTTTCTAATCATTGTATTCCCATTGGTTGTAGTCGACTCTGCAGTGTCTCCTGCCAATGGTTTTTGCGGCTCTGTTGATGTGGTTTCCAACTTTTTTCGAGATTCTCTGTGTCTTCTCTAAAAAAGGTTAAAAAAAACAACATTTTTAACGTTAACAAAATCCAATCAAGGAAAACAAATCGTGTTAGAGATATGCTGCGACTATGATAACGTACCCTGTGTTTTTTTTCGCCCAACATTTTGAGGTTAATTTGCTCCTGGAAAACTTCATTGGTATCTCTTGGAACCATATCATTGCCAACTATGATCACATTTGGGAAAGTGAGTTTCTCCAGATTTAAGAGCACACTCTCCCTGTTGTCAGAACTGTCATTAATTAATTGGTGTTATGCAATAAAACTTTGATATTTAAGTATGTAATTTGCCCTTTACTATGGTGAACAGTGAAAATTCGGGGAACAGTGAGAGCTAAAGTATGATATTCACGCAATTTCAATCTGTTCAAGGCCAATTTTAGTATGATTTTGGATGCTTTGAGAAATTTAAAATGTGTTGGAAGGTTTTTACAGTAAATTGTAGTTTTAGGTGCGGCATAGAATGTAAAACTTCATTTTTCTGGTTTTTTTTTACCTCAAGTCTTTGAAATAATGATGCTGCAAGACTCTGTGAGCAGTAGGCCGTACATCAGGATCATATTGAAGCAAAGCTCGGAGCAATTCTTTGGCTTCTTGTGAAATATGTACGGGTAACAGTTTTTCCACGCCACTGGATCCTCCTCCAAAATAAATGTCCATATTTTTCGGTTTACTGAATAAAAAACACAAAAAATGCATTTTTGGAACCGTATATCCTCAACATTGTTAGCAAGAAAATATAGTCTGGTTGGATCAGTATGTGGAGTTTTTGTAACTTACTTGTTTTTCAGATCCATCAGTACTTTAGCTCTGCAAAACGAGTTAAATTCAATTTTAAAAGTTACAAATCTGTGTATTCTACATTGTGAAATTGTAAATTCTACTTACATAGTATCCCGTCTAGCTTGTTTGGTGGAACTTATGTAAGTGTCGGGCTCTCGTTCAGCGCTAAACAAAATTGGGGCACCGTAAGATTCCGCACAATGTTTCACACAATGAAATACAAAATCGAAGCTTACGTTTTGAAAAACTTTTGTAACAATTTGGGTGAAGGTGGACCAAAAATGTTATGAATTTTGCCAATCTGATCCAATTCTGAAGATCCAGGGAACAAAGGACGCAAAGTCAGTCTACAGAATGAAAAAAAACCTTAAAACTCAGATTTTCAAACTGCTTGAAAACAGTATAAACAATACAGCATTACATTTCATAGAAAACACATCCTACAGCCCAAATGTCCATCTTTGCAGAGTAATAACCCGTTGTCAGCAAACATTCGGGAGATCTGTACCTGGGAATAAAAAAATCCGAATAAACTAACCTAATTAGCCTAATTAATTAGCATCAGTTAATTTTGCTATGCACACCATCTAGTGGAAATGTATTCCGTATATGGCTGATGACTGTCCACACCTCGAACTGAGCCCAAATCGGCCAATTTTAAGAAATCTGTCTACACGAATCACAAAAGAATTCGAAAATCCATTTGACCCATGAAAAATATATCAAAGTGCTGAAATTCATTGCTCAAAATGCTACCTTGGGCTTGATGAGAATATTTTCAGGTTTTATGTCTCTGTGAAAAAGTCCACATTTGTGCAAATGGCGCAAAGCTCGCATGATCTGGAATAGAAATGATCGTACCCGGACTTCCGTCAGCAATCTAAAAAGTATGAATGCACAATTAGCATAACTCATGCACGTTTACCTGCAGAATTCTAAAAACGGCTAAAAAACAGCTACAAAGGTGTATGGGTTAATTTGATACAGTTTTCGCAATGCAGGCGCGAAAGCGTTCTTACATTGCCCCTAAAGTGGAAATTTTTCGATTAATTGTAACTCACCGTTTGCGATCTTTGATCAATTCATATAGATTCATATCCATCAATTCAAAAACTAAGGATACTTTGCCCGTCATTTGGTCACTAAAACAAAACACGAATCAAATCACACAATATGTAGTTTAGAATGGACACAAAAGTGGAAATGCTTACAATGCAATCTCAAACAAATTCAGAATATTTGGATGCCTCGGTAGATGCCTGAGTGTGGCAATTTCCGCAATCTCGTTAATTTGATTCCATCTAATACAGAAAAGTCATGATTACGGAATAAAATGCAGACGGGAGTTTGCAACACAGAATTTTCACATTGTTACACTTACGTTCTGTAAACATGCTTAAGTCTTTTGCACGCAGCTAAATGTCCCGTTTCTCGATTTTTGCATTTTACAACTTCCGAGTAGGAGCCTTCCCCAATTTTTTCCAATATTTTATATCCTGTGTACAAAATATAGTGTGTACTCGTGATTTACAAAAGATTCGTACAGTCAACTGATATTTAAAAATGTTTTTTACTCTTCAAGAATGGATCGGTGACGTCTTCCGGATTTTTACTGCCCGTTGGTTTTACCGGTCGTCGAGTCTCCGACATTCTTTAGTTACGAAAATACAAAAAAAATATGAAATTCGGATACTGTGGATGGGCAGACAAGTATATAGTTACAAATGCGTCATCCCATGTTCAATCCATTTTTTGTCCATTTTCAACATTATTTCCAAACTTGTTTGTTACCACGAGTTAAGAAATTACGCTCATCCTATCGTTCCCATTGTTGCTATAGAGTTGTATCTTGTATGTAATTATGAAATATTTTTTGCAGGTAAAAAGTTGCAAAAAAGTTATGCATACAAATTGCTGATACCGATTCAATGTTTCAAGATTTAAGGGCCACATAGTTTATTTTTGAGAGCTGTAGGTAATAGCGTTGAGAATATATGCAGGTGGATTTTATCCCTTTGCATTTAGTGATTCATTACTGCCCTTTCTGATTAATTAAAACTGGCTGTGAGAAAATTCATTAATGTGGATAAAAACGGCAAGTATTTTCAATGACATGGGAAAAGGCGGGTCCCGTGGAATCTGTTATTTTCATTTGATTTGACTTGACAGGTGAGAGAAAAAGTGACACACAATCAGATTCCACTTTTTCGCAAGTCTTTAGTAAACTAAAACGGATACAGGTGTGCTAATCTCAACCACTAAAAAAGCCAAAAACCAGAAACAGATGTAAATTTTTTATCAGCAAGAGTTGTCCGTAAACCTAGTCGTCTTCTTTTAAACTAACATTAATAGAGCCTCTATCACAATCAAATCTTTATTCATAAAATAAATTTCGGATTCAATTTTACAAAAACGGTAATAGACAATAGTGTTTTTTCCTTTACTTGTTTTTTAAAAAAGTTCAAAAATATTTGAAAATATTTGAATAATTTGTTTTCCTTTCTGTGTAATACATTTAGCGTATGGATGAAGCTCTGTTAAAGACGAAGATCTAAAACATTTTCAAAGCACAGGATTTCTAACTAACAATCTAACTAATTACAATTAAAAGATGAACATTGTCTCATGGCGTCGATCCCGAGTATTAAAAATCGGAGGCGCTTCTTTTCTCTTATTTGTGGGATTCGTTCTATTCATGCGATCTGGATCAAGTAATAATGAATGGGCCCAAAAAAGTGAAGCTCTGGTAAGTAACTTCAACTTGCATAAATTAACATAAGTAATCTACTTTTTCATCGCCTAAATAAATTTGTTCAGGCTTCGAAAGCGCATCCGAAGAAATTGCCATATTTAACACCCGGAAAACTAGGAAATTTCGAACCTCCCGAGGAGCCTATAAGCTCCGCTCCTGGTGAAAATGGAGAAGCTTATAATTTACCTCCAGATCAAGAAAATGAGGGGGAACAATCTATTGGAGAATATGGAATGAACATGGCTGTTTCCAATGCCATTTCATTAGAGCGCACTATTCCCGACACGCGTCAAGAAGAGTAAAAAAAGCTGATGCAATTAACCCTCCCAAAAAAAACTATTATTGATTAATGCTGAAACCCTGTTTCGTATTGTTTAGGTGCAAATACTGGAACTATCCGGAAAACATGGGTTTGACAGCTAGTGTAGTCATCGTATTCCATAATGAAGGTTTGTTACTGTGTTGAATGCGATTTTGCCATATTTTCTGAACATTTACCAATTTTT
>Ga0210040_10009045_pt1 | contig 11668 bp, 10 predicted proteins | sample CryGeyCG12114_NA_FD_185462 | JGI IMG/M metagenome (GOLD analysis project Ga0210040, IMG submission 185462) | Groundwater microbial communities from aquifer - Crystal Geyser CG19_WC_8/21/14_NA (SPAdes) (version 2) | ecosystem: Environmental > Aquatic > Deep subsurface > Groundwater | place: USA... | reverse complement strand
AAGTCCTTCGGCGTGAACACCCGGGCCACGCCCAGCGCGCGCAGCCGGCGGGCGTCGCCGTCCGGGACGATCCCGCCGACCACCACCGGGACGTCGTCCAGCCCGGCCGCCCGCAGCCCGTCGAGCACCGCCGGCACCACCTGCAGGTGCGAGCCGGACAGCACCGACAGCCCGACGACGTGCACGTCCTCCTCGACGGCGGCCGACACGATCTGCGCCGGGGTCAGCCGGATGCCCTGGTAGACCACCTCGAAGCCGGCGTCCCGGGCCCGGACGGCGATCTGCTCGGCGCCGTTGGAGTGCCCGTCCAGCCCGGGCTTGCCGACCAGGAAGCGCAGTCGGCCACCCAGCTCCGCGCCGGTGGCCCGGACCATCTCCCGCACCTCGGTGAGCGTGGCGTCCGCCTCCCCGGCGCTCGCCGCACCGACGCCGGTGGGCGCCCGGTACTCGCCGAACACCTCGCGCAGCACCCCGGCCCACTCCCCCGTCGTCACGCCGGCCCGGGCGCACCGCAGGGTGGCGGCCATCAGGTTCTCGTCGGTGCGGGCGGCCGCGCGCAGCGCCCCGAGCGCGTCGGCCACCGGGCCGGGCTCCCGGTCGGCGCGCCACTGCTGCACCGTCCGCTGGGCCGCGGCCTCCACGGCCGGGTCTACGGTCTGGATCGCGGTCTCCAGGTCGGCCAGCAGCGGGTTGGGCTCGGTGCTCTGGAACCGGTTGACCCCGACGACGACGTCCGCGCCGCTCTCCATCCGCCGTCGCCGCTCGGCCAGGGACGCGACCAGCTGCCCCTTCATGTAGCCGGTCTCGACCGCTGCCACCGCGCCGCCCATCTCCTGCACCCGGGCGATCTCGGCCCGGGAGCCCGCGACGAGCTCGGCCACCTTGCGCTCGACGACCACCGAGCCGGTGAACAGGTCCTCGTACTCCAGCAGGTCGGTCTCGAAGGCGAGCACCTGCTGCAGCCGCAGCGACCACTGCTGGTCCCAGGGGCGGGGCAGGCCCAGCGCCTCGTTCCAGGCCGGCAGCTGCACAGCACGCGCCCGGGCGTCGCGGGACAGGGTGACGCCGAGCATCTCCAGCACGATCCGCTGGACGTTGTTCTCCGGCTGGGCCTCGGTCAGGCCGAGGGAGTTGACCTGCACGCCGTACCGGAACCGCCGCTGCTTCGGGTCGGCCACGCCGTAGCGCTCGGCCGTCAGCTCGTCCCAGAGCTGGCCGAAGGCGCGCATCTTGCACATCTCCTCGACGAACCGGACCCCGGCGTTGACGAAGAAGGAGATCCGGGCGACGACGTCGCCGAAGCGTTCGGCCGGCACCTGTCCGGAGTCGCGCACCGAGTCCAGGACGGCGATCGCGGTGCTCATCGCGTAGGCGATCTCCTGCACCGGCGACGCGCCGGCCTCCTGCAGGTGGTAGCTGCAGATGTTGATCGGGTTCCACCGCGGCATCGCGGTGACGGTGTAGGCGACCATGTCGGTGATCAGCCGCATGCTCTGCGCCGGCGGGAAGACGTAGGTCCCGCGGGAGAGGTACTCCTTGATGATGTCGTTCTGCGTCGTCCCGGCCAGCTCAGCGACGTCGTGCCCGTGCTCCTCCGCGACCGCCTGGTAGAGCGCCAGCAGCCACATCGCCGGGGCGTTGATCGTCATCGACGTGTTCATCTCGTCCAGCGGGATGCCGTCGAACAGCGCCCGCATGTCGCCGAGGTGGGTGACCGGGACGCCGACCTTGCCCACCTCACCGACGGCGAGCTCGTCGTCGGGGTCGTAGCCGGTCTGGGTGGGCAGGTCGAAGGCCACCGACAGGCCGGTCTGCCCCTTGGCGAGGTTGCGCCGGTAGAGGGCGTTGGACTCGGCCGGCGAGGAGTGACCGGCGTAGGTGCGCATGACCCAGGGGCGGTCGCGGTCCTTCGGCATGGGCAGGAACGGCATGCCAGCGGAGTGTAGGGCGGTTACTCGTCAGTAGCTACGGCAGTCGTACAGCGGTGGCACACTCGGATCCGGGCCGGCGCCGGGCGGCCGAACCCGCCGGAGGAGGTCACCGTGCCGATCGACGCCGGGAGCCTGCACTACGCCGTGGGGCCGGCCATCTCCCTGGTGGTGCTGGGGCTCATCGCCTTGTTCCTTCGGTGGGCGTTCGCCTCCGGCTCGTCCTCGGCCACGCCGGTGCGGCGCGAGGAGCTGCTGACGCCGGTGGCCACGCTCACCCGCCGCGAGTCGGCACTGGCGCTGCGCGCGGTGCTCTCCGACGCCGGCATCCGGTCCACCATCCGCGAGCCGGCCGCCCACCGCGCCGACGTCCTGGTGTTCCCCGAGGACCTCGACCGGGCTCGGGCGCTGGCGCTGTCCTTCGGCGGTTGAAGGACCCCCTCGCCCCCCAGACCTCGCTCCGCTCGGTCCGGGCCCCTGCACGGGGGCCGATCAGCTGGGTCGCTGGGTGCGCTCGATCTGGACGCCGACCCCGCGCAGCTGCTCGGTGAAGTCGGGGTAACCACGGTCGACGTGGTGCACGTCCTGTACCTCGGTGACGCCGTCGGAGAGCAGTCCGGCGAGCACGAGGCCGGCGCCGGCGCGGATGTCGGTGGCCAGCACCGGCGCACTGGAGAGCCGCTCCCGGCCGCGGACCACGGCGTGGTGGCCGTCGATGCGGACGTCGGCCCCGAGCCGGACCAGCTCGTTGACGAACATGAAGCGGCCCTCGAACACGTTCTCGGTGATCAGCGCCGTGCCGGTGGAGACCGCGGCCAGCGCCACCGCCATCGGCTGCAGGTCGGTCGGGAAGCCGGGGAAGGGCAGGGTGACGACGTCGACGCCACGGGGGCGGTCCTCCATCGTCACCCGGATGCCGTCCGCCCGAGCCTCCACCGTGGCGCCGGCGCTCACCAGCTTGTCCAGCGCGACGGTCAGGTGCGCAGCCACGGCCCGCTCGATCACCAGGTCGCCGCGGGTCATCACCGCACCGATCGCCCAGGTGCCGGCGACGATCCGGTCGGGCACCGTCGAGTAGGCGACCGGCTGCAGGCCGGCGACGCCTTCCACCGTGATCGTGGAGGTGCCGGCACCCTCGATCCGGGCGCCCATCGCGACCAGCATCCGGCACAGGTCGACGATCTCCGGCTCGCGCGCGGCGTTGTCGACGATCGTCGTGCCCTCGGCCAGGACGGCGGCCATGACCAGGTTCTCGGTGGCCCCGACCGACGGGAAGTCCAGCCAGATCGAGGTGCCGACGAGCTTGGGGGCGGTGGCGATCAGGAAGCCGTGCTCGCTGACGATGGTGGCGCCCAGCCGCTCCAGACCCGCGATGTGCATGTCCAGGCCGCGCGAGCCGATCGCGTCGCCGCCGGGCAGGGCGACCTTTGCGGTGCCCAGCCGGGCGACCAGCGGTCCGAGCACGCTGATCGCGGCGCGCATCCGGCGGACCAGGTCGTAGTCGGTCTCGCTGGAGGGCTCGTCAGGGACGTCGATGAGCACCCGGCCGCCGCCGCTCGGGCTGCCACCGGGCTCCAGCGGGTAGCGCTCGAAGCTCACCCCACAGCCCAGGCGCCGCAGCACCTCGCTCATGATCGTGACGTCGAGGATGTCGGGCACCTCCTCGAGCGTCGTCCGCCCGGGGGCCAGCAACGCGGCCGCCATGAGCTTCAGCGCGCTGTTCTTCGCGCCGGTGACCCGGACGCGGCCGCGCAGGGACGCCCCACCGGTCACCTCGAAGCACTCCACCCGGTCACCCTACGGTGGCCCTGCTGCAGGGTCCCACCGCGAGCTTGCGAGTGGTGGGGGGCAGCAGGGTCCCACCGCGAGCTTGCGAGTGGTGGGGGGCAGCAGGGTCCTTCTTCTAGGCTCGGCGGCATGACCGTCCGGCTGACCCGCATCTACACGCGCACCGGTGACGCCGGGCAGACCCACCTGGGCGACATGTCCCGGGTCGCCAAGACCGACCCCCGGCTGGTCGCCTACGCCGACGTCGACGAGACCAACAGCTCACTGGGCGTCGCGATCGCCCTCGGTGCGCCGCCGGAGGAGCTGGCCGAGCTGCTGCGCAGCGTGCAGAACGACCTTTTCGACGTGGGCGCCGACCTCTCGACCCCCATCCAGGAGGCTCCCGCCCACCCGCCGCTGCGGATCACCCCGGCCTACACCGAGCGGCTGGAGGCGGCGTGCGACGCGGCCAACGAGGAGCTGCCGACGCTGACCTCGTTCGTGCTGCCCGGGGGCACGCCGCTGGCGGCGCTGCTGCACGCCGCGCGCACCGTCTCCCGCCGGGCCGAGCGCAGCGTGTGGGCCCTGCTGGCGGTGGACGCGGAGCGCACCAACCCGGAGGCGGCGCGCTACCTCAACCGGCTCTCGGACCTGCTGTTCATCCTGGCCCGGGTGGCGAACCCCGGCGGTGACGTGCTGTGGGAGCCGGGAGCGCACAGCGGCGTGCACGCCCAGCGCGCGGCGCACCAGGCGCCGCCGGGCTGACGCGGCCCTGTAGGCCCCGTCCAGAGGCTCGCCCCGAGCCTGCGAGGGGTGGGCGGCAGCGGGGTCCTTCAGCGGTCGACGGGGGGCGCGGACTCGATCCAGGACAGGAACCCGGTCACCGTCGAGGTGTCCATGGCCAGCTCCTGCGGGCCGGCACCGGTGCGGCAGGTGAGGATGACGCTCTCGTCGGGCAGCGACAGGTCGTCCGGCGTCGGCCGGCGGCGGGCGTCGATCTGGAACTGGGATCGGCACAACCGCCGGTTGGGCCGTACTGATAGGGACAGCGCCCGGTACCAGAGCAGGGTCTCCCCCGAGTACCAGGCGACCCCGACGGCCCAGCGGGGCGAGCCCGGGGCGCGCAGCCACATGGTGACCGCGCCGAGCCCGGAGAGCAGGAACCGGCGGCGGAGCAGGAAGGCGGCGACCAGGGCGACGAGCAGGACCCCGAGGACGACCAGGACGGCGGTGGTCACCGGAGACGGGTTGTCGGCCGCGAGGGGATCGGGACTGGGCTCAGTCGGCTGCGGTCAGGCGTCCTGGCCGGCAGCGCGGAGCCGGGACTGTGCCCGGCGCGATGCGGCCAGCGACTCCGGGTCGTCGCCGGCCTGCTCGGCACGGCGCAGCGCCTCGCGGGCGCGCTCCACGTCGATGTCGGTGGAGATCTCCGCGGTCTCGGCGAGGATGGAGACCCCGTGCTCGGTCACCGAGAGGAACCCACCGTGGGCGGCGACGACGAGGTCGTCCCCGGACTCGGGGCGGATGCGGACGACGCCACCGGCGGCGAGCTCGCCGAGCAGCGGGGCGTGGCCGGGCAGGACGCCGAGCTCACCCTCGGTCGTGCGGGCGATGACCATGCTGGCCTCACCGGACCAGATCGTCTTCTCGACGGCCACCAGCTCGACCTGCAGGGTCGCCACGTCACTCCTCGGGGTCCACCGCCAGGCGGTGCGGGCCGCTCCGCCGGAACGGCGGGGCGACAGGGTTCTGCTCACTGTACCGGCGCGTCGGGCGGCCATCCCCCGCAGCCCGGTCGGGCGTCTGTGGCCCCGTCCCGGGTCCCGCCCTGAGCCTGGCGGACGGGGGCCTTCGTCAGCGGCGGTAGACGACGGTCCACCGACCGAGCCGCAGCTGCGGGTGCCAGACCACCGACGGCGGGGCCCACTCGGTGGTGTCGAAGGACTCGGCGTCGGTCTCGACCGGGGCGTACGGGGGCCAGCTCCACTCCAGCGCGTCCGCGGGCAGGACCCCGTAGGCCTCCCCGCAGGGCCGCGAGCCCGTGAGCCCGCGCGGGGCGGGGGGCAGAGAGGTCCTTCTAGTGGGCACCGTCGTACTCCTGTGCGCGGCGCCCGCCGACCGGACGCACCGGTTCCCATGATCGTCACTCGTGCGGCGTTGCTTGAGCGTTCACGCGCGTGACCACCCGATCGGATGGCGGTCGCCGGCTCCATCCTCCGGCGAGACCAGTCGACAGGGCAGCCGCCGGATCTCCTGACACCGCCCGCGAACGACGACGGCCGGGCTCCCCCAGCGGAGGAACCCGGCCGTGGCATCGTGCTGGAACGGCCACTCTTCAGCGGCCCACGCCGAGCCCGCGAGACCTGGGGGGAAGGGTGGTCCTTACTGCTTCTTCAGCTTGGCGTAGTTGCGCTCGAGGTCCTCGAGGCCACCACACATGAAGAAGGCCTGCTCGGGGACGTGGTCGTACTCGCCCACGGTGAGGGCCTTGAAGGCCTGCAGCGTCTCGCTCAGCGGGACGTAGGAACCCGGCTGACCGGTGAACGCCTCGGCGACGAACATGTTCTGCGAGAGGAACCGCTCGATGCGACGGGCCCGGTTGACGGTGACCTTGTCCTCCTCACCGAGCTCGTCGATGCCGAGGATGGCGATGATGTCCTGCAGCTCCTGGTAGCGCTGCAGGATCCGCTGGACCTCGCGGGCGGTGTCGTAGTGCTCCTGCCCGACGTACTGCGCGTCGAGGATCCGGCTGGTGGAGTCCAGCGGGTCGACGGCCGGGTAGATGCCCTTCTCCGAGATCGGCCGGGAGAGCACCGTCGTCGCGTCCAGGTGGGCGAACGTCGTGTGCGGCGCCGGGTCGGTGATGTCGTCGGCGGGCACGTAGATCGCCTGCAGCGAGGTGATGGACCGGCCTCGGGTGGAGGTGATCCGCTCCTGGAGCGTGCCCATCTCGTCGGCCAGGGTCGGCTGGTAGCCCACCGCGGAGGGCATGCGGCCCAGCAGCGTGGAGACCTCGGAGCCGGCCTGGGTGAACCGGAAGATGTTGTCGATGAAGAGCAGGACGTCCTGGTCCTGCTCGTCGCGGAAGTACTCCGCCATCGTCAGCGCCGAGAGGGCCACGCGCAGCCGGGTGCCCGGCGGCTCGTCCATCTGGCCGAAGACCAGGGCGGTCGAGTTGATGACGCCCGACTCGGTCATCTCGGTGATGAGGTCGTTGCCCTCACGGGTGCGCTCGCCGACGCCGGCGAACACCGAGACGCCACCGAACTCCTGGGCGACGCGGCGGATCATCTCCTGGATGAGCACGGTCTTGCCCACGCCGGCACCACCGAACAGGCCGATCTTCCCGCCGCGCACGTAGGGCGTGAGGAGGTCGATGACCTTGATGCCGGTCTCGAGGAGCTCGGTGCGGCCCTCGAGCTGGTCGAACTTCGGCGCGTGCCGGTGGATCGTCCAGTGCAGGGCGTCCTCGCCGTAGCCAGGGGTGTCCAGGCACTCTCCCAGGGCGTTGAACACGTGCCCGGTGACGACGTCGCCGACCGGCACGGAGATCGCCGAGCCGGTGTCACGGACCTCCGCACCGCGGACGAGGCCGTCGGTGGGGGCCATGGAGATGGTGCGGACCACGTTGTCGCCCAGGTGCTGGGCGACCTCGAGGGTCAGCGTCTTGCCCAGGTCGGCCAGCGTGACGTCGACCTTCAGGGCGTTGAACAGGTCGGGCATCGCGTCGCGGGGGAACTCGACGTCGACCACCGGCCCGGTGACCCGGACGACCCGGCCGGCGCCGGTGGTCCCCTGGGTGCTCGGACGATCCTCGGTGACGGTCATCTGTGCTGCTCTCCTGCCCTCGGGCTGTATGGGTCCCGGCTGTCGTTCTGCGTCTTCGGTGTCCACGGTCGCTGCGGCGGGAGCCGCATCGACCGTGGCGGTGCTGCGTGGTGCGTCAGTTGTCGCTGCCCGCAGAGACCAGTGCGTCGGCGCCGCCGACGATCTCGCTGATCTCCTGGGTGATCTCCGCCTGGCGGGCCTGGTTGGCCTGCCGGGCCAGGTTCTTCGCCAGTTCCTCGGCGTTGTCCGAGGCCGACTTCATCGCCCGGCGGCGCGACGCCGACTCCGAGGCAGCCGCCTCGAGCATCGCCGCGTAGATCCGGGTGGTGACGTACTTCGGCAGCAGCGCGTCCAGCAGCGCCTCGGCCGACGGCTCGAACTCGTAGGAGGTCGGGACGTCGCTGGTGCGGCCGGAGCCGGCCGCGGAGTCACGCTCGTCGCTGAACTCGTCGACCTCCTCGACCACCAGTGGCGCCATCCGCCTGGCCACCGGCACCTGGGACAGCAGCGAGCGGAACTCGGTGTAGACGATGTGGAGCTCGTCCACGCCGAGGATGCCGTCGGCACCGGCCCCGCCGGTCTCGTCGTCGTCCTCACCAGCCGTGAAGGCGTCGATGAGCGTGCGGCCGACCTCCTGCGCGTTCTCATAGTTCGGCTGCTCGGAGAAGCCGGTCCAGGAGTCCTGCACGGGGCGGTCGCGGAACCGGTAGTACGTGTCGCCCTTGCGGCCGACGACGTAGATCAGCGGCTCCTTGCCCTCGTTGCGCAGCAGGCCGAGGAGCTCCTCGGTGCGGCGCAGCACGTTGACGTTGTAGGAGCCGGCGAACCCGCGGTCGGAGGTGATGACCAGGACGGCGACCCGCTTGGCCCCCTGCCGCTCGGTGAGCAGCGGGTGGTCCAGGCTCGCCGAGCCGGCCAGCGCCGAGAGCACCCGGGTGATCTCCCGGGCGTAGGGCTTCGAGGACTCCACCCGGGCCTGGGCACGCACGATGCGGGCGCCGGCGATCAGCTCCTGGGCCGAGAAGATCTTCTTCGTCGACTGGGTGGAGCGGATCCGGCGTCGCAGCGCGCGGAGGGAACCGGCCATGGTCAGGCGCTCCGCTTGACCTGGACGGTCTCCTGGCCGCGCTGGCTGGCGTCGAGCGCCTCGACCTCGGGGTCGTTGCCCCGCAGCGACTCGCCGTCGGAGGTGGTGAACTGCCCGTAGAAGGTCTCCACGGCCCGCTCCAGGCTGCCGACGGTGTCCTCGCTCAGCGTCCGCGTGTTGCGGATGTCGTCGAAGATCGTGTTGTCGCCACGGCCGATGAACTCGAGGAACTCGGACTCGAAGCGGCGCACGTCCGGCACCGGCACGAGGTCCAGCTTGCCGGTGGTGCCCAGCCACAGCGAGACGACCTCGCGCTCCACCGGGAACGGCGAGTACTGGCCCTGCTTGAGCAGCTCGACCAGCCGCTGACCGCGGTCCAGGGTGGCCCGGCTGCTGGCGTCCAGGTCCGAGGAGAAGGAGGCGAAGGCCTCCAGCTCGCGGAACTGGGCCAGGTCCAGCCTGAGCCGGCCGGCGACGGACTTCATCGCCTTGATCTGCGCGGAGCCACCGACCCGGGACACCGAGACGCCGACGTTGATCGCCGGGCGCACCCCGGAGTTGAACAGACCGGTTTCGAGGAAGATCTGACCGTCGGTGATCGAGATGACGTTGGTCGGGATGTACGCCGAGACGTCGTTGCCCTTGGTCTCGATGAGCGGCAGCCCGGTCATCGAACCGGCACCCAGCTCGTCGGAGAGCTTCGCGCAACGCTCCAGCAGACGGGAGTGCAAGTAGAAGACGTCGCCGGGGTAGGCCTCGCGGCCCGGCGGACGACGCAGCAGCAGGGAGACCGCGCGGTAGGCCTCGGCCTGCTTGGACAGGTCGTCGAACACGATCAGGACGTGCTTGCCCTCGTACATCCAGTGCTGGCCGATGGCCGAGCCGGTGTAGGGGGCGATGTACTTGAAGCCGGCGGCCTCGGACGCGGGAGCGGCGACGATGGTCGTGTACTCCATCGCGCCCGCCTCCTCCAGGGCGGCCCGGGTCGCGGCGATCGTCGAGCCCTTCTGGCCCACCGCGACGTAGATGCAGCGGACCTGCTGCTTCGGGTCGCCGGTGGCCCAGGCCTGCTTCTGGTTGATGATCGTGTCCAGCGCGATGGCGGACTTGCCGGTCTGCCGGTCGCCGATGATCAGCTGACGCTGACCGCGGCCGATCGGGGTCATGGCGTCGATCGCCTTGATGCCGGTCTGCATCGGCTCGTGCACCGACTGCCGCTGCACCACGGAGGGCGCCTGCAGCTCGAGGGCGCGACGGCTGGTCGTCTCGATCGGGCCGGCGCCGTCGATGGCGTTGCCCAGCGGGTCGACCACGCGGCCGAGGAACCCGTCGCCGACGGGCACGGAGAGGACCTCGCCGGTCCGGCGGACCGTCTGGCCCTCCTCGATACCGGCGAAGTCGCCCAGGATGACGACACCGACCTCGCGGACGTCGAGGTTCAGGGCCAGGCCCCGCACACCACCCTCGAACTCGAGGAGCTCGTTGGTCATGACCGAGGGGAGGCCCTCGACCCGGGCGATGCCGTCGCCGGACTCGGTGACGACACCGACCTCTTCCCGGGAGACGTCCGGGGTGTAGTCGGAGACGTAGTTCTGGATGGCACTGCGGATCTCATCCGCGGAGATCGTCAGCTCGGCCATGGCTCTCGCGTCCTCTTCTGCTGGTGTCTGTGGTCGTGCGGTGGAGCGTTCGGTCGGCGGTGCCTGCGGCGGGTCAGCCGGCCAGTCGCCGGCCGGCTGCCTCGAGTCGGTGGGCGATGCTGCCGTCGATGACCTCGTCGCCGACCCGGATGACCAGGCCGCCGAGGACGTCGGGGTCGACCTGGACCTGCAGGCCCATGGTCCTCCCGTAGACGCGCTCGAGGGTGGAGACCAGGCGCTGTTCCTGGGCTGCCGTCAGCGGGACGGCGCTCACCACGTGGGCGACCGACCGGCCACGCCGGCGAGCCGCCGCCGTGGAGAGCCGCTCGACTGCGTTCTCCGCGTTGTGCACGTGCGAGCTGGTCAGCGAGTTCCGGACCAGCCGCTCGGTGACCGGGCTGACCTTCCCGGACAGCAGCCGGTCCAGCAGCGCGGCCTTGCCCTCCCGCGGCGCCGACCGGTTCCCGAGGATCCGGGCCAGGTCGTCGTCGCCGGCCACGATGCGGCCGAAGCGGAACAGCTCGTCCTCGACGCCCTCGAGCTCGCCGCGGGCGTCGGCGGCGTCGAGCGCCGCCTCCATCGCGAGCGTCTCGGTCGCCTCCACCAGGTCCAGCGGGCGCGACCAGCGCTGCCGGGCCACGGTCTCGACCACCGCGAGCGTGCTGGCACCCACCTGCGCCGCCAGCAGCTTGCGGGCCAGGCCGGCCCGGTCGTCGGGGCGCACGGAGGCGTCCGACAGCGCACGGCGCAGTGACTTCTGGGCGTCGAGCACGTGCGCCACGGCGAACAGCTCGTCGGCGAGGGTCAGCAGCGCCTCACCGCGGTTGCGGCTGCGGGCGCCACCGGTCTGCTCGACCAGGCTGGCGCGCGATGCCTCCATCGCCGCCCGGCTGGAGGCGTGCATCAGCGGGCGTCCTGCGAGACGTACGCCGAGCTGCCGCCACGACCATCGGCGCTGGGAGCGGCCATGCCGTCCAGCTGGTCGAGGAACCGGTCGACGGTGCCGCTGCGACGCGCGTCATCGGCCAGCGACTCCCCGACCACCCGGCCGGCGAGGTCGACCGCGAGCGTGCCGATCTGGCCACGCAGCTCGTTGAGGACCTGCTGCCGTGACGAGGCGAGCTGCTCCTCGCCGCGGGCGACGATGCGGGCCGACTCCTCCTGCGCCTGAGCGCGGAGCTCCTCGATGATCTGCTGGCCCTCGGCGCGCGCGGCGTCACGGATCTGTGCCGCCTCGGTGCGCGCCTCGGCGAGCTGGGCGCGGTACTGCTCCAGCGACGCCTTCGCCTCCGCCTGCATGGCCTCGGCCCGCTCGATGCCGCCCTCGATCGCGTCACGACGCGCCCGGAAGGCCTTCTCGAACTGCGGGGCCACGAACTTGAACATCACGAACAGCACGACCGCGAAGGCGATCAGGC
>Ga0210040_10009044_pt1 | contig 11669 bp, 15 predicted proteins | sample CryGeyCG12114_NA_FD_185462 | JGI IMG/M metagenome (GOLD analysis project Ga0210040, IMG submission 185462) | Groundwater microbial communities from aquifer - Crystal Geyser CG19_WC_8/21/14_NA (SPAdes) (version 2) | ecosystem: Environmental > Aquatic > Deep subsurface > Groundwater | place: USA... | reverse complement strand
GCGGGCCGGCCTTTTATCTGCTCTTGCGCCGCCATTGCCCAAAGAGTGCAGGTCAGCCGCACACCTGTCAACGTTCAACCGCCTAAGTTCTTATGGTCCTGAACAGCTTTGCACGACCCGCTTGCCGAAGGCACCCGTGCTCGGGACCTACTCCATCAAGCCTTGCGGCAGCGTCCCGGTTTTGAACAGCACCCGCGGCTCGTCATAGGTGTCGGTTTCGACATCTGCTTCTTGCGAGTAGGCGATCACACCGGCCCGCGTCGGCGCCAAGCGCTCTGCGGCGGCGATTGCTGCTTCGGCCGTTTTGGCCAAGCGCGGCGGACCGGCGGCTTCCAGCTTCCGGCCTTTTAGCTGAAAGCTTTGCACCATGTACATCGTAGCCATGTCGACTGTCTCCGCTCAGGAGGCACGCCATAGCACATTGCGGGCAGGGGGGGTCTGCAATCCGCCGATTTCGCCTGGAGGGGGCGTCAACTTTGCGCACTCGGGAAGATGCGCCTGTTTCTCGAGAGGAGAAACAGGCGCTATAACCTAACCCAGTGCTGTGCACGTACTCAGAACACGGCGTGCAAGATCACTATGCATCGATAGTACGAAGGAAGACTTACCACGCGGCGATCACCACGCGCCTTTCTCGATCCCGAGGTCGATTGCCCGTTCCCAAGGCCGGCGCTTCAGCCCGGAGTCGTCATCCACAAGAGACCGGAGTCGCGGTCTGGTCCGATCACGAAAATTGTGATTTCCTGCGCTCAACGGTAAACGATCGGCATGGTCCAGCGCCGTGGTCGGATCAAGCGACGCATCGCCCGTACCGGGGCGCTGAGTTCCGCCCATCCCGACCTCCGGCGCCATCGTGCCTCTTTTGAAGGAAGCCCTACAATGAACCAGAAGCCACCGCTGACCCGTGAGGAACGACTTGCGCGCGACGAAAAGGACGCCGCTGATCGGGCTTCCGGCATGCGCGACTACCGCGATGAGCAAACCAAGACCGATGCCAACACGGTTCGCTTGCGGGCCCTTCGGCTGGCCAAGGAAGCGGATGATGCTGCTGCCAAAAGTGCGGCAGCCGCCAAACCAAAAGCCTTATCTCCGGCGCGCCGGAAGAAGTCGGTCTGAGTTCACGCCAAACGGGTGCGGCGCCCTACACCTTGGGCTCGCGCAACGCGTATTCGGCCCGTGCCGCCGTGTGGTGGCGGGACTTGCGGAGTTTGCGCAGCATCACACTGCCCAGGAACGCCACAGCCAGAATGGCAATAACCAGGGCAGGGTAGCGCAGGGCATCAAAGCCGTAAAAGCCGCCAACCGCATAGATCAGCACCGCTGCCAAGGCGACGCCGACGATCCCGTATGTAAGGCTCGAGCCCTTCGGCTTGGGCGCATATTCTTCCGCGGCTTGCCCCGCTTGGTCGCAGCGGTTCTGATCGTCCAATGTCACTGGGTGTCCTATCCTCGATGCCGCCAAGTCGGCGCAGCGCTATCCGCATATAACGCCGGATGGGCTGGAAAGACTCAGGACACAGGTGAACCGCGGTCCGTGATCAACGCCGCGCGGATCTGCGCTTCGGTGTACGGCTTGGAGAGGAATTTGGCACCGTGGGGCAGGGCGTCAGCCGAAATGTGCTGCCGCCCCGATGCAATCAGGATCTGGGTGTCCGGCCGCAGCAGTGCCACTGCCCTCGCAAAGCTCAGCCCGTCCATGCTGCCGGGCATGTTGATGTCGGTGAACAAGACGGCCACCTCATTGTCTCCAAGAAGTTCCGCAGCCTCATCCGCATTTCCTGCTTGATGAACGGTGTAGCCGAGATCCATCAACATCTCTGAGGCAACAAGGGCCACCAGTGCGTCATCTTCGACAACGAGAGCAACGCCTCGTTCTCTGACATTCGTCTCCTGCATCATCACCTCCGGCCGGGATCAATGAAGGTTTAAAAGCCGGAGAACCGGCATCCGTTGCGGAAACTCTGATCACAAATATTAACCTTCGTTAACAGCGGGAACTTTTCGGTTCCCCGGCTCCCGCCCGGCGTCACGGCAGCCGTTAGTGGAACGGGCGTTAGGCGAGCCACCGCCAGCCAAATCGTTCGGTTCCCCAAAATCACCGCCGCTCGGTGGCGATCCGTGGGGCGCCCTGTAGACAAGCGCTACCCATTTGCCCAAAACAGGCGCTCAATCGCGCGGCCGTGAGGTCGTTGTCGCGCGATCTAAAGTTCGCAAGCCGCCGGACCCAAAAGGACGCCATGAACACGCAAAACACTGCAGGCAAGCTGACCATCCTGATCGCTTCGCCCCTGGAAGACGAGCATGTGAACCGCATCAAGGCGTTCGATCCGGACCGCTACACGGTTGTTCACGAGCCTGCTCTGCTTGCAAAGCCACGCTATGTCGCGGACCATAACGGCGCGCCTCGAACGCTGAGTGCCGAAGAACAATCGCGCTGGTCGGACCTGATGAAAAGCGCGGATATCCTGTTCGACTTCGACCGGCTTGACCCGGACAACATGCCGGCCAATGCGCCGAAGCTGCGCTGGGTGCAGGCGACCAGCGCCGGAATCGGGGAGTTTCTCCGGCGCACGAAGCTGGATCAGAGCGGCATCGCCTTCACCACGGCTTCGGGTGTTCATGCCCGGCCGCTGGCGGAGTTCGCTTCCCTCGGTCTGCTCTACTTTTTCCGCGACATGCCTTATCTCGAGCGAATGAAGCAGGCGAGCCATTGGGAGCGCTACACGGTTCAGGGGCTCGAAGGCGCGCGCGCCCTGATTGTGGGCTTAGGCTCGGTGGGACGCGAAATTGCGCGCGACTGTGCTCATTTCGGCGTCGAGGTTTGGGGAACGCGGCGCTCGGGCGGTGAGGCTCCCGAAGGGGTCAGTCGAATGATCGACCAAAAGCAGATCCGAGAGGTTCTGCCCGAAGTGGACGCCCTGATTCTTGCCTGCCCCCTGACCGAGGAAACCCGCGGTCTGATCGGCAAGTCCGAACTTGCTGCGCTCAAGCCCGGGGCCGTGATCGTCAACGTGGCGCGCGGGCAGGTCATTGATGAAGCCGCCATGTACGAAGGGTTGAAGTCTGGCCGCATCAAGGGGGCGGCGCTCGATGTGTTCGAGGTCGAGCCGTTGCCGAAGGACAGCCCGATGTGGACCCTTCCCAATGTGCTGATCTCGCCCCATTCGGCCAGCACGGTCACCGCCGAGAACAGCCGCATCGTCGATATCTTCCTCGACAATCTGGGCCGGTTTGGTCGGGGCGAAGCGCTGCGCAATTTGTTCGATCGCGATCGCGGCTACTAAGTGCAGCCCCTTAAGCTGTGGATAAGTTCCTGAGGCTGAAAGCCTCGGGAGCGGGTAGATCCCGCCACACAATGGGCTCCACCCGCCTGCTCTGAACGGCTTCGGGCACTTCAGCCAGCAAACGGCAGATGAAAGCGCCCCGAGCGCTGCTTGGGCGGGTCGGTCCGCTCACGCTCGCTACGCTGCCCTCGAAACAGGCAGCTCGCAGGACCTGTTGCTTTGTGAAGCATTTGCGTGTCTGTTGTTTCCCGTAGTGAGCTTCGGTGTGAAATGGCCAATGGCTTGGTCGATTTTGCAGCCTTGCTCCCCCACAGGGCAAAGTCGACGCCGCATGTTTGAAGCCTCTGGGCGCAGTCAGCCCACCAAGACTGGCCAACAGGCCACCCCGCCGATTTCTGTCGAAGCCGGTTCTGATATCTCGGTCCAAGCAAATCACTCGACCATTCTCGAGGTTCGAAACCTCGAAACCAAGTTTTACACCGTCGATGGGGTGGTCAACGCGCTGAACGGCATTTCCTACTCGGTCGGCAAGGGCGAATGCCTGGCCATCGTTGGGGAAAGCGGCAGCGGCAAAACAGTTGGCGTGCTGTCGATCCTCCGGCTGATCCAGTCTCCCCCAGGCCGGATCGTCGGCGGCACCATCGATTTTAATGGCACCGATCTGCTCAAGATCGATGATCGCGCCATGCGCAAGATCCGTGGCGGCGCGATCTCGTTCATCTTCCAGGACCCGATGACCTCGCTGAACCCGGTGATGCGGATCGGGGCGCAAATCACCGAAAGCATTCTGGCCCATGAAAGCCTAACCCGCCGCCAGGCACGGGCCAAAGCAGCCGACCTGCTTGCCATGGTTGGAATCCCGACGCCGGCGAAACGGCTCAACGATTATCCGCACCAGTTTTCCGGCGGCATGCGTCAGCGCGTCATGATTGCCATGGCGCTGTCGTCTTCGCCACAACTGATCATTGCCGACGAACCGACAACCGCACTTGATGTCACCATTCAGGCGCAGATTGTCGAGTTGATCAAGAAGCTGCAGTCCGAACTCGGGACTTCGGTGATCTGGATCTCCCACGATCTCGGCGTCGTCGCTCGCCTCGCCGATACGGTCGCGGTGATGTATGCCGGCTATATCGTCGAGAAAGCGCCGGTTGATGATCTTTATGCGCGGCCCGCCCATCCCTATACCATCGGTCTCCTGAACTCGCTGCCGCGGCTCGATGCGCGTGACAAAACCAAGTTGCAGGCCATTGGCGGCCTGCCGCCTAACCTGCTCGGACGGCTGCAGGGATGCCCGTTCGTACCCCGATGCCGCTTTTCCACCGATATCTGTCGCGGTGAGATGCCGCCGCTCGCCGAAGTAGCGCCCGGCCACGCCGTTGCGTGCTGGCACGACCGGTTGACTCATGGGGATGCACGAGCGTGAACGACGAGGTCCTGGTTCAGGTCAAGGATCTGAAGATGCATTTCCCCATCCGCACCGGCGTGCTCAATCGCACGGTCGGGGCGATCAAGGCGGTGGATGGCATCACCTTCGATATCGCCAAAGGGGAAACGCTGGGTCTGGTTGGCGAAAGCGGCTGCGGCAAAACCACCGCCGGTCGTTCTATTCTCCAGCTTTACCGGCCAACGGCCGGGGAGGTTGCCTTTCGCGGCAACGATCTGGCCAGGCAGGGCCCGGACAGCATTCGCCGCGCGAGGCGGCACATGCAGATGATCTTCCAGGATCCTTATGCCTCGCTCAACCCGCACATGCGCGTCGGCGAGATCATTGCGCGGCCCCTTCGGGTGCACGGCATCACCAAAAGCCGGCGCGAGGAAAAGGAGATGGTTGCCGACCTGATGGCGAAGGTCGGGCTCAATGTTTCCTTCCGCGACCGTTTCCCGCACGAATTCTCAGGTGGGCAGCGTCAACGCATCGGCATCGCCCGAGCTTTAGCGACATCGCCGGACTTCATTGTTTGCGATGAACCCATTTCGGCGCTGGACGTCAGCATCCAGGCCCAGATCATCAATCTGCTCGAGCAATTGCGCGAGGAGCTGGGCCTGACCTATCTGTTTATCGCCCACGACCTCAGCATGGTTCGCTACATCTCAACCCGCGTGGGCGTGATGTACCTGGGCAAGATGATGGAGTTGACCGGGAGCGACGAGCTCTACCAGCATCCGCTCCATCCCTACACCAAAGCCCTCCTGTCGGCGATCCCAATCCCCGACCCTCCGCTGGAGCGTCAGCGGCAGCGTATTTTGCTGGAAGGTGACCTGCCGAGCCCGGCCAACCCGCCACCCGGGTGCAAGTTCAGCACGCGCTGCCCTTTCGCCACCGACCATTGCCGAACGGTGGAACCGGAATTTCGCGAGGCCACCCCGCGGCACTGGGTTGCTTGCCACTACGCCGAAGCTCTCGATGGCGTCACTCCAGGCCAGGCTAAAGGCATGACGCGGCAATGAGCTATGTAATCCGCCGCTTGCTGCAGTCCATCATCGTCGTTTTCGGCGTAAGCATTGTCGCCTTCGGAATGCTGTTCCTGACAGGAGACCCCACCGAGGTGATCCTGGGGGAAGCGACCGACCGCATGACCGTGGACCAGATCGAGGAATACCGGGTCAAGATGGGTTTTGATCGCCCATGGTTTGTCCAATACGGCAGTTTCGTTTGGAACGCCTTGCATGGCGATTTCGGCTATTCCTTTATTCGTCACCAGCCCGCTTTTCAGGTGATCATGGAAAAGCTGCCGGCGACCATCACGCTGGCTGCGGTCGCGTTTGTTATCTCGCTCGTGATCTCCATCCCGCTCGGCGTCCTGTCGGCCATCCGGGCGCACAAACCCGTCGACCATGTCGCGACGGTGCTGGCCCTGGTCGGCCAGTCAATTCCAAGCTTCTGGCTCGGCATTCTGCTGATCCTCCTGTTCGGGGTGGAACTGAAATGGCTGCCCATCTCGGGTAGCGGCACCTGGGCGCACATGATCATGCCCGCCATCACGCTTGCCGCCTTTCCAATCGCGCGCAACATGCGGCTGACGCGCTCGTCCATGCTCGATTTCATGCAGCGCGACTTCACCCGCACCGCGCGGGCCAAGGGCATAGCCGAAAGTCGCGTGGTTTATGCGCACGTGTTGCGCAATGCTCTGCTGCCGATTGTCACTGCAATTGGGTTGGAGCTCGGCTTCCTGTTGGGCGGCTCGGTTATTACGGAGACAATCTTCGGCTGGCCGGGTGTTGGTCGCGAGATTGTCGCGGCCATCGGTTCAAAGGACTTTTATGTCGTGCAGGCCGGCGTCATCGTGCTGGCCCTGATTTTTGCAGGCGTGAACCTGCTGATCGATCTTGCCTATTCCTGGATCGATCCTCGCATCCGGTACGGCTCATGACGCTGATCCAACATCCCCCGCAGGCCGACGCCTTTTCGCCCGCTGACGAAGAGCTGCTGGTTCAGCCTCCAGCCGCAACGACCGCCCCGGCTTCGAAAAGCCAGTTCCTGCGGCGGCTTCTTCGCAGCAAGGCTGCCTTGCTGAGCGTGTTCATTCTGCTAGTCGTGACGGTCGCGGCGATCACCGCCCAATGGATCGCGCCAAACGATCCCTACGCGATCAAGCTGATCCAGCGCTTGAAACCGCCTGGCTACCACAACAGCGCCGGGGTCACCTTCTGGCTCGGGACGGACACGCTTGGCCGCGACGTCCTCAGCCGCATCATCTATGGCGCGCGCGTGTCGCTGACCGTCGGCATTTCGGCGGTAGTCATCTCCGGCACGGTTGGCCTGCTTGTCGGGCTGCTTTCCGGTTACTTCGGCGGGGTGATCGACGACATCTTCATGCGCATTTGCGACATCCAGCTCTCGTTTCCCACCATTCTGCTTGCTCTCACCATCATGGCGGTGCTGGGCAGCGGGCTGGACAAGCTCATCCTCGTTCTCGGTCTGACCGGCTGGGTGCAATACGCCCGCATCGTGCGCAGCCAGGTGCTTTCGATCAAGACCGACGAATTTGTGCTCGCGGCTCGTGCCACCGGCGAACGGCAGTGGCGCATCCTCTTCCAGCACATCCTGCCCAATATCTGGAGCCCGATCATTGTCATCGCGAGCTTCACTGTCGCGAGCAACATCGTGGCCGAAGCCTCGCTGAGCTTTCTGGGCGTCGGGGTTCCGCCGAGCGTACCGAGCTGGGGCACCATCCTCGCCGATGGCCGTCAGTATATCGGCGTCGCGGACTGGCTCACCATTCCGGCCGGGCTTGCGATCTCGCTGACCGTGCTGGCCATCAACATTCTCGGAGACTGGCTTCGGGACTACCTCGATCCGAGGCTGAAGAACATCCTGCAGTAGCCGCTCAGGGCGCGGACTGTAGGTCACACGATTTCACAAGGAGAGCAGAATGAAACCACGCGGTCTCTTACGAACAACACTCTTGGCGCTAAGCCTCAGCCTGAGCGTCGGCGCGCTCGCAACGGCTCCGGCATTTGCCCAGAGCAGGCCACTTGTCTTCCTTGATCGCGCCGAGCCGGTCAGCCTTGATCCCATGTTCACCCAGGCTGACGCCAACGTTATCCTGTCGATCCATGAAACTCTGTTTCGTCTCGACAACACCGGCGCGGTAGTTCCGGCGATTGCCGAGTCCATCACGATGATTGATCCCCTGAACTGGGAGATCAAGATCCGGCCGAACCTGGTTTTTCATAACGGTGAGCCGATCAATGCCGACGCTGCGGTGTTTACTTTTGACCGCGCCAAGACTCTGTTTGCGGCCGGGCAGGGTGACCTGACGTTTGCGCTTGGCGCGCTGAAATACGACCACATGGAAAAGGTCGACGATCTGACCGTAAAACTTGTGATGACCGCGCCTGATCCGATCATCACCTCGCACATGGTCAATCCCGAGCTCTCGCTCCTGCCGCCGAAATACTATTCGGAACATACACCTGAAGAAGTTGCTTTCGCTCCCGTTGGCGCCGGCGGGTATCAATTTGTGAGCTACCGACCGGGCGAAGGTTTGGTCCTCAAAGCATTTGAGCAATACCGGGACGGGAAGCCTCCGGTCGACAACGTTGTTGTTAAGGCCGTTCCGGAAGTCGCAACCCGCATTAGCGAAATGAAGGCCGGTTCTGCCGACCTGATGGTTGGCGTCCCCGCTGACCTCAAGGCCGACCTCGAGAGTTCGGGCGTCAACGTCATCGTTGCCCCGAGCTATCGTCGCCTGTTTGTCGCGATCAAGCAGGGGCGGCATCCCGCGCTGGCCGACGTCAAGGTTCGGCAGGCGATGAACTACGCCGTCAACTGCGAGGAAATTGCCGAGGCTCTCCTCGGTGGCATGGCGCAATGTTCCATCGACCTGGTGAACGCACCCAATCAGGACCCCAATCTCAAACCCTACCCGCACGATCCTGAGAAGGCCAAGCAGCTCCTCGATGAAGCTGGGTGGGCTGTTGGAGCGGACGGCATCCGCGAAAAGGATGGCGTGCGGCTTTCGCTGAACTTCGACACCACGAACGGTTCCTACCTCATGGACAATGAGGTTGCTCAGGTTATTGCCGATTACTGGAAGGAAGTCGGTATTGAGATCGCCGACTTGCGGGTGATCGATGCCTCGGTCAGCTCGCAAATGCGCGCCAAGCAGGGTGAAGGCTATCGTGACTTGATGAATAGCTCGTCCGGCCCAGACTATACTTGCCAGGGCGACCTGCTGCTGGTGCAGAAGGATTCCGGATCCAACCGCATGAGCTGGGTCGACCCCAAGTTCGAAGAAATGTTCGTGGCGTTCAACCAGGAGTTCGACCAGTCCAAGTGGACCGAGATGTGCAACGCCGCGCAGGCCTATGTGGCCGAACAGGCGCCAGTTGTTTGGTTGTTCACCGAGCCGACCTTCTACGGCGTGTCTCAGCGCGTCCAGTACGAGCCGCGTCCTGACGGCCGTGTTTACCTGAACCTGGTGCTCAAGGGCGTCAGCGAGTAATTCAAGCGAATCAAGGTGGTCTGGACCCGGTCGGTTCAGGCCACCTCAATTCGGGCTTGATGGTGATCCGCTCAAGCCCGGGTAAGACGGAAAGCACGGCCGTCAGGGCCGCGCTCGAGGCTAAGTTCGCCAGTGTTGATGCGCGCATCCATCAGCCGCGAGAACCGTCTCCTGTCTTCACCGCGTACTTGAGCTAGCTCTTCTGCTGTGAAAATGGCTTCGTCGATCTCTCCGGACGCCACGCGATTTACGCGCGCTTCGAGCATTTCTACGTCCATCGTTATCCCTTCGGCCTTCAGGTCCTGCACCCTATCCGGTGCGTCAATCATGTGCCAACTACCGGCATCAGCTTGGTAAGGGGCCCGGCAGCCAGTCCGCAATACGGCCGGTGATCTTGTAGGCAGCGAGGCCGATCCACTCACGGAGGGCGACCCCGCTTGTGTTAAGGTTCAGTATCGGGTTCGCGAGATCTATGCCCACGCCCTCAGTTCCCGAACTCCGGTAGTCCACCGGCCACGGAATGACGTCTATGCCGACAGCGCGAAACAAACCCACAGAGCGCGGCATGTGAAACGCTGACGTGACCAGCACAACGGGTCCGGGTAGGTTTGCGAGCAGACGAGCGGTTTGCTCCGCGTTCTCCTCGGTATTTCTGGACGCACCTTCCAGCACCAGCCGGTCGGGCGCCAGTCCCATCCCAAGAAAAAAGCGCTGAGCCGTGATCGCTTCAGGCTCGCCCTCGGCGATCAGCAAGCCGACTCCGCCGCTGAGCAGCACGCGGGCGTCGGGATAAGCATTTGCGAGCCGCAGCGTTTCGGCCAGCCTATCGCCCGCCTCGGTCAGTTCTGGAATTGTCCGTGCCGTGCTCACCCGTCCCGCTGTCGCGCCGCCGAGCATTACGATTGTTCCCACTTCCGCCAGCGGCTCCGAGGGACGCTGGAACCGATCTTCCAACGGCCCGATCAGCAGAAATCCCACGGTGGAAAACGCGCAATTCCCGTACACCAGCAGGCCGGCAACGACAGCGGTGTGTCCGAGCCTTTTGCGGTGAAGAACAAGCAGCAGCCATCCCGAGAGGACGAGCAGAAAAGCGAGGCTAACGGGCTGCGCGAGTAGCCAGAAAACTTTTGAGGCGACGAAAAACACGGGATGATGGGTGGTTCAGGGCACTGGCCCTGATGGTTGCGCGTCGGCGCTATCTTCGTCTGCATTTCGCTGGTTAAGCGCAAAGTCGTGCAGTTCCCGCGCCGCGTCCGGGGTGGCATCGGAATGGGCGATAAGGGCGTAAAAAGCGGCCCTGACCACATCCTTTTTGGATGCTTTGGGGTGCTCCTCTCGCACCAGTGCAATGAGGCGTTTCGGCTTGATGCCTGGGGTGACCACCTTGAGGAGCGTGTCGCTGATCGCTTCAAGAGACGCAGTACTCGTCATGAAATTACACCTTGGCCTTCGATCCTGTCCGGCAACAAGCGAACGCGCGATGTGGGAGAGAGGTTTCACGAGGCGACGTTCCCCTTACCCTCTTATTTGACCCGACCCGAAAGAATGGCGAGGTGCATTAACTCTGCACTTGAGAACTTCTCGATGAAAACTGGAGATGCCAGCATTCGCTCAAGTGTCACAAGACTCAGCTATCGGCGATCAAACAAGTCGGGGCCACGATGCGCTGTGCCATTTACTTTATTCCTCCTCCAGACGATCCGCTGACTGTTGCGGCAGCGCATTGGCTTGGTCGTAATCCGTACACGGGCGCGCGCGTCATTTCTGCGGCTGAAGGGCTGATTCCGGATCACCACGCTTTTCTAACTGCGGCTCCTCGCCGGTTCGGCTTTCATGCCTGTCTTAAGGCACCCTTTGTTCTCGCTTCCCACCGTCAACTCACCGAACTCGAAAATGCCCTTGACCGCTTCAGTCAGGACGCGGACCCGATTTCAGTACCACAAACGCGGGTTGGCATAGTTGATAACTGCTTTGGCTTGCTTCCGGCCGCGCCCGTGCAGGACCTTACCGAACTAGCCGGTCGCTTGGTGGTCGAGTTCGACAGTTTTCGGCGGCCGTTTGCGGAGCACGAGCCAAACGGGCACTCACTTCGCGCTCTGAGTGCGCGGCAGCTGTCCAATCTGTTGATCTGGGGCTGCCCCGATGTGCTGGATCAGTTTCGCTTCCAAATGATGCTGACAGGGCCGGTAGAGCGTGAGGAGCGCGAACACGTGTCAGCCGTACTGCACCGCTTCTTCGGCCAACTCATTGGACTCCCGATTTTGGTCGACCAGATCGCCTTGTTTATCGAGCCCGAACCGTTGGCGCCCTTGCTTGTGCACTCGGTCTACCAACTCAGGGTGCGGAGCCATCGGCGGCTGGCTTGAGCGGGCCCGGCTGTCATAAAACTGACACCCGGCTGTCACGTTCATGTAACTGGCGAACCTTAACCCGT
>Ga0210040_10009042_pt1 | contig 11671 bp, 8 predicted proteins | sample CryGeyCG12114_NA_FD_185462 | JGI IMG/M metagenome (GOLD analysis project Ga0210040, IMG submission 185462) | Groundwater microbial communities from aquifer - Crystal Geyser CG19_WC_8/21/14_NA (SPAdes) (version 2) | ecosystem: Environmental > Aquatic > Deep subsurface > Groundwater | place: USA... | reverse complement strand
GATCCGACCGGCACGATCACCTACCAGACGCCGTCGGTGTGCTGGGTGCTGGGGCACCCGCCGGACACGCTGCTCGACACCGATCTCCACGCCCTGGTGCACCCCGAGGACGTCGACGCCTTCCGCACGCACCTGTCCGGCGTCGTCGACGCGAGCGCCCAGCCGGCGTCGGTGGTGTCACGGATGCGGCACCGCAACGGCACCTGGCGGTGGGTCGAGACCGTGGCTGCCAACCTCCTCGCCGACCCGGCCGTCAACGGCATCGTCCTGACCACGCGCGACGTGAGCGACCGCCAGGAGCTCGAGGAGCGACTGCGGGCCCAGGCCTTCCACGACCCGCTCACCGGGCTGCCGAACCGCGCACTGTTCATGGACCGGCTGCGGTCGGCCGAGGAGGCGTACCGGGTCGGCGCCCAGCCGTTCGCGGTCCTGTTCCTCGACCTCGACGACCTCAAGGCGGTCAACGACAACCTCGGTCACGACGTCGGGGACAGCCTGCTGCAGGCGGTCAGCGCACGGATCGAGGGGTGCCTGCGCCCCGGGGACACCGCGGCCCGGCTCGCGGGCGACGAGTTCGCGGTGCTGCTCACCGGCGCGGGCAGCGACCAGCACGCCCCCCGCGTCGGCGACCGGATCATCACGGCGCTGCGTGAGCCGCTGCACCTGGTGGACCGGTACGTGGAGGTGGGGGTGAGCATCGGGGTGGCGGACTCACAGACGCCGGCCGCCACGGAGCTGGGTCTCCTGCGCGCCGCCGACGTGGCGATGTACGTCGCCAAGACGTCCGGCAAGGGCCGGTTCGAGGTGTTCCAGGGACGTCACCACGCCAGCCAGCTCGACCAGGAGCGGCTGCGGGCGGACCTGCACCACGCCGTCGACGCCGGGCAGCTCGAGCTGTACTACCAGCCGATCGTCGGGCTCGAGTGCGGCTCGGTCACCGGTTACGAAGCGCTGCTGCGGTGGAACCACCCCGACCGCGGCGTCGTGCCGCCGTGCGACTTCATCCCGCTCGCCGAGGAGACCGGCCTCATCGTCCCGATCGGCCGCTGGGCGACGCAGGAGGCGACCCGGCAGGCTGCGCGCTGGCGGCGGCCGGACGGCTTCGGCCCGCGGATGAGCGTCAACGTGTCCGCACGCCAGTTCCAGCACCCCGGCTTCGTCTGGGACGTGGCGGACGCGCTGGGCCGCTCCGGGCTCGATCCCCACCTGCTGACCCTGGAGATCACCGAGACGGTGCTGGTCCAGGACACGGCGCGCGTCGCCGGCAAGCTGCGTGAGCTCAAGGAGCTCGGCATCCGGCTGGCGCTGGACGACTTCGGCACCGGGTACTCGTCCTTGAGCTACCTGCGGCGGTTCCCCATCGACATCCTCAAGATCGACAAGTCGTTCGTCGACGGGATCGTGAGCAGCGCGGAGGACCGGGCGGTCGTGGGCGCGGTCATCCAGCTCGGCCAGACGCTGCAGCTCGACGTCGTGGCGGAGGGCCTGGAGAGCGCCGAGCAGGCGCAGGTGCTCCGGGACCTGCGCTGCCCCGCCGGGCAGGGCTACTGGTTCGGTCGTCCGGTGCCGGTGCCGGCGGCGCAGGCGGAGGCCGCGCGCGCCGGCCACCCCGTCCCGTAGCCCCGCACGCACCCGCCCCACTGCCGCGTCCCCGGCGCGCACGCGCCTGACCAGGCACGACGCGCACCGGCGCCGTCGTTTGTGCGCCGGTGGTCGACGGTGCCCCGCGACCCGCGCCCGGTTTGCCCGGCAGCGTCCGCATCGGTCCGAACAGGGCGGGTGAGATCGCTGCGCTGCCCGGGTGATGGGGCTCGTGCGACGCCCGGCGTCGCCCCGCGCGGCCCCTAGCGTCGGGGTGCTCGCCACAGGACGTGGCGAGACTTGATAGGAGCACTCACATGCGTCACGACACGCGCTCCGGTCACCTTCGCCGTTGGGGCGCCGTGATCGGAAGCTCTGCTCTCGTCTCCGGTCTCGTGGTGGCCTTCCCCGGCGCCGCGGTGGCCGTGGGGTACCAGCCGGACCCCGCCACCGTCACGGGGACCACCTGGGGCGACGCCAAGGCCGACCGCACCGCCCGGAACCTGCTGGGAAAGCACGTCGACACCCTCGACCCGGGCTCGCTGTACACGCTGACGCACGCGGTCGGTGCCCGGCAGGTGTGGACCGAGAAGGATGCGGCCGGCCGCGCGATCACCGGTCAGGGCGTCACCGTCGCCGTCCTGGACTCCGGCGTCGAGGAGGTCCCCGGCCTGGCCGGCAAGACCGTCCAGGGGCCGGACCTGTCCCTGGAGTCCAACAGCGCCGACGCGCTGGCGGACGACACCTACGGCCACGGCACCCACATGGCCGGGATCATCGCGACCCGTGACGACGTGGCCGTCGCCAGGTCGGGTGAGCCGAGGTCGGACGACCCGGCCACCCAGCTCGGCGTCGCGCCGGGCGCGCAGCTGCTCGCCCTCAAGCTCGCGACCACGGACGGCAGCACGGACGTCAGCCAGGTCATCGCAGCGCTGGACTGGGTCGCGCAGCACCGCACGGACAACGGCATGAACGTGCGCGTCGTCAACCTGTCGTTCGGCACCGAGTCCATCCAGCCGTACCAGATCGACCCGCTGGCCGCCGCGGCCGAGCACGCCTGGCGCAACGGCCTGGTGGTCGTCGTCTCGGGCGGCAACGACGGGCAGGACGCGGGCTCGCTGAGCAACCCCGCCATCGACCCGTACGTCATCGCCGTGGGCGCGTCGGACCCCAACGGCACCGCGATCGGCTGGGCCGCGCCGTCCGTCGCCGAGTTCAGCAGCCGCGGCACCGAGGCGCGGCACGTCGACCTCGTTGCGCCGGGGCGCTCCATCGCCTCGCTGCGGGCACCGGGCTCGTTCGTCGACACCGAGCACCCCGAGGGCCTCGTCGCGGGTGACGAGTCGGGCCGTCTGTTCCGCGGCAGCGGCACCTCGCAGGCCGCGGCCGTGGTCAGCGGCGCCGCGGCGCTGGTCCTGCAGGCGAACCCGGGGCTGACCCCGGACGGGGTCAAGCACGCGCTGGTGAGCACCGCGCGTCCGCTCAGCGGTGAGCCGACGGTCGACGCCGGTGCGGGGCAGCTCGACGTCGCGGCGGCCGTCGAGGTCGCCACGAAGAAGGCCGACAAGAACGCTCCCGTGGGGACCCAGACCTGGCCGCAGGCGACCGGACTCGGGTCGCTCGACGCCGCCCGCGGCGGCAGCCACCTGTTCGACCCGGAGACGGGCGACACGCTCGCCGGCGAGGTCGACGTGCTGGGCACACCGTGGGACCCCGCCGCATGGGCGGCGGCGTCCGCGGCCGGCACCGCCTGGGAGGGCGGGGAGTGGATGCGGGCGCGCTGGAGCGGCGACACGTGGACCTCGGACGGCTGGGCCCGCGCCCGCTGGAGCGACACGGCCTGGAACCGCGCCCGGTGGAGTGACGCGTCGTGGGACCGGGCCCGCTGGTCACGCGCCCGTTGGAGTGACGCGTCGTGGGAGCGGGCGCGCTGGTCGAGCATTCCCTGGACCTGAGCCTCCCGCTGCCGATAGGGGCAGCACAGGGATGCGACGGACTGGGGAGCTGCACGCGATGACACACCCAGGGACACCACCGGACCGCCCGGAGACTGACGCCGTCAGCCTCCGGGCGGTCCGGTGGTTGACCGACCCGACGACGGTCACCGGCGCGCTGACGGGTGCGCTGCTGGTGACCGCCGTCGTGCTCGCGACGCGGCTCCCCGGCTCGTCCCTGCTGACGTCGCCGGACGGTGCCGCCGCCCTGGCGGTGGCCGCCACGCTGGCCGTGCTGTTCTTCCTCACCGAGCTGGGCCAGGCCCGCATCGAGGTGCGCAGCCAGGCGTACTCGTTCTCCCTGTCCGGCATCCCCCTGCTGCTCGGCCTGCTGTACTGCCCGCCGCACCTGCTCGTGGCGGCTCGCGTGCTCGCCGCCGTGGTCGCCTTCACGGTCCAGCGGGTGCCGCCGGTCAAGTTCGCCTTCAACGCCGCCTTGTACTCCGTCGACGTCTGCGCCGTGCTCGGGCTCACGCACCTGCTCGTGGGGGACCGCCCCGGCCTCACCCTCGCCACCGCGGGCCTGTGCTACCTGGCGCTGGCGTTCGTCGACCTCCTGCTCAGCGGCGCGGTGCTGCTCGTGATCCGGATCAACGGCGGCCCGGTGGGCGCCGACGACGCCGTCGAGGTCGTCCTGTCGGCCGCGTTCTTCGTTGCCTTCAACACCGGGACCGGCCTCATCATCGCCGACCTCGTGACCGGCGGGTCGCTGGGCTGGGTCCTGCTCATCGGGGTCGCCGCGGTCGCGGTGCTGTCGTACCGGGCGTACCTCGTGCTCCGGGCACGGCACCGGTCGCTGCAGGACCTGCAGGACTTCATCCGGCTCGGTGAGGGCTCCGACGACGTGGGGCAGCTCGCCGGGCGCCTCCTGCCGCAGGTGCGCGACCTGCTCAACGCGGCGCGCGCGGAGCTCGTGATCGCGGCCGCCGACGGCGGGCGTGACACCGTGCTCACGGTCGACGAGGACGGGGCCGTGGGCGGGTCCGACGCCCCCGCGCAGCCCGGGTCCGGCTCCCTGTCCGTCGATCTCGACGCGTCCGGGACCCGGGGGACGCTCCGCGTGCTCGACCGCCTGGGCGACCACACCCGCTTCACCGACGACGACCTGGCCCTGCTGCGTACCCTGGCGGGCCACTTCGGCGTCGCCGTCCACAGCGTGCGCCTGCTCGAGCGGCTGCGCTACGAGGCCACCCATGACGTCCTGACCGGGCTGCCCAACCGGGCCCTGCTCAGTGACCGGATCACCGCTCTGATGGCGGACGGCGCGTCGGGCGCGGTGGCGGTGCTGCTGCTGGACCTGGACCGGTTCAAGGAGGTCAACGACGCGTTCGGCCACCACATGGGCGACGCGCTGCTGCAGGAGGTCGCCTGCCGGCTGCTCGCCGTCGTCCCGGCCGCCGCGACGGTGGGCCGTCTCGGTGGTGACGAGTTCGCCGTCGTCCTGCCGCCGTCGCGGTACCCGCAGGACGATGCCGTCGCCCTGGCCGGCCGGATCGTGCGTGCCCTGCGGGCGCCCGTGCACCTGTCCGACGCGGCCGTCACCACCGGGGCCTGCGTCGGCGTCGCGGTGGCGTCACCCGGGCGCGACGGCGCGGACCTGCTGCGGCACGCGGACACCGCCATGTACGCCGCGAAGGACGCGCGGCTGCCGGTCCTGGTCCACACCGACTCGCTCGACGAGGGCCGCCGGGAGCGGCTCGCGATGCTGGTCGACATGCGCGCCGCGCTCGACCGGGACGAGTTCGAGCTGCACTACCAGCCGAAGATCGAGCTCGCGTCGGGGCTGGCGACCAGCGCCGAGGCGCTGATCCGCTGGAACCACCCCGTGCTCGGTCCGGTCAGCCCCGAGGTCTTCATCACGGTCGCCGAGTCGACCGGTCTCATCGACGAGCTGACCCAGGTGGTGCTGCTGCAGGCCCTGCGCCAGTGCCGGCGGTGGCACGACGACGGGCACGACCTGTCCGTCGCGGTCAACCTGTCCGCCCGGAACGTCAACGACCCGCACCTGCCCGACCGCGTGCAGGCGGCGCTCGCACTGGCCGGGGTCCCGGCGCGCCGCCTCATCCTGGAGATCACCGAGAGCAGCGTGATGGGCGACCCCGAGCGGACCGTGCCGACGCTGGAGCGGCTGGCCGCCATCGGCGTGACCCTCTCGCTCGACGACTTCGGCACGGGGTACTCGAGCCTGTCGTACCTGCAGCGCCTGCCCGTCCGCGAGCTGAAGATCGACCGCTCGTTCCTGCTCGGGCTGAGCCGCGAGACCGACTCGGCCGCGAGCGAGGTCCTGGTCCGCAGCATCGTCGGGCTCGGGCAGAGCCTGGGGCTGACGGTGGTCGCCGAAGGCGTCGAGACGGCGGACATCCTCGCGCAGCTGCACGCGCTGCGGTGCGACGTCGTCCAGGGCTTCCTCATCTCCCGGGCCGTCCCGGGGGACCGGCTCGTCGGTGCCGTGGAGCGCGCGGGCTACCGCACCGTGACCAGGGCCACCCTGCCCCCTCCGCGCGGCCGCGGGGCGTCGGCGGCCGCCACCGTCCCGGCCCGGCGGGTCCCGCGCTGATCACGGGGGGCTGCCCGCGCCCGCGTCACGGGCCCGGCCGGATCCGTGCGTCGAGCCCGCGCGGGGACCCTTAGGCTGCACGCGTGATCGCAGCCGACGGCCCCCGGCACGCCCTCGACCGGGCGCTGAGCGCGGCGGAGAGCGCCTCCCCGGTCGACGCGGCGGAGTCCGTCACGCGCGAGCTCGCCCGGACGCTGCACGCCACCGCGGTCTCCTTCCTCATCGCCGACCTGTCCGGCCGTGCCCTCGTGCGCCTCGCGCACGTACGGTCCGACGAGCAGGCGCCGGCCGACGGCGACCGGCACCGCGGCGACGACCGCGAGTCGGCCACCGTGCTGCCGTTCGACGGCGGCCCGCAGGAGGAGGTGGTACGCAGCCAGCGGGCCCTCGTGCTGCCTCCCCGCACGCCGGCGGCGGGTGACCCGGACGCCCCGGGCGGCCGGCACGGTGCCGACGACTCGGACGCGTGGACGGTGCTGGCTCCCGTGACCGAGCGGGGGGAGTCGCTCGGTCTGCTCGAGATGCTGCTGCCGGTGGAGCCGGACGCCGACACGGTGGCCGAGGTCGCGCGCGCCGCACGGCTGCTCGCCTTCGTCGTCATCGCCAACCGTCGGCACACCGACCTGTACGAGTGGGGTCAGCGCACCCGTCCCTTCACGCTCTCCGCGGAGATCCAGCGCCGGCTGCTGCCCGCGGCGTTCACCTGCGAGGCGGACGCGTTCACCCTGTCCGGCTGGCTCGAGCCGGCGGCGAGCGTCGGTGGCGACACGTTCGACTACAGCGTCGCCCGCGACGCCCTGCACCTGTCGATGACCGACGCGATGGGTCACGGCGTGGGCAGCGCGCTCACCGCCAGCCTGTGCGTGGGCAGCCTGCGCACTGTGCGCCGCCGCGGCGGCTCCCTGCTCGAGCAGGCGACGGCCGCGAACGCGGCGCTCGTCGAGCACGTCGCGAGCGTCCAGAGCGAGGCCTTCGTCACCGGGGTGATGGGGCGCCTGGACCTGGTGTCCGGAGACCTGACGCTGGTCAACGCGGGGCACGTGGCGCCGTACCTGGCCCGTGCCGGCGAGGTGGCGCCGGTGGCCCTGCCACCGGGTCTGCCGCTCGGTCTCTTCGCCGACGCGGTCTACAGCGCGACGACCCTGCCACTGCGCCCCGGCGACCGGCTCGTCTTCGTCACCGACGGGATGCTGGAGCGCAACGCGGCGAACTTCGTCCTGAGCACCGGCATCCGCGACACCCGGGCGCTGCACGCGCGGGACGCGGTCCGCCACCTCTCGGACCGGATCCTCGACATCACCGGTGACGAGCTCGCCGACGACGCCACCATCATGGTGCTCGACTGGCGGGGTGGGCACGTGTCCGACCGGTCGGCCTGACGGCGATCCCTTACCCGCCTGTCACGCGACCGACCCCGGCCGTTCACGTCGGCTCCGTACCGTGGACGCGGGCGGCCGCCCACCGCAGCGTGCGGTGCCACGGCGGCCGGGCGGAGGGCCGAGCGGTGCCGGAGTACGAGTGCGAGGACGGGCCACTGGTGGGTCAGATGGTCGACTGGCGCGATGGTGAGGCCGAAGGGCAGACGCTGACCATCTGCGTGGTCGACGTCGGCGGACCCGGCCCGGACGGCGACCTGGAGGCCGACTACCTCGTCGACCGTGCGCCGGGGCCGGATCTCCCGGGGAGGCTGCGCTTCGTCGCCGGCCGGGGGGCGTGGCGCGAGCCGGCGCTGCCGCGGCCCGTGCCGTCGCACTAGGGACTCGGCGGGCCGGAGCCGCGTCGCTGCGCCAGCATGGGCGCACGCCACCGGACGGTGGCGGCCGGCGACGAACAGGACCACAGCCCCGTGCGCAGGACCGACCACTACGTCCGGACGGAGCGTGCCCAGGACGTGCAGGAGACCCCGCGGGGTGTCCTGGCCACCCTGGGCCGCGAGCGGCTGCGCGTCGACGTCGTCCGGGACGACGTCGTGCGGTTCACGATCAGCCGGGCGGGGGTGTTCGACGAGGAGCCGACGTTCGCCGTCTGCGTCGACCCGCTGGCGGCCGAGGTCCCGTTCACCGTCGAGCGGGCCCAGGGCGTGGTCCGTGTCCGGACGTCCGCGCTGGTGGCCTCGGTCTGGCTCGAGCCCTTCCGGCTCGACGTGCACCGCACCGACGGCACGCCCGTGGTGGAGACCGCGCAGGACGAGGACGGCCGGTACTGGGCGTACGCGACCCTCAACGATGCGTTCGTCGTGCGGCGGCGCTGCCGCATGCAGGACGCGGTCTACGGGCTGGGGGAGAAGACGGGCCGGCTCAACCGCCGGGGTCGCGACTTCACGCTGTGGAACACCGACGTGCTCAGCCCGAAGGCGTCCGGGGAGTTCACGTCGGGGCTGGCGGCCGCCGATCCACGCGCCGACAACACCAGCACCGAGTTCGACCCCTACTACGTCTCGATCCCGTTCTTCTACCACCACAGCCACCCGACCGGCACGATGGCCGGCTCGTTCGTCGACAACGGCTACCGGGCGGAGTACGACTTCACCGGCGCCCGGGAGTACGCCGTGCACTTCGCGGGCGGCCAGTACACGGAGTACGTGTTCGCCGGACCTACCATGCCCGCGATCCTGGAGGCGTACACGTGGCTGACCGGCCGGACGGCGCCCCCGCCGCTGTGGGCGCTGGGGTACCACCAGAGCCGCTGGCACGACTACACGCAGGAGGGGCTCGAGCAGGTCGCCCGCCGCCATCGTGAGCTCGGGGTGCCGTGCGACGCCCTGTGGCTCGACATCGACTACATGGACGGCTACCGGGTCTTCACCTGGGACCGCGAGCGGTTCCCCGACCCGGCCGGCATGCTCGCGCGGCTGGCCGACGACGGCTACCGCCTCGTCACCATCGTGGACCCGGGCGTGAAGCACGAGCCCGGGTACGCCGTCTTCGACGACGCCGTCGAGCGCGACGTGCTGTGCCGGACGGAGGGTGGGGACGTCTACATCGACCAGGTCTGGCCCGGCATCACCGCCTTCCCCGACTTCGTGACCGAGGAGGCGCGGACCTGGTGGGGCGAGCTCAACGCCGCCCACGTCCGGTCGGGGATCGCCGGCATCTGGAACGACATGAACGAGCCCGCCACCGGCGACATCGACCCGGGCGCCATGCGGTTCGGCCGCGGGGAGCACTCCCACGAGCGGTACCACAACCAGTACGCCCTGCTGATGGCGATGGGCACGACCCAGGGACTCCTGGCCGAGCGCCCGACCTGCGCACCTTCGTGCTGTCCCGCGCCGGCTCGCCGGGGATCCAGCGGTACGCCGCCAACTGGATGGGCGACAACATGGCCCGCTGGGACCACCTGTGGCTCAGCATGCCGATGGCGGCCGGCTTCGGGATCTCCGGCCAGGCGTTCGTGGGCGCCGACATCGGCGGCTTCATGGGCGACTGCGACGCGGAGCTGCTGCTGCGGTGGACCCAGTACGGCACCCTCACGCCCTTCTGCCGCAACCACTCCGTCAACACCGCCGTCGAGCAGTACGCCTGGGCGTTCGGCGACGCGGTGCTCGAGGGGGTCCGCGAGGCGGTGCGGACGCGCTACCGCTTGCTGCCGTACCTCTACGCCGCCTTCCTGCGGGCGTCCGAGACGGGCGCTCCCGTGCAGCGGCCGCTGGTGTTCGACTTCGGCGACGACCTCGCGACCCGCGAGGTCGACGACGAGTTCCTGCTCGGCCCGGACCTGCTGGTCGCGCCCGTGTTCCGGCCCGGCACGACCGCACGCCAGGTGTACCTGCCGGCCGGCGGCTGGTACGACCGCCACACGGACGAGGCGCTGCCCGGGCGTCGCTCGGTGGTCGCCCCGACCCCGATGGACCACATCCCGGTGTACGCCCGCGCGGGGGCGGTGATCCCGGCCTGGAGCGACGTCCCGGCCTCGACCGCGGGCCACCACCCGGAGGAGGTCGAGCTGCACCTCTACGTCCCGATCCGGGACGGCACGCACACCTCGTTCCTCCAGGAGGACGACGGGCTGACCTTCGCCGCGCTCGAGGGGGCGCGCTACCGCACGACGTTCACGGTGACCCGGGCCGACGGGACGGTGACCGTGCGCGGCGACGTGGACGGTGCGGGATACCCGGAGTTCCGTCGCACCCGGTTCCGGCTCGTCGTGCACGGCGCCCCGGTCGACGTCGTGGATCTGGACGGCGCCCCGGTCGACGTGGCCGACGGCGGCTTCGTGCTGCCGAACGCGGGGGAGGGGTTCGTCGTCCGGCTGGAGGTCTGACCGCATGGGCGTGTCCGCGCGGTGCGCCGGCGGGGTCGCGCCCGCACGATCGGTGGTTCACGATGCCGACATGATCCCTGACCTGACCGCCGTCGTCCTCGTCGGCACCCTCACGCCGTCCCCCGCGCCCTCCAGCAGCGAGCTGCTCGGGCGGCAGGTGCTCGCCGCGATGGCTCCGCACGGCGTCGTGGGGACGGTGGTCCGCCTCGTCGACCATGACATCCGGCCCGGCGTCGAGGTCGACATGGGACCGGGGGACGAGTGGCCGGCGATCCGTCAGGCGGTGCTCGCCGCCGACATCCTCGTCCTCGCGACTCCGATCTGGATGGGCCAGCCCTCGAGCGTGACGAAGCGGGCGCTGGAGCGCCTGGACGGCGAGCTGTCCGAGACCGACGACGAGGGCCGGCTGCTCACGTCCGGCAAGGTGGCCGCCGTCGCCGTGGTCGGCAACGAGGACGGCGCCCACCACACGAGCGCGGAGCTGTTCCAGGCGCTCAACGACGTGGGCTTCACCATCCCGTCGGCTGCCGTGACGTACTGGGTCGGCCGGGCGATGGAGGGCACGGACTACCAGGACCTGGACGAGACCCCGCAGACCACCGCGGGGACGACCGCGACCCTGGCCGTGAACGCCGCGCACCTGGCCCGCCTGCTGCGCACGGCGCCCTACCCGCCCACCTGAGCGCGACGGGCCGCTGGGTCTGCACCCCGCGCCCTGCGGGGTGCCAGCATGGGTCCGGAGGTGGCTCATGGCCGTCGAGCTGGAGACCCTGCTGGTGCCCGACGCCGGGGCGTGGCGGGCCTGGTTGCTGACCCACCACGCGACGTCGCCGGGGGTGTGGCTCGTGATCGGCACCAAGGGCGGCTCCCTCACTGCACTCAGCTACGACGCCGCGGTCGAGGAGGCGCTGTGCTTCGGCTGGATCGACGGCCAGGCCCAGCGGGGTGAGGCCGGCAGTTACCGCCAGCGGATGACGCGGCGTCGCCCGCGCAGCCCGTGGTCCGTCAGCAACGTCGAGCGGGTGGCCCGGCTCGAGCGCGAGGGTCGCATGCAGGAGCCTGGCCGCGCGGTGGTACGGGCGGCCATGGCGGACGGCCGCTGGGACGCCGCCTACGGGGAACCGCGCACGCCCCGGCCACCGGCCGGCACCGACTGACGCGCCCGCACGCGCCCGGACGCGCCGCGGCGACAGGCACCGCCGCGCGCGCCCGCATCCGCCGGGACGCACCGGGCCCCACCCCGCACGACGGCGGGGCGGGGCCCGGTGCCCCGTTC
>Ga0210040_10009040_pt1 | contig 11673 bp, 10 predicted proteins | sample CryGeyCG12114_NA_FD_185462 | JGI IMG/M metagenome (GOLD analysis project Ga0210040, IMG submission 185462) | Groundwater microbial communities from aquifer - Crystal Geyser CG19_WC_8/21/14_NA (SPAdes) (version 2) | ecosystem: Environmental > Aquatic > Deep subsurface > Groundwater | place: USA... | reverse complement strand
TAAAACAAAGTGATATAATTGCAATAAGTGGGAATTAAAAAACTTCAAAACAACTGCCACCAACAGTGTGTTTATAAAATTGTGGCGGAACGTCAAGCGCTTGACTTTAAATCGCTATTTTGCTTTTGTGGTTAATCGAAGACGACGTTTTCAAATGCCACAACTTCATGAACACAATGACGTTAGGCAACATCACGTTTGGTATATTTTATAAATTACAGGGATAAATTTTTTACAATCATATACTTGTAAGCTAAATTTTACGCACTATCAGTTATATAAATAATAAAACTTAAATTCAGCACGAAAAATGGTCAGAATACTTTTCTATGGAATTGAGGTAAATAAGTAAAGATTCGTATAAATAAATTGGCCTAATTTCGTTCGAAGCAATAATTGGTTCTGATAAGCAAACAGAATTAATTATTGCTTTATTTTTTATTGATTCTTACCGGAATGAAAAAGTATTTACTCTTACTCCCTTGTTTATTCGCTTGCCTTTATAAAGTTAATAGCCAAACACTTACGGTACTGGATAAAACAACTTTACAGCCGCTGCCGGGGGTAAGTATTACTAGCCAAAATCCAGAGCTTCGATTATATACCGACGTTGTCGGCCAAGCTCGTTTAGAACAAGCCCAACCCGATAGCCTCCGGTTTAGCTATGTTGGTTTCCGGTCTGTTACTTTGCCTTATGCCGCGGTTGAGCAGCAACAATTCCGGATTTTGCTTGCCGAAAGTAGTTTTTCTTTGGGAGAAGTTGTGGTGTCGGCTAGCCGGTTCGACGAAAAAAAAGAAGATGTACCGCAGCAAATTCAATTATTAAAAAGTCGCGAACTGCAGTTTATAAACCAAGCTACTACCGCCGCTGTGCTGCAGCAAACCGGCAATATATTGGTACAGAAAAGCCAATTGGGCGGCGGCAGTCCTATTATCCGGGGATTTGAAGCCAATAAAGTATTGCTGGTGGTAGACGGCGTCCGGATGAATAATGCCATTTACCGGGGTGGACATTTGCAGAACAGTATTACGTTGGATAATAGTATTTTGGATCGGGTGGAAGTGGTATTTGGTCCGGCATCGGTGGTGTATGGCAGTGATGCTTTGGGCGGGGTAATGCATTTTTATACCCGCAATCCCACTTTAGCTTCGGCCGGAAAACAAAATGTAGGGAGTAGTGCTTTTATCCGCTACGGCACGGCGGCCCAGGAAAAAACCGGCCACGTTGATTTTAATATCAGCCTGAAAAAGATTGGCTTTTTAACTTCCTTTACTTTTTCTGATTTCTCCGATTTAAGAATGGGGAAGAACCTACCTGGAGATTATGGTGATTGGGGCAAGCGCTTGTTTTACGTTGACCGGGTAAACGGCCAGGATATGCGCCTTACAAATTTGGAGCCGCTCGTTCAGAAAGGATCGGGGTATAAACAATACGATTTTCTGCAGAAAGTTTTATTCGAGCCTAACAATTACAGTTCGCATACTCTTAATTTTCAGTATTCAACCTCCTCCAATATTCCGCGTTACGACCGCTTAACTTTAGAATCGAACGGCAATCCGCGTTTTGCCGAGTGGTATTATGGACCGCAGGAACGATTGTTGGGCGCCTATACTTTAAACCTGAAATCGGCCACGCCGCTGTACGACCAAGCCCGCTTTATAGTAGCTTACCAGCATCTGGAAGAAAGCCGCCACGACCGCAGTTTTCAAAAACAAGACCGGAACAGCCGCCGGGAGCAGGTGCAGGTAGTCACTCTTAATGCCGATCTGGAGAAAGAAATACAAAAAAATGAGTTCCGATTTGGATTAGAGACTACGTATAATACGGTTAACTCATCGGCTTTTTCCGAAAACATCATTACCAATACCAGACTACCCCTGGATACCCGCTACCCGGCGGGTGGCTCTAGCATGCAATCGGCGGCCGTTTACCTGACGCACGCTTATGAATTTAAACCTAACCTGATTTTTACGGATGGGCTTCGCTACAGTCAGGTAAACTTAAAGAGTAATTTTGGGAGAGATGCTTTTTTCGATTTTCCTTTCCAGGAAGCAATTCAGCAAAACGGCGCGCTGAATGGAAACCTGGGTTTGGTATATATGCCGGATAAGTTCTGGCGATTTGCGGTAACGGGTTCTTCCGGCTTTCGGGCGCCCAATGTAGATGATTTAAGCAAAGTATTTGAAAGTGTACCGGGCAATATAATTGTACCCAATCCGGATTTAAAACCGGAGTACACCTACAACGGGGAAGTAAGTATATCTAAAAAATTTAACCAAACAGTTCAATTGGAGTTAGTAGGATATTACACGCGGTACCACAATGCCATCACTACGCAAAAAAGTACTTACGCCGGTCAGGACAGCTTATTTTATGACGGACAATTGAGCCAGGTAATCAGCAATGTAAACGCCACCGAAGCTTATATCTGGGGAAACAGCTTAAACTTTACGGCGGATATAACCCAGGCGTTAGCGCTTACCAGTTCTCTCAATTATACGTACGGCCGCATTAAAACCGATACCACCGATTATCCCTTGGATCATATTCCGCCGGTATTTGGTAAAACAAGTTTACAACTAAAAATAAATAAGTTGCGGAGCGAGTTTTTTGTCATGTATAATGGTTGGAAAAGAAAGCAGGATTATAATTTACTCGGCGAAGATAATTTTGCGTACGCTACGCCCCAGGGCATGCCGGCCTGGTACACGCTTAACCTGCGCGCCGCGTATAGACTAACAAATAATTTGCAACTACAAGCAGCCCTCGAAAATATCCTCGATCGGCAATACCGGGTTTTTGCTTCCAATATAAATCCTCCCGGTCGAAATCTTATATTTACTATTCGAGGTACGATCTAACTACTATTAAATAAGTAGTTGCAATCTATCATTAATCTAAAGTTTTGATTGTTATTAGCATTAGAAATATATATTGCTCCTCGGAGCGAGTAATATCCAAATAGATGATAAGCATCGAAAGAAAGCTGTTTTTTCAAACGGTACCTAAACTCCGCGGCCACCAAAGATAACCTGAAGTATATTCTTCGGAAAATACGAAACGAGTGGTATTATCACCACCTTGATCCATAATTAGCTTTGTTATTTATTAATATTTTTTGATGAATGAATCAAAAGCAACCATGATCTAATTTCGATAAATCATACCAAAACTTTCCGGTTATATTTGCTGCGGTATTGCATGGGCGATAACCCGGTAATTTTTTTGAAAGTATCCCGGAAAGCTTTCGGATCGGAATAGCCTACATTATACATGACTTCATTCACGTTTTCCCGCGACGATTCTAAACTCATTTTAGCGGCTTCAATTTTTACCCGCTGCATGTATTCTACTACCGTATTGGCGGTGGCTTTCTTAAACCGGCGCTCCAGGTTGCGCCGGCTTAAAGCTAAATTATCGGCGAGCTGATCTACGGTAATGCGCTCCTGTACATTATTTTCAATAAACTCCTGAGCTTTTTTAATCAGGTCGTCTTCGTGGTCTTTCTGGCCGTTAAATATAACAAACGGCGATTGGCTGCGGCGCTCAATATCAATCTGGAATGCTTTCGACATAAATACGGCAATATCGCGGCCGGCAAATTTTTCGATGAGGTAAAGAATCAGGTTTAAATACGAAAATGCGCCGCCACTGGAATATATACCGTGTTCATCGGTAATAATGCAATCTTCTACGAGGTTCACGGCCGGGAACATTTTGCGAAAATGATTAGCGGCCATCCAGTGGGTAGCACATTTTCGCCCATCAATTAAGCCGGTAGAAGCCAGCAGAAAAGCACCCACACACAAACTGCCTACTTCGGCGCCCAATTTATATTGATTTACAATCCACGGCACAAAATCGCGGTTAATTTCTAATGTCTGTACCATATCTCCATCCAAGGCCGGAATAATTATCAGGTCGGTTTTAGAGATATTCTTAATTAGAGTATCGGTAAAAACGGTATACAACCCGCCGGCAGCCGGAACTTCTTTTGCTAATCCAGCGAGTTGCACCTGAAACAAAGCGGCTTTCCCCATACTTTTCAGCATTTTGTTTACCTCGGTTAAAACTTGCCGCGGGCCTTCGATGCTGCCCAGAATAGCTCCCTGGGGAACCAGAATGGTAATGTGTTTCATAGTCTTAACTTAATATAAATAACTAGATATTAATTCTGATTGGATAATAGTGCTTATTTCTAGAGATAAATAATTGTAAGCTGAAGAAGTATTTTCGGTTACAAGTTAAAAAGTTTTGTTGTCGCAATCAACCACTTATATTGTCGGAATTATACCCCCGCTTTTCTTCTTTTTCCCGGTAGGTTTGCATCAGCAGCTTAGTAAAATTTCCGCTTTTAGCTTATGCCAGATATTTATAGGACTTGATATTTATAAATTTTGGATAATAAATAAACAAGGTTATTTCAGCTTAAATCTACTTTCCTAGTGATGAATAAAGTTAAAACTAAACGCTTAATCGCATGAACTTAGAAATTCAAACTATTAAAAAATCTATTGACATTAATGCTTCTAAAGAAAAAGTTTGGGAGGTGTTGCTCCTCGACAAGTATACGCTGCGTTGGTATGCCGCCTTTAGTCCGGGAAGCCATGCCGAAACCGATTGGCAGATAGGCAGCAAAGCTATTTTTAAGGATAATAGTAACGAAGGATTAGTTGGTACCATTGTGGTGAATCGGCCGGCAGAGGTTATTTCCATCGATTACCAGGGCGTTGTTTCCAAGGGGCAAGAAGATTATGACAGTGATCTTGCTCAGGCCATAAATGGTTGCTGCGAAACGTACCGTTTGCTAGATAAAGACGGACTTACCCAACTTGCCATTAATTTGGATATGGGAGCCGAATATTTTGATATAATGTCTGCCGCTTGGGATAAAGCTTTGCAGCAGATAAAGGAATTTTCTGAAGCCAACTAAAAAATTACAGTACCAGATACTGCTACAAAGAGATAATCGAATATATTTAAACCAACTACCATGACCCACCTTATTCCTTATTCAATTTTTAATGGCGATTGTCGCGAGTATTTTTTAATGTGTTAGTTGATCCATTCGGCATTTGCAGGCAGTTCCATTTTTCTAAAAATTAAATTAGTTAACCGTATAATATAAAGAAGTGAAAATGATCAAAATTATCCTGATAAGCATAGTGGGTATTATCGGCCTGCTTTTACTAGTGGCTCTCTTTGTAAATAAAAAGTACAGCATTGAGCGGGAGATAACCATCAACAGACCAAAAAATGAGGTATTCAGCTACCTGAAACAACTTAAAAATCAGGAAAAATATAGTAAATGGGTAATGTCTGATCCGAATATGAAAAAAGAATACCGCGGTACCGATGGCACGGTTGGCTTTGTGTACGCCTGGAATGGCAACAACCAGGCCGGCCAAGGCGAGCAGGAAATAAAGCAGATTACCGAAGGCGAACGCCTGGACCTGGAAATCCGGTTTATTCGTCCGTTTGTCGGCGTAGCCAAAACGCCGTTTATTACCGAAAAAGTAGCGGAAAACCAAACCAAAGTAAAATGGGGCATGACTGGCGGCAATCCGTATCCCTTTAATATAATGCATTTGTTTATGGATAACCTGCTGGGCAAAGATTTGGAAGTTAGTTTGGCTAATTTGAAAGGCATTCTGGAAAAAGAAAACCCGAGCGTTACAGTAGTTAATTGATTAGGTAAATGCTTCTCTATTGCGAGCTTCATTGCTCTTGACAGAGAGGCATTTCTTTTTAGATAAATTCATCCATTCCATTAAGTTCTTTAGACAAAACAACTAATATGTTAGCTGCTTTGTAAACTTGTAACTTTATTAGTTAATTCTAAATTGCTAATTATATTACCAAATCAGGTTTTTACATAAATTATATACTAAAAAATTTAGTATATAATTTTAGTTTGTTAACTTACTGCCAAAATTAGTAAATCTATAAACTATGAAAGATAACCTGTTCTTGCCTGCTACCATACAAGTTGATACCCACGCTTTATTAGATGAAGTGCTGCATCCGCCTATTTATAATTTCGCTAAAGAGTTGGTGGAGTATCTTTTAATTGTTTCTCCGCCGGATTGTATAAAGAATGATGTAGAAAATTATAAGAACCTACTAGCTTCTGGTTATGGGAGTTATATTGCCCGCTATTCCATTGCACATTTAACACTTGCTTCTTTCTTGCTTCATCCTAAAAGAGAAAAAGCACTCATTCGGTCGTTGCAAAATGCTGCCGCTGAAGAAAGTGAAAAAACATTTACAACCGATGGCTTTGCTATCTTTGATTCGAGCAGCACTTTGTATTTAAAAATTAAAGAGATGAGTAGCTTCTCGCAACTTAGTAAAAATATTAACGAGAAAACGTTAGGTATTTATTTACCAAGTTGTCATAAGTACCTGACGTACAATCCACATCTTACCATTGGTAAGCTTTTAAACAATTTGGAAGCAGCAATGAGTTTGTTTTTTCACCAGGAATATGTCCGGCATTTTAAAGCTAGCGGTTTGCTTTTACTGAAACGTAACAGTGACGGCCGGTACGAACCTGTTCAGGAATTCCCGTTTCTTTCCCGCGCTCCTGCGCAATTATCTATTAATTTCTAACTTTTAGTACCAATACACTGCCGCCGGACTTATTCGGAGGCAGTATATTGGCTAAAGCTCGTAACAATTCAGCTTTTTACTAAAATTTCATTGTCGCAAATTTCTCTATTATTGTCGTATTCACCCCTAATCAAACCGCACCATTTCTGATACATTTGCTAAATAAATGTAGGTAAAAAGGGTGAGGTATTTAATCAAATCTTTAACTAACCTGGATAGTAATCCTATATTCCTTAGCATTTAGGTTTGATAACTGAAAAGGGTACCCTTTCATTAAAAAGTAAACTAAATAATTTCAATTAATAATTTCTTAACACCTTATTAAACAAAAATTATGGCAACTCAAATATTCGTAAATCTTCCGGTTAAAGATATAAATAAATTAATCGAATTTTTTACGCAATTAGGTTTCACGTTTAATGCTCAGTTTACCGATGCGAACGCTATTTGTATGATTATTGGGGAAAATATATTCGCCATGTTGTTAGTAGAAGAGTTTTTTAAGACGTTCACGAAAAAGAGTATTGCGGATAGTTTTAAAAGCACGGAAGTGTTGCTGGGTGTATCTGCCGAAAGCCGGAAGGCAGTAGATGAAATGGTGAATAAAGCATTAGCTGCCGGTGGCAAGGCCCCCAACGATAAACAAGCTCATGGCTATATGTACGGCTAGGGTTTCGAAGATTTAGATGGGCACCAGTAGGATATATTTTGGTTGGACCCGGGAACAACACAAGAATAATTTAGGAGTGTGGCAGCTATTACGGAAAAGTTAAGCCGGCTAGCTGCCGGTTTTCTAATAATGTTTAAAGCTTGTTACTTCTAAAAATCTTAAGCTGATAGTTGTACTAAAACCTTCATGTAAATCTATTGTACTTTTAGTTTGATTAGCTAATGGTAGGTTGAGGTAAGTACACATACCAAAAATATCTATTTAACTACGAGTTTAATTAAATTGTGCAATGCGCCATTATTAACTTGATATAAGTACTAAATAAGCAGGCAATATGATAGAAGTTTTTAAAACCAATGTGGAAGACCGGGTTCAGGCGAACTTGCTAGTCGACCAAATTCATCAAACTTATTCCGATTACAAGGCTAATTTTGACCTGGAGGATTGTGATAAAATTTTACGGGTGGCCAGTTCCACTGATTTTGTTTGTGCCGACTGTTTAATAAACTTACTCCAAGAATTTGGTTTTCAAGCTGAAGTATTACCGGATGATTTATAGAGTATGATAGAAGACATTGAAATAGAAATCATGTATTATTATATTCACCATTGATTTAAACAGTTGAAAATTAGTTCTTTTAATCAATGTGCTTACTACGTTTGATTTATAATATTTTAGAGGTACATAAATAATTACTCAATAAAGCGGATAAACTTGCTAAACACTATTTTATTCTAGAGCCTTTTAGTAAAAGTAGTATATAAAGCCACATATTATATTATATATCTTCAAAAATTCTTAATATCACCAGGATGAAAAAAATCTTGGTTTACTTACTTGTTTTTTTTACAAGCCTGCCCATGGTGCATAGTCAACAAATAGTGCTGGTAAAAAAACGTAATCCGAATCAGAAGTATAAATTTTCGGAAGGCAAATATCTTAAAATTAAGCTCAAAGAAAGTAAAGAAGTACTAAAAGGTCCTTGGCAGTATGTAAATGACTCCTCTTTTGTTTTAGACGGCAGATTAGTTTATTTGCCGGACATTTACTGGCTAGATATTTCTAAAAAAGAAAGAGGAATTTGGATTCTTAGAAAAGGTCAGGATATGTTAATTTTAGTGGGTTTAGGCTTGTTTGCCGTGTCTCAAGTTAATACTATTATTAAACCTCGGCAGTTTAAAATGGAAAACAAAGTGTATACTAATAGCGGCAAAATGATGACGAGCGGTTTATTTTGCCGCGGCTTAGACCGTACTTTGCGTCCGCGGAAAGTACGTGTGGGGCGCAAATTTGCCGTGTATCTTAGATAATCCTTTCATTATAATAAGATTCATTTTTAAATTTTCCGGCAAAGCATTCGTCTATTCAAATCAACTTGCACCTCCTGCAAGTATAGCATTTAACAAATTGTTTAAACACATTTTCTTCTTGATAACAGCATTTAGGATATGTTTCAATCCTTTCGCGCCACTTGCTGCTCATTAGTTTGTTTTAAATTGGTATTATTACTGCCTAATTGCGCTACTAGTTAGCTGATATATTTATCAGAACTGAGTGGTACGTAATAAGATGCATTTTATTAATTTTCGGATAAATAATTTTTTTTTATAGAGTTTTAAACAGCCAGCATGAAAATAAAACTTTTACGAAATGTTAGTTCCGTTTATATTTTACGAGCATTTAATTTCTTTTCTATCATAATTTGTTTCCTGATAAGTTTACTTACCCTTCCAGGCAAAGCCCAAATCAGCAATAATTACGAGTGGAAAAATGTTGCCATTGGTGGTGGAGGATTTGTTTCGGCGATTATTCCCAGTAAAACCGAAGCAGGCTTGGTTTATGCCTGGACAGATGTGGGCGGGGCCTACCGCTGGGATGCCCAAGCAAACCAATGGATTCCGTTAATGGATTGGGTTTCATTAGATGAAACCGGCTTTTTAGGCGTGGAAGCGTTGGCCTTGGATCCGAACGATTCTAAAAAATTGTACGCGTTGGTTGGTACTTCTTACTTTAATGGCGGAAAAACGGCTATTTTACGATCTTTTGATTACGGTAAAACCTTCTCCATAACCGAGGTGACCAGTCAGTTCAAAGCGCATGGCAACGGAATGGGACGCCAAAACGGAGAACGACTGGTAGTTGATCCGAATAACAGCAATGTATTATATTGCGGCACCCGCAGCAACGGCTTGTTTAAGAGTGAAGACGCCGGAAAAACCTGGGTCCGTTTAGCGGGATTAAACGTAACGACTACGCCTAATGAAAACGGAATCAGCTTTGTCGTGCTTGACTCAAGTGCTAAAAATTCGGCCGGTACCCAGACGATTTATGTGGGAGTTTCCCGGTTTAATAATAATCTTTACAAAAGTACCGACGGTGGAGAAACTTTTACTCCGGTGGTGGAATCGCCATCTACTTTAATGCCCCAACGCGCGGTTCTGACGAGTGAAAATAATTTACTTATTACGTATGCCAACGGTGCCGGCCCCCACGGTCATTGGAATGCTGCCCTGAATGAACCCATGGATAAGGGGCAGATTTGGAAGTTAAGCGGCTCGACCAGCACCTGGGTTGATATTACACCCGCAAATATAAATCGCGCTTTTAGTGGCATTAGTGTTGATCCGGTAAACCCGCAACGAATAGTTGCCACTACTATTAATACTTATTTGCTTCAGGAATCAAATGTGTATGGCGATCGCATTTATTTAAGCACCAACGGTGGCTCCTCGTGGACGGATTTAATAGCCCGAGGTTTTGATTTAGATCCGAATGGAATAACCTGGATTGAAGGCCAGTCTATTCATTGGGCTGGTTCTATAGAATTTGACTCGTTTGACTCTCAAAAGGCTTGGGTTACCTCGGGCAACGGGGTTTTCAAAACAGAAAATATAAATGCCAACCCAAATGTTTGGAAATTTATGGTAAAAGGATTGGAAGAAACCGTTCCGCTAGACTTAATAAGTGTTCCAAATGGGCCATTAGTTTCAGTTATTGGTGATTACGATGGTTTTCGGCATACTGATATCGCCCAGTATGCTCCCATTCATTCCCCCCGCATGGGAACCTCTACCGGCCTGGCTTATGCTGCTCAAAATACCAATGTCATGCTGCGGGTAGGTGATAAGATGTATTATTCTACGGATAAAGGATTAACCTGGACCGCCGTCAGTATGAATGGCAAGAAAGGCTCCGTAGCAATTTCGGCAAATGGTTCGGTTTTTCTGCATTGCCCCGAAGGCGCTACTAACACCACTACTTACCGGTCCACGAATAATGGCAGCACCTGGACTCCCGTGTTGGGATTAAATATCAGCGAAGCCCGACCGGTTGCCGATTATGTAAATACAAATAAGTTTTATGTGAATAATAATAGTACCGGAACAGTAATGGTTAGTACCAATGGGGGCGCTTCTTTTGCCAACGGCGGTTTTGTTGGGAATCAGGCTTCTAAAGTTATCCGGGCTACGCCGGGCCAGGAAGGCCACGTTTGGGTACCTTTATACAACAATGGCTTAAGCCGTAGTACAAATTCCGGGCAATCTTTTTCAAATATAACTAACGTCAGTTATTGCGGCGCAGTAGGCTTTGGTAAAGCAGCTAGCGGCAGTACTTATCCTACCATTTATATTTGGGGAACGGTTAATAATGTTATGGGCATCTACCGTTCTACCGACGAAGGGCAAACCTGGGAACGCCTGAATGATGATGACCATGAATACGGCGGACCGGGAAATGGCCAGTTTATAGTAGGCGATATGAACGAGTTCGGACGAGTTTACATGAGTACGGTGGGCCGCGGCATTGTTTATGGTCAAGCGAAAGGTACCTCTACGGTTACGGGAATTAAAGCTTATAAGCCCATTGTTTTTCAATATGCGCCTAATCCATTTACCAGCAAGTTACAGGTACATATTGCGGGTAAATTTACCTACAAAGTTACTAATTTAATAGGTGCCACCGTGGAGACCGGAAAAGGATTAGGGACAGCTCTGATAGGAGAAAGTTGCCAGCCTGGTATATTCTTTTTAACCGTCCAAAACAACACTGGTGTCCATACCGTTAATATTATTAAAAAATAAAACTACTTAGGTATACTGAGCAGTTTGTTAGTTACTACATTAAATTTAAACAATAAAGAAAAAACCTGATCTTTTCAAGTAGCAAAACAACGTTTAAAAATCTATATCTCCAGTAGATAATGGTAAATCCACCGGAAATATAGATTTATTTTTTTATTGATGATTAAAGCTTCTTATGCAGCTTTAATCATCATCTTGCGAATCATCTTTTTTATTTAACAAGGCAACAACTCCGGTTATTAAAAGGGCACTAACGGCTATTGTCGTCAGTAAACCTTTTTTATCGTGTTTCCAGATGGCTTTGTAG
>Ga0210040_10009039_pt1 | contig 11674 bp, 10 predicted proteins | sample CryGeyCG12114_NA_FD_185462 | JGI IMG/M metagenome (GOLD analysis project Ga0210040, IMG submission 185462) | Groundwater microbial communities from aquifer - Crystal Geyser CG19_WC_8/21/14_NA (SPAdes) (version 2) | ecosystem: Environmental > Aquatic > Deep subsurface > Groundwater | place: USA... | reverse complement strand
ACATGATTTCAGAGGCGTGTTGAGATTAACTGATGATGGTTATGATAAATTTGAACTGAAATTTCCAGGAACGATTTTTAGAGCGGGTTAGTAAAAAAAATCATAAAGTCTAACAAAAAGGAATATATACAACAGCAGATAAAATAGCGCATATCTTTCATTCTCAGCGTTCATGTTTTTGGAATCAAATCCATTGAAAAAAATTGAAGGAGTGTATCTTGCACCAGTTCATCCATACGCCAAAGGAACATTTGTACCGAAGAAAAAACATCATTTGGGGTCATTAGATGAAGAGGCGATAATTCAATCTGTCGTTCCCGGCAGTTTTATAGAACGAGGGCACATTAGGACCATCTTAACTGAACAGGGAGAAATGCAATACAAGGTCACGGAATATGACCCGGATTCAATGCAGGGAACTTTCACACCTGATGATGATAATCAAAGCTTTACCGGAGTGGTGAGTCTGTAATTTTGGAAATGTTTAAGCTATACAAATAGTTAGTTTGGCTGAACAATTTTAACTTATTGTGAACAGATAACTTTCCCAAAAGATGGCAGGGTTCGAGGTGGTTTCAAAATTTTGGAACATCAACAAACTAAATTCGAATATGAAGTTGTAAAAGGAAAATTTAGAACTCATCCTCGTTCTGGGCTAGTAGTCAGAACATTGGCTGCAAGTGACTTCAGTGCAACTGTATATTTCCAAAAAGATGGATATGAGGGAGTATGAACAAAACCTTTTACTTACATTTATTTAGAGTATGCCTCTTTTTTAAGTTTTGAGTTTACTTACACAGAACCACATATTTATTGGAGAACCACAAGAAACTTTCCCAGCTACAATGAGTACTAAAGATCTTGCAGTCGAAGGTTTTTTCACTCCATCGGCATTTCCAGGTAACAGGCTTATATACAGCTAATAATTTTTGAATCGTCAAATCAGTTTTTGAACTTCATTTAGATGGAGCAAGTGTATTCGAACCAAAAAATGGGTGCCAGGATGTAAGTATTTTTTCATTTTTCTATTCACATCATAATCAATAATTAAATTGTGCTCCGTTGACATTAAAGAAAATGCAATAAATCATCTTATATCTAACTAGACTCCTAAAATGCATGTGCAAGCGACAGTAGCTTTTGAAAGTCGGCCACACAAAACGGGCCATTTTATTCCGGGAAGTGAACGCCATGGTTGTACGGTATGCATTTCATGGCATTATTGCATTTTTTCTAAACAATCAAATTTAATGAAGTCAATTACAGGCTTTATTTATTGAAGACCCACCTGATATGATGACAGGTAATACGAGGGTACGCCTCGTCAAAAGATAAAAACCTATACAGATCTTGTAGGATTCAAAAATATACAAAAAATACTAAACGGTTTACCGTGCCTTAATTGGTTTTGCTTGCAGCATATTTTGAACCAGATGACGATCCCAGGAACTACATCGCGGGTGTAAGTTTGTAAACACAAATAAATAGTCTTAAACGTTTAAGCCTTTATATAGCGTTTGTTATTACAGAAAGTAAGCCTCAAAATGTCAGACGATTGGATTGGAGAAGTAGCACTTTTCGTTCCATTCAAGCCCACAGATGTTGGTTAGTGAAAGTTAAGAATAGAAATTGATCAATTATTTAATAAAGTTATTGTAACTAACTATAAGAATTGCAATGCACAGGGACAAAGATTCCCCGGGAGCCAACAGTTTCCAGAGGAGTCATGAAACCAACAGAAGATCTGCTGGTCATGATCACCGCACTATTACCAACAGGCAGAGAAGATGGTTCATGTTATGTCATTTCGTGGACAATGGAATGGCTGGACGAAGAAGAAGACGGTTATATAGGAGCCTTGGAAGTGAAGGATTTCCCAAACATGTATTACATTGCAGTAATTTTCCCTGGACTAATTCAAGGCAGATTGTTAGGTAATCAGCTTAGGTAATGGGGTCATTGAGTTTTCACTGGAGGCTCCAATCCACTTGAAAATGATTGGCACGCAATAAAGTTTTGTCGTAGTTTTTCTCATCAAGCGCAATTCTGAAATCCCCATTCATTGATTACTATTGAAGAATCTTTTTATTGAAATCAATTAATTAACTCAATAATGATCACAGAAAACGGAACATTCATTAGAATGTAAACATAACATTTGAACTACACTGGCGTGTAGTATAGTGTGAAATCCCAAATACATACAGCTATAAATAGGAAAAACTTAGCTTTCTCCACCATTATGCACTACAATGTGAAGAAAATTATCGGGATAGCTGAGATGCTCACTTAGCCACTGAATTGGAGAATCCAGAGGTGGTTCCACACCATGAATTATGACTTTCACTGTAAAAAAAGCTGCTTGATTAGTATATTGTATTTTGATTTACTGCTAAGATAACGTGAATGAACCCAAATTACCTTTTGGCTTGGTGAGGTCTATATTTGGGAAAAATTGGGTGACTACATTGGATAAAGTGGTCCAAGTGGCAGTTGTTTCGTCGTACGGTTTGACAAGCCTCTGCATTAATGGCTTCTCTGGAGTGTATAACCTGACAGGAATATTTCGAAATCCTTCTCCAACAACTGACTCCATTAACTTTTTATTCACGCTCCAAAATTGATCAAATTTGTCTGCACAGAACACAAATTCTCAAATTATCAAACCAGTCAGGTCATTATTGCGATTACGATCATTATGTAGTGAACATTTTAAATTGTACCATTTGAAAATCCTAAATATAATTGATGATGATCTTTTTCTTGCATGTTATTGATAATCTGTCCTTTATGCTTAAGTGCGTCAGCTTCTTTAATTGATGACATAAAGTGGGATCGGATAGCATCTTTAGAGCTACAGTGAATTATTTCTTTTTCCGGGAAATTTTCAAAATGGACCGTTATATTCCATGGCAAGACTGTATTCGACGCATGCAGATCAAACCAAAGTCCAATTGGATAATTCCTACATTTCACACACATAATTCAATGGTAAATTCATCTCTCACTAACTACCCACCATATGACCATGAATATAATGATGACCTCATTTACCATTTAATGGGTTGTGAATTGTATTCCAGCCATACTTCATTTGAAGTGGAATCTGGCTTAATGTATTGTAAAAAATGCTTGCGAACCTGAAAAAAATAAAAGAAATTAATACGGCAAGCTACAGACTAGCAAAAATTTGACTTACTTTCTAAATTTCTCTAAATTTCTCAAATGTTTATCAAATATATCATGCATTGAATAAAAACAAAGTTATTTGTTGTACAGCATGAAACGTAAAACTCTCAAAGCCGCTATTCTTTGGACTTACCTTGTCAGTAACTAAGGGGAAATAGAGGAGCCTAGGGACCATGACATAAAAGGGCTCAGGGACATTCAAAGTGTGTACTTCTTCATCATCTAACGAGAATGACACAGGGATACGTCCTTCCCAAATCTCTCGCAAAACTTCTCGGTCTTCAGCCATTCTTCGTTTTCTTTTTGTTTCGTCGTACGGTGCAAAACTAGCATTACTTCGAGCCAAACTGTTCATTGATTCCAGTTTCTATCTAGACAAACATAAATCATAGGTCAAATCTCAACATTGAAATTCGAAAAGAGTTAATAACAACCTTACCTTAACAGTTGAGTTTTGTTGAACAATCTGATTGATCTAACAAAAATTGTGTACTGATCTTCCAGATCAAGAGTCACTTATCAAAACACTGTAAACTCTATTATGATGATTCATCATATCTAATGATCTAATTAAATACGAAGCGTTTCATCCAAAATCTTATTCAGTTTAGTCATCATTTGACATTTATTTACTAGTAGTTAGTTAGACTAACTAACTAACTAACTAACGTTTGAATGAATAAAAACTTTATTCCATATCCGCGCCTCAATTCACTTGTTGTTTCATATTGATCAAAGCTAAAGTTTGTATCGTTCATTGTGTCATAGGGGGCGTTTTCTTGCACCCTGGTTTTTGTCGGAGAAAACTTCGGCAGTTGAAAATTTCATGATTCGAAATAGAATGACATTGAAAATGCAAGTCTCCTTGGTTGGATGAGCTCGTGTATACACAAAACAGAAGAATTCCGCATTTTTTTAACGCGATATGCTTAAAATATCATGTAGTACAAGGCTATAAGTACATGGACGATTTTCTTTGCTAATTATGCTGGTGAAGTTATATCTCATTTCCGATGTTGTTTTCTGATGATTCACAAAAGAATATTAAAATACCACATGACCGAGTTTGTGCAAAATTTTCTAGCTAACAAAATTTTGTTGTTGTTGAAATCTTTCACTATTTTTGCTCAATCCATGTTAAACAAGGGCAAGAATTTAGTATCACATAGTATCCTGATTGAATAATATTTGTTTTTGTTTGTTTTGCATTGAAGACAAATTCAAGTTCAGTTTATTTTATCCCACGGGTTCGTCCCATGCAAACCTATTGTATTTTTTGTCATATATTGTGTTTATGACATTTTATTTGCGAGTATAGAATCGCATGTTACATGGCTCACAATGCAGGAATGACCATTTAATCGAGCGAACCCAGAACCAGACCTTGTTAAGATATAGCATCCTCTTGGCTAAAGACAAATTAGAATTTAGCAAAGACAATAGAACACAATATTTGTGCTCATTCATTCAATGCAAATAAACACAGTATAAGCTAGAGACCAAGGATTCAATTGGCACGGTAAAATGAGCATAAGTGGCCCATACAATTTTTTGAAGAGCGAAAGGTAAGCTGGACTGAAGGTTGTTGAAATACAATGCTTACTTTGTGCATTAGCAATTTTATTCAATTTCTTAGAACATTTTATCCGAAAGACAATCAACGAAACATTGAATTAAGAGCTAACTATTAATTCTATACACCGCAAAAAAGCGTGCAGCATAGAAATACAAAAATTTAGCACTGATGTATTATTAATATCAATCATGAAATTTTTGCACATAAATAGCTATACATAATCACCGCATTGATGACATTTTTTAAGAATCATTATGTATCCACTCACTCCCTTGCTAACTAACTTACTGAACCTAAATGATACTTACCCATTATTCACGGGAAATAAATTTTTCGCACCTCACCTAGGGATTTTTACTCACACTGAAATTCTCGAAAGAAATAATAAAAAGCGTCCCCATGCAAGCGGCACACCTTTAATTGCTTGCCTAATCAATATGAGTATCACATATTATGTGTTAACCTAGTAGCCTATTGTAAGACGTAAATACCTAGCTAGAGCTACAAAAAATACTTTTATCTCATAGCACAAACTAACTAAACTAAAAATAGCCTCATCTATATGGTCGCAAAAAAAATCATCTAAAAGATGACCATTAGTAATGAAACTAAAATCCTTACCGTCGTTACTAAATAGCTAACTAATAACTAACTAGCCGAAAACAAAAGTTTGTTCTTCATTCATGAATTGAGGTCGGCACAGTGCACTTACATACCTTAACCCCTGATAAGTTACAAACTACCAACACTGTCTACCATTTAACCAACTAACTAACCAATAGCACATTAAAGATGCTCACACATGTAGTAATATAAAACATTGTGCCTAAACACACGTATACACCACAGTATAGTAGTCCTCCTTTCGACAAAAGGTGCAAAAATTCCATCCAAAGTTTGGCTTATGTAGAGTCCCTTATCATATATGCATCTATCTATTAATTCTTCCTTGTAACCATTCTGAAAAAGCGTACAGATCCTGCCTATACTTGCAATTACGTATTTACAATCTCGACATTGAAAGGGAAATCAAACCTGAATCTTGTTCATATTTTGATTCATACATATATGTGTGGTCACAATAACACACCAAACTGTATACACAATACACAGGTACATAGTACTAACTGACAGACTGAGGAAAATTTGCTAATTGAACTATACAGGTGTAATATATCCATATTGCAAGATAAATGCAATTACTAGCTATGCAATCTTCTAAATAAATCCCTCCATAATAAGTTCCCTGGCCATCATGCAAAGTAATACTTTTTTGGAACTTACGTTTGCAACATGCAGGGCAAAAAATTGTACCTATTGCACAATTCCTTCATATTTCACACAATTACATTTTGCATGAAATATATAAGGTAGATGAGTGTGAAGTATGAAATGTTTCCTACCTGGTTTTGTAAATCTGTTAAAACATTTAACCTTCCATGAATCCTACAACAAAGCGGATTATTTCGAAGCCACACTAAACATGTATGAGATTATATTTTTTCTTGAATTTTGCATTACAACTAACTAACTAAACTATATACCGCAGTTCATTAGATCCCTTATACATTTTTTAGCACGGTTAAACTAACCAACTAACTAACTTTTAGTGTGCACATGTAGCAGCACCTTTGTACGCATGCATAAGACAGCACATACTACAAAGATATTAGATTGTCTGTTGGTGTTGTAATGTTTGCACTTGGTCCATCCTAAAAGGTGGATTCCTGACAACCTTACCTGCACAGCGAAATATGCCTAGAACAATAATAATCCACTTGTGAGTTGATTGAGTCAGCATCGTATACTTACCTGTACATGTGCTGAATTGCGTTGACCATATTACAATTTCGTAGAGTTCTAAAACAAAAACTTGTGTGTGTGTGTACAATTGTGGATCTAGTAGCTGACCCAATGGGTGTCAGTGTCAGTATATTCAAGTCTCTTGACTCAATATGAGTTCACAAGAGCTGCAAGCAACCAAGTAGCCGGATTCCGTTTGCTCATAATATGCACTAACTAACTAACTAACTAACTAAAAGTTCCTCGCATTGTTGCCAATCAAGTTATGCAGCAAATGGTAAAAAATTAATAGTGTTTTGTGGGTTTTAAACCTTGTATTTCCCTTTTCCCCAGTTGCATTCTCGAGGAAAAAGAATTGCGTGCAAAAATCATCTTTTCGATTTCACTTTATAAAGTTATTGTGTTTTGCATGAGTTTTTGTAAATCCATCTACTAAAACGTTTAGATAGCCAGTGCATGTGTGATAAGATTTGAATTAAAGTATGTGTAAGGTGACATTCTGGATTTTTTTGGACATTTTTTGTGACTTTGTGAGTTTGCCGAGTGAAATTTTGTAGAATTTGATTGTTTTCAGTCAAATTTAAAATGACGAAATTAAGGTGAAAGTGACAGTATTCATCTGCCAATATTACGGTTTGAGTTATCAGGAACACACTTAAACCCAAATAGTTATTACTTATGCTAGCAGTAAAGCCGGACTAAGAAGGTGAGAATTATCAAATGCAATAATAAACTTATTGTGGTGTGAGTTGAGTTGTTAGAGAATTCTCACCACCATTGTATTCTCATATGTTATGGCATGCAAGGGATTCATTATTCCCTACATTATTGGTCCCATGTCTGCGTTAACTAGCACAATGTGTGTATATTCATTCATAATATTGTACTTTGCGCGTAGAACAGTTAAATGGTTGCTAATTTGCTAACTAACTAAAATGAAGCAATAAATTGTTAAACCACGATAATGGTGTAAAAATTTCCTCTCTGAAGGTTATCAACTTTCCAAACCAAAAGGATGCGTTTAAAAAACGTGTAAATGTGTATTTCCATTTTTTCCCCTAATTTTTTGCTAGTTTTGACGATAGAAATAATAACCAAGGGTTTACCGTCTCCCAGTTGCAAAATTTTTTCAGAAATGGAGCAACAGGATAAAAAAAAACTAATGTGTATAGTATGTCACAAGGAAAAATCATGCAAGCTCAAATCTTGATCACTTCTTTATTATTATTATTGCGATCTATGCCGCCATTGTTTCAATCCAACCATACAATAATGAATACCACAGTATTTAATAATTGACTAAGGATAATTATACGGTGTGCATGTCTGTGTCCATCATTTCATCATTGTTTTTTACTCTGAGCATTGTTGTGAGTAACAATGTATCAATGATGTGCTTGGAAATCGTTGTACTGACTGATCTCAAAGTTTTGAAAACTGATCTTAACTTTTTGGCATACACAGAGCATCCAAAATGAATTATTGTCCGAACCCAACTCGGACTTTTAAGAAAAAATGGACACTGAAAGATCTACGGTAAATATACATAGATTTATGCACAATTAATATGTTTTTGCAGACAATATTTAGTTAATTGTAAATAATATGTGATTGCAGTGCCCAAGAAAAGAATTCCAACTTCAAAAAGCTCAAGCTTTTACTTTGGAAAAATTACAAAATCCAAACACGCAACAAATTACAGACTGTTGTAGAGCTTTTGTTACCACTTTTGTTCACTCTTGTTCTTGTTATTGTAAGAAATATTATCAAGCCTACGTTTGTTACTGAACCTACTATTTTCCCGGCTCTCCAAATTGAGCACTTTCCGCCATATGTAGTGCAGTCACTTTGGTAAATATAAAATTATCCGAAAACATTGTAGTACATTTTATATTTGACATGCACAAGAAACCATTTTCACATCAAATTCTGATTTTGATTTTCCAGCACCGATATATACTACTCACCAAATTCCTCTTTAATTGATAACATTATGCAACAAGTGAAACAAAAGTATTTTGAAGAGGAAGGACTACGCTACAATTGTAAGAACAATGTATTCATACTTTGGCACACAACTTTTATAATTCTCTCCAAATGGAGTTTCAAATATGGGAATTTTATTTAGTTACTGGGTTTGAGACTGAAGAAGATATGCACGAGGCTTATAACCTAGCGGCAAAGAATTTAAATGCTCATACAACATTAGACTATGAATCCACAGTTCCTGTTTTAGCCGGGGTAGCATTTTCGGGTGATTACGATGGCGCCAATGTTTTTCCCCCAAATATCGAAGTAAGAAAATCGCAAAACTTACTAAACTATATGCGCAATGCATGTAACAATATTGAAATTATATGATCTGATATAGTACAAACTTCGATTCCCTGCTTCCCAAAGAAGTAGCTTTGACTTAATCAGTGAAAGATTCGGAATCAAGCCAGCATGGTTCACAGAATTGATTTTCCCGCTTATTCAACTGCTGGGACCCAGATCCAAAAGCCAAATTGGGGGAGGATTACCTGGTTGGCAATTTTTCCAATATAATCGTTCTAAACTAACTAAACTAACCATATTTTGTGTTCAAGTTAGTTACAACATTTTTTGCATTGAAAGGTTACCACGAAGAAGGATTCATCTATTTGCAATATGCAATAGAGAGAACACTGACAAAAATGTTGTTGAATTCTTCGGAAACGGAAGCTGGAATGAATATGTCAGATTACAATGAGAACATTGCTGTGAAAATTCAAAGATTTCCATATCCTGGATATATTGATGACAAGTATTTATTTGCTCTTCAAGCATGGTTGCCACTCATCATGCTTTTGAGTTTTATCTATCCTGTCATGAATATCACCAAACAAATTGTGTACGAAAAACAGATTCGTCTTAAGGTATGATTGAGTGTAAACTGTAATGTTTCCAAAAATACTGATTCTAGATTGAAAACGGTATGTACAATGTACACACTATTTGTAGGAATCTATGAAAATAATGGGACTGCCAAATTGGCTTCATTGGACCGCATGGTTTATCAAAGCTGCCTCATTTTTAGTTGTTTCTGTGGCCATAATGACGATTCTAATCAAAGTATGAAAACTTTAGTCTCATATTTAAGTGTAACGTTTCACTTGAATTTTTTATCACACTGGTTTGATTTGTTCATTTCAGACTAAATTTACTTCAACACAAGAACTCGCCATACTTACCGAAACAAATGGCTTCGTAATTTTTACAGTTTTACTAATATTCTCATATTCCATGATTGGATTTTGCTTTTTTGTCTCATCTATGTTTTCAACAGGTACGTTATAGGCATACAATTAATTTATTTAATTTATTGCACATATAATGTTCCTAATTTCTCAATTACAATTAATTATAGCAAACCCTGCCGCAACTGCAGCCGGCATTTTTTGGTTTGTCTTCTACGTGCCATACGGATTTTTACAACCCCGATACAATCTGCTATCCCTGAGCACAAAAATTATCTCCTGTTTTCTTCTGAACACGCCAATAGCATTTGTCTGGCAAATAATTTGCATGCTCGAAGGAATGGGAGCTGGTCTTCAGTGGTCAAATTTATTCGTGGGTCCCAGTCCTGATGACATGTTTTCAGTTGGCCATTGTATCATTATGATGTTTGTCAATGGAACCTTTTACATTCTAGCGGCCATTTACATAGAAGCCATTCGGCCTGGCGATTATGGTGTTCCTTTGCCTTGGTATTTTGTATTCACGGTTAGAAACTAATTTTTTTTTGGGTTGTTGTGATGTGTATACAGATTAGTGTATAATGGAATCTCTTTGCAAACAACAGAAATGGTACTGGACCGGACAGTTACGAGAGGATTCTAAAGAGCGAAAAAACATTGTGAATGGACAAGTAACAGAGAAAAGTCATTTGTTTGAGAAGAGCAAGTCCAATGAGCCCCCAGGGATTCAGATTGAAGGTCTCACCAAAGTGTTTGGACACCATATTGCTGTAAAAAACTTAAAGTTGAGCATGTATCCAAATCAAGTAACAGCATTACTTGGGGTAAGCAGTTAAAAACTTTAATCATAATCACATAATATATTAAGACTTTTAGATAGTTTGTGCAGTAGCACCTTTATACACGTGCGTTCTGAACATAATATCAAGGTTATACGGCAGCGTAAGGAACAATGAGAGTGCAAATTTTGAAAATAGCTTTTTTAGTTCACATATAGATTATCATTGATTGGGAACCAACTTTTTGTTACTATATATTTTCAATTTAACTCAATTGTTAACTTATTTATATGCATGCGAGTTTGAGTTAGCTAGCTCTAAGTAACTAAAGCATGCTGAACAGATTGGTTCCCACGCGCTTAACTATTAATTCACGTCATGATTAGAGAGAGATTCCTAGCTAAATTTACAAAAGTTCTTATCATTGGTTGAACTAACTAACTTTTTGTGCCTCATTTCCGTCTTTATATAGCATAATGGAGCCGGCAAAACTACTACCATGTCTATGCTAACAGGTGAGTTAGTTATAGAATCACAAAGGAAATTTTCTGTGAGAAGTGATTAACGAATTTGGCAATCATTTGGATGATGATGATGATTGACTATTATTATTTTCACAGGTCTGTATGCACCTACTGCTGGAACGGCTATTATGAATGGTCATGACATTCGCACCAATATCCTTGCCATTAGATCCAGCCTAGGAATCTGCCCACAACACGATGTGCTATTTGGGGAGCTGACTGTGGAAGAGCATTTGAAATTCTTCTCATTACTCAAAGGGTTGAATCCATTACTCCTAGAAGGGGAAATCAATCGAATGTTGATTGCTCTAGGATTGGATGGGAAGCGCCATGCTCAGGCTCAAACCTTAAGTGGTGGCATGAAACGTAAATTGTCTGTGGGGATTGCACTATGTGCTGGATCCAAGGTTAGTTACTTTGCATACATGCGCTATGGTTGTAAATTTTTGATAAGTGATATTATGATCGTGGGAAATATTTCCAGTTTTATGGGCATTAAGTATAGCACGTAAACATGTTTTTTTAGAGAACGGGGATTTATTTATTGAACTGATAAATTGCACAATTCGTAAATATGTCTAGATA
>Ga0210040_10009038_pt1 | contig 11674 bp, 10 predicted proteins | sample CryGeyCG12114_NA_FD_185462 | JGI IMG/M metagenome (GOLD analysis project Ga0210040, IMG submission 185462) | Groundwater microbial communities from aquifer - Crystal Geyser CG19_WC_8/21/14_NA (SPAdes) (version 2) | ecosystem: Environmental > Aquatic > Deep subsurface > Groundwater | place: USA... | reverse complement strand
AGCCTTCGGACTCGACCGCCTCGTCCGCGAGGCGCTTCGCATGCGGCCTGATCGTCTCGTGGTCGGGGAGTGCCGCGGAAGCGAGATCCGTGAACTGCTCATGGCTCTCGGCACAGGCCACGACGGTGGGGCAGGCACGCTGCACGCCCGCTCACTCGCCGATGTCCCGACCCGCCTCGAAGCACTCGGTGCGCTGGCGGGTCTCACGACCGCGGCTCTGGCCCGGCTCGCAGCCAGCTCTATCGATGTGGTCGTTCACCTCGAACGGTCGGGGTCTCACCGAGGAGTCGCGGCGATGGGCGCGCTCGAACTGAACGATGACGGCCGGCTCATCGTCGAGCCGATCACGGAGTGACCTCCTCCGCCGACGTATTCGACGACGCTGCCGTCATCGCCGAACGCGTCGCGGTCTTGATCGGCAGCGGTATGCCCCCGGACGCCGCATTCCGTGCCGCCGGGAAGATCCGGCGAGCGCAGGCGCATCAGCTCGCGCCCCTCATCGAGGTGGCTCTCCACAGCGGGGCTCCTCTCGGTCCTGCCCTGAACGCATATGCGGCAACGCTGCGCGATTCGGCAGCGGCGGCTCGAGGGCACGACGTTGCCATCGCTGGGCCGCGAGCGACTGTGCGCCTCATCACCTGGCTTCCGATCGCCGGCCTCGTTCTCGCGGCACTACTCGGATTCGATGTGGTGCATGCGATCAGCGGATCCGCGATCGGCTCGGTCTGCGCGGGTGCCGGCATCGCCCTCGGGATCCTGGGCTCGGTCTGGTCGAAGAAGATCATGGCCATGGCGGCTCCTCGGCCTGAGATCGTCGGGATGCTCTTCGATCTGGTCGCGTTGGGTCTCCGGGGAGGACTGCCTGCCGAGGATGCCCTCCGGCTCGCTCGGAGTCGCCTGCCGCTTCAGCCCGGCGCAGAGGACGGGAGCGACGACTCGGGCGACGCAGGCGCTGTGCGCGCGGTTCTGACTTTCGGCTTGCACTCGGGAGTGCCCGTTGCGGCGCTTCTGCACGCCGAGGCGTCTCTTATCCGCCGGCGACGGGTCTCCGAGGCCCTGATGGCTGTCGAGCAGGTCAGCGCGAAACTGCTGGCACCGCTCGGGTTGTGCGTACTTCCGTCCTTCCTTCTTCTCGGAGTCGCCCCCGTTGTGCTGTCCATCGTGTCCTCCACCGTGAGTGGGATGTGAAGGTCATCCACCGCGGGACCGGATGCGCGGAGCATGGCTGACCGGCGCGGACACACTCGAAGACGTGCCGATCAACTCACCCGATCTCGCAAGGAGCTCATCAGATGTCCCGATTTCTTCGTCCCTCTTTCCTCGTCCGGCTCCGCGATGAGGACGACGGGGCAGCCACCGCGGAGTACGCGGTCGCGACCATGGCGGCGGTCGGTTTCGCAGGCCTTCTCGTGGTCATCCTCCGCTCGGACGAGGTGCGCGAGATCCTCACCGAACTCGTCCGTAGTGCGCTCACCTTCACGGGCTGATCGGCGCCACAGCGATCGTGGCAGTGTCTCCGCCGAGCTCGCCGTCGCGATCCCTGCTGTCCTGCTCGTCGTCGCAACCTGTCTCGCCATGATCCAGATCGCGGCCCAGCAGGTTCGCTACACCGACGCGGCAGCAGTCGCGGCGCGCTCGCTGGCCAGGGGGGAGTCCGGCGACGTCGCATCTGCCCGCGCCCTCGTCGTCGCCGGACCCTCGTCTTTCGCGAGTACTTCCCGCGGCGAATTCATCTGCGCCACAGTGAGCGGCCATGCCGTTCCTGTGATCACATCCCTTCTCGGGATCGAGCTGAGTGCGTCGAGCTGCTCCCTCGCGGGCGGCCTGTAGCTATGTCGTCGCTCTCGAGAGACGAGCGAGGGGCGGGGAGCGTCCTCGCAGTCGCCATCGTTACGGCGGTCATCGTGGTGACGGCATCGGCGCTACCTCTCTATATGGGGTTCGCAGAGAGTCGGCGACTCGCGGCCGTTGCCGACGCTGCGGCGCTGGCCGCAGCCGACACCGCTTCAGGTGCGGTTCCCGGGGTTCCCTGCGAAGCCGCAGCGGCGATCACCGGGCTCTCCGATGTCGAGCTCGTCAGCTGCGATGCGCAGCGCGCCATCGCGTCGGTCACCGTCCGAGGAAGCATCGCCGGAATCGCTCTCGAAGCGCGCTCGCGCGCCGGGCCGCCGAGTGCTCAGAGCGAACGACACGGTGTCACCGGTAGTGACGATGATTAGGTAGGGGAAGAGCGCACCTGTGTATGGTGTGCGGTGATGCGCCCCGGGCGCATGAAGCGAACCCCATCCCATTCTCATCTCGAGCGGGAGGTCGCAATCTCCTCGTTGGACAAGGAAGTAGCACGTGCCAGCCACTAAGAAGCTCGTCATCGTCGAGTCGCCCGCTAAAGCGAAGACGATCGCCCAATACCTCGGGGCGGGATTCGACGTGCAGGCATCCGTCGGCCATATCCGCGACCTGATCGAGCCGAAGAACCTTCCGGCGGAACTCAAGAACGGGTCGCTCGGCAAATTCTCCGTCGACGTCGACAACGGTTTCGAGCCCTACTACGTCGTGTCCGACCAGAAGAAGAAGACGGTCGCCGACCTCAAACGTGCGCTGAAAGACGCCGACGAGCTCTACCTCGCAACAGATGAAGACCGCGAAGGTGAGGCCATCGCCTGGCACCTGCTCGAGGTGCTGAAGCCCAAGGTGCCCGTCAAGCGCATGGTGTTCCACGAGATCACGAAAGACGCCATCGAGAAGGCCCGCGAGAACACCCGCGAACTCGACACGGCGCTCGTCGACGCTCAAGAAACCAGGCGCATCCTCGACCGCCTTTACGGCTATGAGATCTCACCCGTGCTCTGGCGCAAAGTCGGACCCGGTCTGTCCGCAGGCCGAGTGCAGTCTGCGGCGACCCGTCTCGTCGTCGACCGCGAACGTGAGCGGCTCGCGTTCGTCGCAGCGAGCTACTGGGACATCACCGCTCGATTCTCGCCCGACACCGAGAGTGAAGGTTTCGAAGCTCGACTCGTTCGACTCGATGGCCAGCGCATCGCCACGGGACGCGACTTCGACGACAGCGGAAAGATCGCCGACAAGGTACGCGCCCTCGACGAAGCCACAGCGGGCGCGCTCGCCGAAGCTCTTCTCGACTCGACGACCTCCGCTTCCGTGTCCAGGGTCGAGGCCAAGCCCTACACCCGTCGTCCCGCTGCCCCGTTCACCACGTCGACCCTGCAGCAGGAGGCCGCGCGCAAGCTGCGCTTCTCCGCACGGCAGACCATGAGCGTGGCGCAGTCGCTCTACGAGAACGGCTACATCACCTATATGCGTACCGACTCGTCGTCGCTGTCGGCGCAGGCGATCGCTGCCGCCCGCGAGCAGGCGACGAAGCTCTACGGTGCCGATTCTCTCCCCGATAAGCCCCGTGTCTACTCGGGCAAGTCGAAGAACGCGCAAGAAGCGCATGAGGCGATCCGCCCGTCGGGTGAACATTTCCGTACGCCGAGCGAGTTGAGCAGCTCCCTGCGCGGTAACGACCTGAAGCTGTACGACCTCATCTGGAAGCGCACCGTCGCTTCTCAGATGGCGGACGCCCGCGGATCGACTGCAACCGTCACGATCGATGCCCGCCCGGCCGGAACCGATACGGTCGCCACGTTCTCGGCCAGTGGCACCGTGATCACCTTCCGCGGCTTCCTTCAGGCGTACGAGGAAGGCTCTGATGAGGAGCGCGGCGCAGAGCGCGACCAGCGCGACGCCAAGCTGCCTCCGCTCACCGAAGGACAAGATCTTCAGGTCCGCGAAGCGGAGGCGAAGGGCCACGAGACGTCGCCGCCTCCCCGCTACACCGAGGCGAGCCTGGTGAAGACCCTCGAAGAGCTGGGTGTCGGGCGTCCATCGACCTACGCGTCGATCATCTCGACCATCATCGATCGCGGTTACGTGACGCCGCGCGGCACCGCGCTCGTCCCCAGCTGGATCGCCTTCTCAGTCGTCCGCCTGCTCGAGGACCACTTCGGCGATCTCGTCGAATACAACTTCACCGCCGGGATGGAGAACGACCTCGACCGGATCGCCGGCGGCGAGGAAGACCGGGTCGACTGGCTCGGAGGGTTCTATTTCGGTAACGAAGCCCATCGCGGTCTTCGCTCGGTCGTCGACAATCTCGGAGATATCGATGCGCGCAGCATCAACTCGATCGAGATCGCCGAGGGCATCACCCTGCGGATCGGCAAGTACGGTCCCTACCTCGAGGTAGCGACCGAAGGCGAAGAGACGCCCCGGCGCGTCAACGTGCCCGCCGACCTCGCACCCGACGAACTCACCGCTGAAAAGGCGCAGGAACTCGTCGACGCGCCCGTCCAGACCGACCGCGTCCTCGGGGACGACCCCGAAAACGGGTTGCAGATCGTCGTGAAAGACGGCCGCTTCGGCCCGTACGTGACCGAGGTCGACCCTGAAGCCGAGGCGGAGTCCGAAGCGCCGAAGAAGCGCGGCGCGAAGGCTCCGAAGCCGCGAACGGCTTCGCTGTTCAAGAGCATGCAGCCCGCCGAGATCGACCTCGCGACCGCGCTCAAGCTCCTGTCGCTGCCTCGCGTCGTCGGCACCGACCCGGAGAGCGAAGCGGAGATCACCGCTCAGAACGGTCGCTACGGCGCTTATCTCAAAAAGGGCACCGATACGCGCTCGCTGACGAGCGAGGACCAGATCTTCGACATCGACCTCGCGGGTGCGCTCGAGCTCTTCTCGCAGCCGAAGTACGGGGCAGCGCGGACTTCATCGGCTCTCAAAGAGTTCGAAGCGGACCCGGTCAGCGGCAAGCCGATCAAGATCAAGGACGGCCGGTTCGGCGCCTACGTCACCGACGGCGTCACGAACGCGACCATCCCGCGCGGTGAGACTCCCGAAGAGATCGACTTCGATCGAGCGGTCCAAATGCTCGCGGACAAACGAGCCAAAGGGCCGGCACCGAAACGGAAGGCTGCCGCCAAGCCTGCTGCCAAGAAGAAGGCGCCCGCCAAGTCGGCCAAGAAAGCGTAGATGCGCCTGTGACAGGGATCTTCCTCACCTTCGAAGGGGGCGACGGCGCCGGCAAGACGACCCAGTCGGATCTGCTTGAACAATGGCTTCATGAGCAGGGCGAAGACGTCCTGCGTACCCGTGAACCGGGCGGGAGCGATCTCGGCGAGGAGCTGCGCAACATCGTCCTCCACCGTCGCGGGCACATCGCTCCTCGCGCTGAGGCGCTCCTCTATGCCGCCGACCGCGCCCACCACATCGCGACCGTCGTGCGTCCCGCTCTTGAACGTGGCACGGTCGTCGTGCAAGACCGGTACCTCGACTCGTCGGTGGCCTACCAGGGGGCTGGACGCGTTCTCGACGCGACAGAGGTGCGCGACCTCTCGCTGTGGGCGGCAGAGGGTTTGCTTCCCGATCTCACCGTGCTCCTCGATCTTCCTGAGTCCGCGGGGCGGAACCGTATCGCGAACCGCACCACGTATGACCGACTCGAAGCAGAGGCAGCCGACTTCCATCGCCGGGTTCGTCAGGCCTACCTGACCCTGGCCGCTGACGAGCCGGAACGCTTCCTGGTGCTCGACGCCTCACTGCCTGTCGCGGACCTCGCGCAGGCCATCCGCGCGGGCGTATCGGTGTTGCTCGCGCGATGACCGCCACACTGTGGGACGAGCTCGTCGGGCAGCGGGAGGCGATCGCGACGATACGCACGGCGGCTCGTGCGGCTGCCGATGCTGACGCGGCGCCGGGTGCCATGACTCACTCATGGCTCATCACCGGCCCGCCCGGTTCCGGCCGATCTAATCTGGCCTACGCGTTCGCCGCGGCGCTGCTCAGCGGCGGGGACGAGCCCGACGACTTCACGGAGCGACAGGTGCGGGCACGTACCCACCCCGACCTCGCCGTGCTGAGTACCGAGCGCGTCATCATCTCCATCGACGAGGTGCGATCTCTCGTCAGCTCGTCGCAGTATTCGCCCTCCGTGTCTCGTTACCGCGTCATGGTCATCGAAGACGCCGACCGGATGACCGAGCGGACCTCTAATCTCCTCCTCAAAGCGCTCGAGGAACCTCCGCCTCGCACGGTGTGGATCCTCTGCGCGCCGAGCGACGCGGACCTGCTGCCCACGATCCGGTCCAGGGTCCGCACGGTCCGTTTGCGTGTGCCCGACGCCTCCGACGTCGCAGATCTGCTCGTGGCCCGCAATGGAGTCGACCGGGACACGGCGCTTGCGGCCGCACGCGAAGCGCAGAGCCACATCGGTATGGCGCACCGACTCGCCACGAATCCCGGGGCCCGCGAGCGTCGCGCCGAGACGCTGCGGGTCGCGCTCGGCCTTCGTAGCGTCCCGTCGGCGGTCGAGGCGGCCGCTCGGCTCGTCGAGTTGGCGAAGGCAGACGCAGAGACGATCACTCAGGAGCGTGACGCTGAGGAGCGCGTGCAACTGCTGCGCACTATGGGTGTCGACGAGGGCGGGACGGTGCCGCCTGCGTTGCGCTCGCAAGTGAAGGCGCTGGAAGAGGATCAGAAGCGTCGCGCGACGAGAAGCTTGCGTGACGGCATCGACCGGATCCTGCTCGATCTTCTCTCGCTGTACCGCGACATCCTGTTGCGGCAACTAGGTACGACGGGGGAACCGATGAACGCGTCGGTGACTCGGGAGATCGAATCCGCAGCGTCATCGGGGTCTGCACGGCAGACGTTGGCCGTCATGGATGCGATCGCTGTCGCTCGCCGTCGGATCGAAGCCAACGTGCCGCCGGCGCTCGCCCTCGAGGCCATGCTGATCGCCGCGATACGGAGGTCGTCATGACGGTGCATCGCATACTCACCGCTCTCCTCGTCCCCGTAGTCGTTCTCGCAACCGCGTCGGGATGCACGCTCTTCACCTCGCCCACCGCCACCTCGACGCCCTCCGCCGAGCAGGTTCCCGCCGAGTACGAGCCGTATTACTCCCAACAGCTCGTGTGGGAGGAGTGCGGCGACGGAATGCAGTGCACGACGGCGACGGCGCCCATGGATTGGGACGCACCCGATCCTGCCGATGACATCGAGTTGGCGTTGGTGCGGCACCAGGCGACGGGCGAACGGCTCGGGTCGCTTTTCGTCAACCCCGGCGGACCGGGGGCGTCGGGATGGTCGCTCGTGCACGATTCCGTCGACTACGCGGTCGATGAGGATATTCAGTCTTCGTACGACGTGATCGGCTGGGACCCGCGCGGGGTCGGCCGGTCGTCGGCTGTGGAGTGTTACGGCGACGACGATCTGGACGAGTTCCTTTTCGGTCTCCCTGTGGCGGAGGTCGGAACGCCGGAGTATGTCGACGAGGTGACCACGTCCGCGAAGTCTTTCGCTGACGCGTGCGCTGCCAATACGGGTGAACTGCTCGCGCACGTCGACACCCGGAGCACGGTGCGAGACCTCGACATGCTTCGCGCGGCGGTCGGTGACACGAGCCTCAACTATCTGGGCTACTCGTATGGCAGCGATATCGGTGCCCAGTACATCGATATGTTCGCCGACCGAGTGGGTCGCGTGGTTCTCGACGGCGCGACGGATCCGACGGTCTCGGCGTTCGATGTCCAGCTTGCTCAGACGGAAGCGTTCGCGGATGCGCTGCGTGCCTACCTCGCGGACTGTCTGGCCGGGAGTGAGTGCCCGTTCTCCGGCTCGGTCGATGACGCGATCGCGTCGATCGACACGGTCCTCGATCGGCTCGACGCGGCGCCGCTGCGTGGCGAGGACGGTCGAGCGTTGACGAGCGCGTACCTGTCGACGGCGATCACGTCGGCCCTGTACGACGAGTCGTATTGGGTCTACCTGTCGCAGGCGTTCGACGAGGTCGCTCGTGGTGAAACAGCGACGACGTTCTTGCTAGCCGACAGCTATGTCGATCGCGATGAGGACGGCAACTATCGGAGTAATTTCTTCGAGGCGTTCTTCGCGATCAATTGCCTCGACTATCCGGTCGAGACGGATCCGGCTCTGCTCGAGCAGCAGGCCGCGGCGGTGGCGGAGCTCGATCCGTTGACCGACGCCGATGAGGTCGATGCGCTCGGCGACTTGGTGTGTGCGCAGTGGCCGTACTCGTTCGAGGGTGAGCTCGGCCCGGTCGAGGGGTCGGGCGCGCCGCCGGTTCTGGTGGTCGGCACGACGGGGGATCCGGCGACTCCGTACGAGTGGGCCGTCAGTTTGAGTGGGCAGTTGGAGAGCGGTGTGCTGGTGACGTTCGAGGGCGAGGGGCATATCGCCTACGACTCTGGTGACCCGTGTGTGGTTGCTGCGGTCGATGCGTACTTCGTCGATGGCACGGTTCCTGAGGACGGTTTGACCTGCGCGGTGTGATGCGGCGACGAAGTCGCTGGATGTTCGGCTAAGCTGTGTTGCCGTGCCGGATGCTTCCGGCCGCGCCGCCTTAGCTCAGTCGGCAGAGCGATTCACTCGTAATGAATAGGTCGTCGGTTCGATTCCGACAGGCGGCTCCAACGAAAAAGACCGTCCCGTGAGGGGCGGTCTTTTTCGTTGAAGTGACCTGCTGGTTGAGGAGCTACTCGCCGGAGTGGGCCCCTGGCGCCGGTTCCGGCGCGTCGCGTAGCGGCGTGACGGTCGTGCCCAGGGATCGATTCCGACAGGCGGCTCCTCTCTTATTGGAATGAGCGACTCGCGGAGTGGGCCCCTGGCGCCGGTTCCGGCGCGAGCCGTCACGAGGGTGTCTCGGCGCTGCCTTCCATGAGAAGGAGGACTTCGCGCAGGTCGTCGGCGATTCGTCGGAGCAACTCGGCTGGGATTCCGGCGAATACGTCGCGCTCTGCCTCATCGATGGCAGCGATGACTGCGGCCAGCCGGTCTTCGCCAGTCGCTGTGAGTTCGACGTCGACCTGGCGCCGGTCGGTGCGGCCGATGCTGCGGCGCACATAGCCGGCGTCTTCGAGGTGGGTGATCCGGTTGGTGATCGCTCCCGAGGTCAGCTGGATCGTCTCCTGGAGTGCGCCCATCGTGACGGGCCCGCCTGCCCGTTGGATTGTGGCGAGGATCTCGAGTTCGCCGATCTCCATGCCCTGGGGTGCGAGCCTGCGCCGTGTCGCGGTCTCGACGAAATGCGCGGAGCGGAGCAGTCGCATGCGCACGGCTCTGGTGGTGAGGTCGGCGTTCGGTTCGAGGCGTTGGATGTGGTCCAGTACGAGGTCGACCCGGTCGCGGTGCGCTGGTTTTTCATCCACGGGGCTATTCAACCAGCAATTTACTTCAATGCTAAGATGTTTAGTCTTGAAAGAACGGACGTTTCGTTGACCACCAATGCCTCTCGTACCGAGCGAGAACGCTCACTCATCATCGCCCTCGCGGTGCTCGGCGTCTTCGTCACGTATGTGCCCATCACCGGAGTGAGTGTTTCCCTTGCCGCAATCGGACAAGCCACTGGCGCTTCGAACTCAGATCTGCAATGGGTATCCGACGCCTATGTCATTCCGATGGCGGCCGCCGTACTCTCAGCGGGAGTGTTCGGAGACCGACACGGCCGTCGACGGGTCTTCACCGGCGGAATGGTCCTGACTTTCGTCGGGGCGCTGGTCGCCGCCCTCGCGTCCCTCCTCGATAGCGCTGCGATCCCGGTTCTGTGGACAGGGCAGGCGATCTCTGGGGTCGGTGCCGGCATGCTCTTGCCCACCACGCTTGCGTTGATCGCTCACGCTGTGCCTGACTTCCGGGAGCGCAGCAGGTATGTCGGAATGTGGGCGACAGGCATCGTTGCGGGGCTTGCAATCGGCCCTCTGCTTTCGGGGGTCATCCTCGAATACGCCGGATGGGGGTGGCTCTACGCGCCCATCATCGTGCTGGCGCTCGCGACCGCTGTGCTCGCGCATATCCGACTTCCGGAGTCGAAAAGCTCCGAGGTGCGCCACCTCGACTGGCCAGGACAGATCACTGCGACGATCGCGATCGCCGCATCCATTTACGGAGTGATCGAAGGGGGGGAGCACGGGTGGACATCGCCGACGTGCCTCGCAGGTCTCGCCGTCGGCATCGCCGCGGTCGTCGCGTTCGTGCTGCTCGAACGTCGAGCGGAGAAACCGCTCATGGATCTGAAACTCTTCCGGTCGGCGGCATTCTCGGCCGCGAGCATCTCGGCACTCGTGGCCCTCTTCGCGGTGGTCGGAACGATGTTCCTGCTGAGCCTCTTCCTGGGGCAGGTGCAGCAACTCTCACCGCTCGACATCGGGCTGCGCCTCGTCTTCGTCACCGGAGTCTCCGCCGTGTTGAACCCGTTCGTCAGCAGACTGATGAAGCGGGTGGCACCGATCATCCTGCTCGTGATCGGGCTGATCGTCGCCGCGTTCGCTGTTCTCCTGTTGACCGGACTTACTGCAGAGACGTCATTCGTCGACCTCGCCTGGCGGCTCGTGATCCTCGGTGCAGCGCTCGCCCTGATGCTCTCCTCGGTGTCGGTCGTGGCGATCAACTCCGCTCCGTGGCAGCTGGCGGGTATGGCTGCTGCCACCGCTACCGCGTTCCGGCAGTACGGTGGCGCCCTCGGGCCTGCGGTTCTCGGATCGGTCTATGTCGGAGCGCTCGTGAACGGCGACTCCGCGTCCGAAGGGATCGCTCGTGCCATGGTCGTCTGCAGTGTGACCTTGCTCGTTGCGGCAGTGGCATGCGTCGTCGGTATCGTGGTGACCCGACGTAGCGTGGAGAAATCGGCCTGAGGTTCACCGTCGTTTCGCGACGGCCTTCGGCCTCCTCAACGATCGGGTACCCGGCCGCCCGTTGAGCGAAGCGAAACGAAGGTTGCGTACAACGGATCGGTGTCGATGTTTCCTGCTCCGCGCCGCGGAGGGAGCACGCTTCTTATAGTTCTCGTATACCGAGGCCTGGCGAGAGCGTGCACCACGAGGGAGTGAAGCGTGACTAAGACAAAGATCGGCCAGCTTGTCGGCGGCGTGGCTGTCGCTCTGGTCGTGGCCGTGTTCGTCATTTTCGCCGCAGGCGGGGAGTCCGGGCGTGCAGAGCTCTCATCGGTGAGCGCGAACTCGACTCCGGTTGCTCCTCGCCCGGCGACGACAGCAGTACCGTCCACTGCCGTGCCCGAGAAGACGACGGCTCCGTCCGTGAGTGCGGTCCCCGCCGGTGAAGCGGTCGCCTCTGCTCCTGTGGTGATTCCGACGCCCTCCCATGGAACGCCGTCTGCTGAGCAGACGCCTGTAGTCCTGCCTTTCCAAGCAGAGGTCGACGCGGTCGCATACCCCGCCGACATGCAGGGCCCTGAGCTCGAGAATGCGCGCGAGTGGATGCAGACGCAGTTCATCACTGCACAGTGCATGAGCGAGAAGGGCTTCGCCTACACCTTCAGTCCCTACTGGGAAGGTTCGGCGGGCTGGTGGCCGAGCACTCTGCCTTCCGATCAGCAGGCAGCAGCCGCTGAAGCGCTCGACGGGGCGCCCGACCGGGGACTCGGCGATGATTACCGTTGGGATGAGGCGGGCTGCTACGGATACGCCGTACATGTGATGGGCAACGACGACGCCAACTGAGCCGTGGCACCCGCCCGTTGAGCGAAGCGAGACGAAGGTCGACCTGAGCTATCCCGAGTGCCAGGCGGCCCAGAGCTGTGCATATTCGCCGCCTCTTCCCAACAGGTCGGTGTGGTTGCCGAGCTCGACGATGCGTCCGTCGT
>Ga0210040_10009037_pt1 | contig 11674 bp, 13 predicted proteins | sample CryGeyCG12114_NA_FD_185462 | JGI IMG/M metagenome (GOLD analysis project Ga0210040, IMG submission 185462) | Groundwater microbial communities from aquifer - Crystal Geyser CG19_WC_8/21/14_NA (SPAdes) (version 2) | ecosystem: Environmental > Aquatic > Deep subsurface > Groundwater | place: USA... | reverse complement strand
CGGCATCTGGATGTCGCTCAGCACCAGCGCGAACCGGCCGGGGTCGCTCTCCAGGAAGGCATCGGCCGTCGGGAAGAGCTCGTTCGCGATGTCGACCGAGCGCATCAGGTTGCCCAGCCCGATCCGGACTGCCTGATCGTCATCCACGATCGCGATCAATCTGCTGGAATCCAAAGTCACGGCCCGTGTTACTCCATGCGAGAGGTAGATCTACCCGAGGCTGGCCCCATCACCAATCATACGCGGGTGTGATGCCGCCTCTGGGAACCAGATTCGCAACGTCGGATCGGAGCCTTGCAGGTCAGGCCGACCGGAGCACCTTCATTGCGGTGGACACCCTGTGGAGCTCACGGAGCGTCTCGCTGGCGGCGTGCACCTGATGATCGCTCGCCGAGAAGCGTCCCTCATCCAGCTGCGCGTGCACCATCGGCGCCACCACGCCCTCGACGACGGGAACCATCCGGAGCGCCGTCAGGATCGCCTTAACCGCCTGGACGGCGCGCAGCCCGCCCGAGACGCCGCCATAGCTGACGAAGGCGGCCGGCTTGTAGGCCCATTCGCGGTGGAGAAAGTTCAGGGCGTTCAGCAGCGACGGCGCGGCCCCGCATTGTATTCGGCATGACGAAGACGAAGGCGTCGGCCGCCCCGACGCGGGTGGACCAGCGCCGGGTGTGGTCGTGCTCGTATCGCCCGGTGGCCGGATGATGGGGCTCGTCGTAGATCGGCAGGTCCTGATCCTTCAGGTCCCGGAGCTCGACGGCGAAGTCTGCATCACGTTCGGCGACGTCGAGGAACCAGTCGGCGATAGCCGGACCGATACGCCCCGGGTGGGTGCTAGAAACAGTCACGGCGAGTTGCTGAGGCATGTCGAGTCCCTAGCTTCTGAATACGTTTGATGGGATGTCACTGCCCTGCCGCGTCGCAGCGTCGTGCGCGTGCGATCGTCACCTGGAGCGCGCCGTAGACCTCCTCGGAGTAGCCGGCGGCTGCAGGAGCCGCGCTTTCTGGCTCTGGAAGGCGCGCGTGGCCATGCCACGCATGCACCGCTGTGTGCCTGAAGGCTTCGAGGTTGGGATCGGCCAAGGGCGGGCTCGCGTCCTTGAAGCTCACCAGTCGCGCCAGCCGTCGCTGCCATTTGCCTTTCGGCTTAAGGCTGCCGAGAGAGTCATGGCTGGCTGCCGCAATGACGGCGAGCTCGAGACCCGACATCCCCCTGATCCGGGGTGCGGAGATCCTGACGTTCCTGATCGGAAGCCCGCTCAGCGCAGCGAGGTCGAGATGGGCCATTACGTATGTCCTGAGCCACTTTCGTCGGCTCGATGTGTGGTGCGTCCCGCCTCGGCGATATTGTACCCGCTGGTGCCCACGCCGTACGCAAGTATGACGCTCTTGCCGACCGCAGGGTATCCGGTGAGGATGAGGCGATCGCCGCGGCACGCTGACGCCCTTTACGCTCGGAGAGCGGCCGGTCGGATCGGCGTTAAACCATCGTATGACGCGACCACCCAAGCGCATTGAGGAACCGTCCTCGGCGCCGGCTACAATCCGGTAAGCGAGCAACGCCCCTGTCAAGCGCTTGCTGCACGAGATCTGACGCGAGGCTTACCTGGAGAGAAGAGAATGAGCCGGATCTACGTGGCATCGTCCGTACCAGCCGCTGTCCTGTTCGGCTGCGCTGCGCTTGCGCAGGAAGCGTCACCATCGTCTCCGGCGGCAAAGGGCTCCGCCAAGCCGGTCAAGGAGAGAAGGATTTGCCGGTCGGAGACGACGACTGGCTCGATGCTGAGCAGGTCCGTTTGCCATACCGCCGCCGAGTGGAAGGCGATCGAGGTCGCCAACCAGGAGCAGATCGAACGGGCACGCAACAGCTCGACCGCGGGACAGCCACGCTGATCTCACGACAGAATGCCGGAGAGTTTGCGATGGCGCAACCAAACGACAACCAATCGGCTTTTGACCGACTTCTGAAGGCGAACATCGCGCGCGTGTTCAACGAGCACGTGCAAGAAGGTCGCGATCTCGCGCTTGCTGAACTCTGGACCGAAGAGTGCGAGATGTTCGAAGCGGACGAGATCTTCCATGGACGCGCCGCGATCAGCGATGCAGTAGGACGACTTCTGGAGCGACTTCCGTCAGGGCTGCGCTTCACGCCGGTCGGAAATGCGATCATCAATCATGGGACCGCACTCATGCGCTGGGAAGCGGGCATGTCCGGAGCGCCTGCGACCATCATTGGGACGGACATCGTCCACGTTCAGGGCGACCGCATCGACAAGCTTTACGTGTATCTTGGAAGCGGTGAGCACTGAACGCAATGAAGTTCAATCCCCCGATCGGGGAAGTTGACGAGCTTGGCAAGCCGCCCGAGGCATCATCCTGATGAGCAAAGCGATATCTTCAGACCGGTCAGCGCCCGCAGTCCACGTCGTGGACGACGACGCGGCCATGCGGGCTGCGCTAGACAGCTTGTTCCGTTCAGTCGGCTACACCACCTTCACCTACGGCTCGGCGGCGGAGTTCATGAACGCCGGCCAGGCCGGGGCCGCGGGATGCCTGGTTCTAGACATCCGCCTGCCGGGGAAGAACGGTCTGGAATTTCAGGAGCAGCTCGCCAGTGTCGGAGTCACCATGCCGGTGATCCTGATGACGGGTCACGGCGACATCCCAATGAGCGTCCGCGGCATGAAGGCCGGAGCGATCGACTTCCTGCCTAAGCCCTTCCGCGAGCAGGACATGCTTGACGCAGTCGCGGCCGCGCTACGGCAAGACGAGACGCGACGGGCCGAACGTTCGAAGGATCTTGAACTCCGCGAGCGGCTGGCGACCTTGTCGCCGCGTGAGCAGCAGGTGATGGCGCGGGTGGCGACAGGCCGCATGAACAAGCAGATCGCCTTCGACCTCGGGCTTAGCGAGATCACGGTGAAGATCCACCGCGGCAACGCCATGCGCAAGATGGGCGCCCGCAATCTCGCCGAGTTCATCAAGATGGCCGAAGCGCTGGAGCTGAAGGAGTGACCGTTCGCACGCCATGAGCGACACCGACCATCAGCGTCTCAGCCCGGACATCGTCCCGGCGCTCATCTCCTTCTTCGATGCGGACCACGTCTGCCGCTACGCCAACGAGCACCACACGATGTGGTACGGTCGTTCCCCGCAGGAGCTGACCGGCCTGCACATGCGCGAGTTCCTCGGCGAGGAGGCCTACGCAACGCGCGCGCCGTACCTGCGGCGGGTAACGGCGGGCGAGCGCATCGCCTTCGAAGCGCCGGTGCCTCACCTGGACGGCAGTTGGCGGCACGCGGCCATCCGCTACGTCCCCCAGTTCGCGGGCAAACGGTTCGAGGGCTTCTACATCCTGGTCGTGGACATCGCCCCGCAGCTCCATCGCTACCATCGCATCTTCGATGCCACGACGGTCGCGTTCTGGGAGGTCGACCTGACCGACTTACATGTCCGGGTCGCCGAGCTCAGTGAGGCAGGGATCGACGTGGTCGAATTCGTCCGCGACAGGCCGGAGATTAGCCGTGAGGCGCTCGACCGCTGCCCCGTGATCGACCTGAACAGCCGCGCCGAGGAGATGTTCGGCGTACGCAGGGAGGACGCCCTCGCCGCCCCCTTCGGCCGCTGGTGTCCACCCGAAAGCTTGCCGACGCTGCAGACCAACCTGATCGCCTATCTTTCGGGCGAGACGGGCTTCGAGGGCGAGACGATGATGAGAAAGGCTGACGGCAGCCTGTTCCCCGTCCAGATCAGCGCCGCCTTCCCCAAGCAGAGCATTTCGCGCCCGGCGGGGACGTTCGCGATCATGGACATCAGCGAGCGAGTAGCGCGCGAGCAGGCCCTCGCCCGAGCGAACGCCGATCTCGCCCACGCCGCGCGGGTGGCGACGCTTGGCGAACTGACCGCCTCGATCGCGCACGAGGTGAACCAGCCCCTCGCCGCGGTAGTCGCTAACGGCAACGCCGCCCTGCGTTGGCTGAGACGAGCCTCGCCCGACCTCGCCGAGGCGAGTTACGCGGTTGAGCGCATAATTAGCGAGGGCGCACGGGCGTCGGAAATCATCGCGCGGACTCGCCGGATGGCGATCAAGGACATTGGCGAGCGCTCGCCGCTGTCAATCGACGACACGGTGCAGGAGGCGATCGCGATCATCCGGCGCCAGCTTCTTGACCTCGGCGCCGAGCTGCAGCTCGATCTTGCTAGCGACCTGCCGGCCTTAGTGGCGGATCGCGTGCAGCTGCAGCAGGTCATCATCAACCTTGCCGTGAACGCTGCGCAGGCAATGTCAGAGCATGCCAGCGACATGCGCCTGATCCATATCCGCTCCTTCGCAGCGGACGAGCGCGTTGTGCTGGAAATCACCGATACCGGCCCGGGCTTCAGCGCCGAGATCGCCGGACAGCTCTTCAATGCCTTCTATACCACCAAGTCGACCGGCATGGGCATTGGCCTTTCCGTCTCCAAGACGATCATCGAGGCGCATGGCGGCACCATCACCGCCCGCCCGCGGCAGAGCGGTGGCGCGTGCTTCCGTATCGAGCTTCCGCTTCCGAAAACCTCGGACGTCCTGATTGAGGGTTGGCCGCGCGGATAATGGGTGGGTCGAGCGCTCGGCGACGGTCAGGTCTAAAGGATCCATCCCGACGTATAATGGCGGCCGGATCAATGAACCCGATAGACCAGTCCGTGCCGGCGCTGGGCCGGTTCTCCAGGTAGGAACCTGACCGATGTTCCAGGAGGCGCTGGTGAAGGACCGGATGCCCGTTCCACCCCCTCTTCAGAGCGAAGGCACCATGCGCCCCGACCTGACGACAGGCCGCATGGCGCACGATCTGCGCAACGTCCTCCAGATCATCTCCGGCAACCTCGCGTTCCTGTCCTGCAGGTTCGGCGACGACGCGGCTGCGCGCAAGCACATCGACCGTGCGATCGCCGGCTGCGATCTGGGGGCCAGGCTCACCGGGGACGTGCTCGGCCGTGGTGCGCCGTTCCCCGGGAGCACCTGCATCCGCTCGGCGCGGGCCGATCTCGAATCGATCCTGGTCGCGGCCGTCGGGCCGGGCGTCGCCGTCCGGCTCACGGTCCCGGCCCGCCTCGCCAGGGCCGCGGTCGATACGAGCGACCTCAAGAACGCACTCATCAACCTGGCGATCAACGCGCGCGACGCGATGGAGGGCCACGGGGTACTGGAGGTCTCCTTCGCGAACGTCGGCGGCGAGCGCGGTGACTGGATCGACCTGAGCGTGAGCGACACCGGCGGCGGCATGCCGCCCGAGGTTGTCGCCAAGGCGCTAGAGCCGTTCTTCACCACGAAGGGCCGGTCGGGCTCTGGTCTGGGTCTGGCATCGGTCAAACGGTTCGTCGATGGCTGCGGCGGAACGCTGTCGATCAACAGCGAGGTCGGAAGGGGAACAGTCTTTCGCATCCGCCTTCCCGCCGTCTCGGCCTCGTAGCCACCGCCGACCCGCGGGCCACTCTGCGAACTCGTCGGCTGCGGGAAGATAGCGGATCAATCCGAGTCGCGCCGTCAAGGTCCACCCGTCTTCGCGGACAGCCTATGCCAACTGCGTCGCCGCCAGGACCTATACCTTCTGGTGAGCCGGACATCCCGCCGTGTGATGGTGGAAGCCGACGACCACCGCGATGATCACCGCAGCTGGAAACCCCGATGCGGGCGACCGGTAAGCATCAGAGGGCGGACCACATGAACCATGCCGAACGGGACCACGGACCGCTCCATCCCGGCCGGCGCGACCTGAACGTGGCGACCGCGACGATCGGGGTCGTTGCGACCTTGAGCGCGTCGTCGGCGGCGGCGCGGCTCCTGCTCGATTCAAAGGAGACATGACGATGGCGACGATCAAGACTAATGACGGCACCGAGATCTTCTACAAGGATTGGGGGCCGAAGACGGCGCAGGCCATCGTGTTCCATCATGGCTGGCCGCTCTCGTCGGACGACTGGGACAGCCAAATGCTCTTCTTCCTCGGCCACGGCTATCGCGTGATCGCGCACGATCGGCGCGGGCACGGCCGATCGACCCAGACCGACACCGGCAACGACATGGACACCTACGCTGCCGACGTTGCTGCGCTGACCGACCACCTCGACCTCAAGGGCGCCGTCCACATCGGCCACTCGACCGGCGGGGGCGAGGTGGCGCGTTACGTGAGCCGCGCCAAGCCGGGGCGCGTCGCCAAGGCAGTCCTGGTCGGCGCCGTGCCGCCGATCATGGTGGAGTCAGAGAAGAATCCCGGCGGAACGCCGATCGAGGTGTTCGACGGCTTCCGCACCGCCCTCGCCGCGAACCGCGCCCAGTTCTTCCTCGATGTGCCCTCGGGTCCGTTCTACGGCTTCAACCGGCCGGGTGCGGAGATCAGCCAAGGCGTCATCCAGAACTGGTGGCGACAGGGCATGATGGGCGGCGCCAAGGCGCACTACGATTGCATCAAGGCCTTCTCGGAGACCGACCAGACCGACGACCTGAGAAAGATCGACGTCCCCACGCTGGTGATGCACGGCGACGACGACCAGGTCGTACCGATCGCCGATGCCGGCCTCCTGTCGGTCAAGCTGCTGAAGCATGGCACGCTGAAGGTCTACAAGGGCTACCCTCATGGCATGCTGACCACGCACGCCGACGTGCTCAACCCCGACCTGCTCGCCTTCATTCGTAGCTGAGATCCGAGCTCTCCGGTGCCGTGGCTCTTCAGCACGGCATCGGGGACTATGGCTACGACCGACAGGAGGTCGGAGATCGCAGCTCGTTGTGTTTGGCGCGACCACTCCCGAGCGCAACGACACGACGGACAGCCTTCTAGCGCCTCCGCCCTGGGCAGATTAGTGTCGCCCGTTCATCGCCATCGGCGACGAGGGCCCGCGCCGCACCACGGCGCGGTCGGAACCGGCAGATCAAGAGAGTGCTGGCCCCTTCAGATTTCATGCTGCCTTCAGATCGTAGGCTTAGACGGCGCTAGCCCCTGCCTCCAAATACCAGTCGCACGCTGCGTCGCCAGAATTCTTTATTGTAGGTAGGAAAACTTTATTGGCTGTGGGAGGACTTCATTGTCCTTCCACACCAGCTCCATAAACTCCCCGCCACAAGGCCGCTCCGGTCCAAAAAGGAATGGCTTTGTTTTCACTCAAGATGGAACGAGTTTCAAATTGGAGGGTGTTACTTCGAAATCGCACGACTTTGTTTTAAGTCTACAGGGGCAACGAGGGGGACGTCGCAGTTATTCGACAGTGACGGACTTGGCGAGATTGCGGGGTTGGTCGACATCCGTGCCCTTCGCGACCGCAACGTGGTAGGCGAGCAATTGTACCGGCACCGCGTACACGATCGGCGCAATCAGCGGATGCACCTTGGGCATTGTGATCGTGGCGATGCAGCCCTCGCCAGCGGCAGCGACGCCGTCATAGTCGCTGATCAGGATCACCTTGCCGCCACGCGCGCGCACTTCCTGCATGTTCGATACCGTTTTCTCGAATAACGGCCCCGACGGCGCGATCACGATCACGGGCACCGTGTCGTCAATCAACGCGATCGGCCCATGCTTCATCTCGCCCGCCGCGTAGCCTTCGGCGTGGATGTAACTGATTTCCTTCAGCTTCAGCGCACCCTCAAGGGCAAGCGGATAGTCGGTGCCGCGGCCGAGATACAGGACGTCGCGCGCACCCGCGACCGTGCCGGCCATCGCCTCGATCGTCTCGTCATAAGCAAGCGCGCCGTTGATCGCCGCCGGCGCTTCCGACAGGTGGCGCACGATCTCGCGCTCCGCCGCCTCGCTCAGCTTGCCTTTCGCGCGTGCAAGGTTGGCCGCCAGCGCTGCCAGCACTGCAAGCTGGCAGGTGAACGCCTTGGTGGACGCGACGCCGATCTCGGGCCCTGCATGGGTCGGCAGCAGGATGTCCGCCTCCCGCGCCATGGAACTGGTGGGCACGTTGCACACCACCGCGATCCGCTGCCCCTCGGCGCGGGCGTGGCGCAGCGCGGCCAGCGTGTCCGCGGTTTCACCCGATTGGGAGATGAACAGCGCCAGCCCGCCCGGCTCCATCACCGGCTGGCGATACCGGAACTCGGACGCGACATCGAGGTCGACCGGCACTCGCGCGAACTGCTCGAACCAATATCGCGCGACCATGCCCGCATAGAAGCTCGTCCCGCACGCCACGATCGTGACACGGCGTACGTCCGACAGGTCGCTTTCCGGGATCGGCAGCGTGACCCGCCCTTCCAGCCGCTGCAGGTAAGAACGGAGCGTCTGGGCAACCACTACCGGCTGCTCATAAATCTCCTTCTGCATGAAGTGGCGGTGGTTGCCCTTGTCCGCCGCGTGACCAAACACGCCCGAGTTGACGATCTCGCGCTCAACGGGCGTGTTGTCGCGGTCAAAGATCTGCACCCGGTCGCGCCGCACCTCCGCCCAATCGCCTTCTTCCAGATAGGCGATGCGCTGCGTCAGCGGGGCGAGCGCATGGGCGTCCGAGCCGAGGTAATTCTCACCCTTCCCATAGCCGACCGTCAGCGGCGCACCCAGGCGTGCGCCGAACAGCACGTCGGGCTCCGTGCGGATCAACACTGCCAGGGCGAACGCGCCGTGCAGCCGCGGCAGCACGGCGGCCACCGCCTCACGGGGCCCCAGGCCGCGCTTCAGCTCACGATCGACGAGGTGGGCGACCACCTCCGTGTCGGTTTCCGACAGGAAGGTGCACCCATCCGCGATCAGCTCTTCGCGCAGCGGCCGGAAATTCTCGATGATGCCGTTGTGGACCACGGACACGTCGCCCGCGATATGCGGGTGCGCGTTGTCCTCCGTCGGGCCGCCATGGGTTGCCCACCGCGTATGGGCGATGCCGATCAAGCCGGGCAGCGGGTCGGCGCGCAACCGCTCGGCAAGGTTGGCGAGCTTGCCCGGCGCGCGGCGGCGGTCGAGTTCCCCGTCATGCTCGGTGCAGATGCCGGCAGAGTCGTAGCCGCGATACTCAAGCCGTTTCAGGCCCTCAAGCAGCCGGTCCGCCACCGGCGTCGCACCCAGAATGCCGACGATTCCGCACATGTGTTCGAGCTTTCTCTAGTCAAATTTGATGAAAGACGCTGATCCGGTCGACCGGAAAGGTCCCGATTATCTCGCCGCCTTCTTGCTGGCCATTATCGCCCGAAAGCGGGCTGCCCAACCCGACTTCACCACCTGCGGCGGACGGACCAAGGCCAGCGCATCAGCCTCTACGTCCGAGGTGATGACCGATCCCGCCGCCACAATGGCACCCGCCCCGATCGCGACCGGCGCGACCAGCGCCGAGTTGGAGCCGACAAAGGCCCCCGCCCCGATGGAGGTACGGTACTTCAGAAAGCCGTCGTAGTTGCAGGTGATCGTACCGGCACCGATGTTGGCGCCAGCGCCCACCTCCGCGTCGCCAAGGTAGGACAGGTGGTTCGCCTTCGCGCCCTCGCCCAGTACGGCGTTCTTCACCTCGACGAAGTTGCCGACGCGGGCGCCTCGACCGATCCGCGCGCCGGGACGCAGCCGTGCATACGGGCCGATTGCCACGCCCTCGCCGACGGTGGCCCCTTCCAGGTAGGAAAAGGCGTGGATCACCGCCCCGTCCGCAACGCTGACCCCGGGGCCGAACACAACATTGGGTTCGATCACCACATCGCGGCCGATCGCCGTGTCGTGGCTGAACCACACGGTGGCTGGATCAACCAGCGTGGCGCCTTCCGCCATCGCCCGGTCGCGACGCAGTTGCTGCCAGCGCGCCTCTACCCCGGCGAGTTCAGCGCGGCTGTTTACGCCCGCAACCTCGTCCGCCGCCGTTTCGATCACCGCCGACGCACGCCCGTCCGATGCCGCAAGCATGACCACGTCGGGAAGATAGTATTCGCCAGCCGCGTTGCCGTTTCCGACGCGGGGCAGCCAGCCGAATAGGTCGTCGGCCCGCGCCGCCATCAGCCCGGAATTGCACAGGGTGACCGCCCGCTCTTCCGGGGACGCGTCCTTGTACTCGACCATGCGGTCGATCCGCCCGTCTGCATTGGCGATGACACGGCCATAGGCGGCGGGATCGGCCGGGCGAAAGCCAAGCACGACCGTGGCCGGCATGTCGGGCGCGTGCAGCCGCGCGATCATGCGCCGCATCGTGTCGGCACTGACCAGCGGCACATCGCCATACAGGACCAGCACGTCACCCGCGAACCCTGCAAGCGCGTCGAGTGCCTGGAACACGGCGTGGCCGGTGCCAAGCTGTTCGGCCTGAAGCGCTGTTACGACGCCCAGCGGCGCGACCGCCGCCTCGACCTGCTCCCGCCCGGCACCCGTCACCACCACCGTCCGCTCGGGCGCCAGTTCCCCGACAGAGGCGAGGAGGTGCATCAGCATCGGCCGTCCCGCAATCGGGTGCAGCACCTTGTGCTTCAGGGATTTCATGCGAGTACCCTGCCCGGCGGCAAGGATGACGACGGCAAGCGGTGGCGTGCTCATAATCGGCGCCTGCCACGAAGATGTTGCCAAAGCCATAGCCCTGCTGGCACTCGCGCGCGTCATGAATGCCGATTTTCCTTTCCGCATCGTCGGGTTCGACCTCGACGGCACGTTGCTCGACACCAGCGGCGACCTGGCCGCGGCCGTCAACCATGCGCTGACCAGCGTCGGGCGGCCGGCGCTCAGCGTGGAGAAAGTGCGCCCGATGATCGGAGGCGGGGCTCGGCACATGCTGGCCCAAGGCATGGCCGCAACCGGAGGGTGCACGGAGGAGGAGTTGGACGTGCTCCAGCGCCGGCTGCTCGACTATTACGCCGCCAACATCGCCGACAAGACCCGGCCCTTCCCGGGCTGCCTGGAGGCGCTGGACGACCTCGCCGGCCGGGGCGTGCGGCTGGCAGTGGTGACCAACAAGCTGGAGCATCTGGCGCGCGAGGTGCTGGACGCGCTGCACCTCACGTCACGCTTCGACGTGATCATCGGCGGTGACACGATGGGCCCCGGCCGCGGCAAGCCCGCGCCCGACCCGGTGCTCGCCATGGTGGAGCGCTGCGGTGGCGGCAGCGCGGCCTTTGTCGGTGACTCGATTTACGACGTCCAGTCCGCTCAGGCGGCGGGATTGCCGGTGGTCGCCTGCAGCTTCGGCTTCCTCCAGCAGCCGGTCGAAACGCTCGACGCGGAGGCGGTGATCGACCAATACGACGAACTCATCCCGACGCTTGTCCGATTGGGAGCGCCCGCATGACAAGCTTATGGCGGATCGCCCTGGTCGCGGCGGTCATCTTTGCGGTAGTCATGGCTCTCGCCCCGCACCCGCCATCGCTCCCGTCGAGCGACAAAAACTGGCACATGCTCGCTTTCGCAACGCTGGCCCTGCTCGCAGCGCTGGCTTACCCGCGCGAGCCGCTGTTCCGCATCGGCGAGCACCTGTCGTTTCTGGGTGCGTTGATCGAAGTGCTTCAGTCGATCCCGGCGCTGCACCGCGACTGCGATATCAAGGACTGGATCGCGGACACGATCGCGATCGCGGTTGTGCTGTCGATCGTTCGACTCGTCAGGCGCGGCCGCGCCGCCACTTGATCCAAAGGTGCCGCGCGAGCAGCCCCGGCGGCATCCGCAGCCAGTGCGAGCGGACGTAAAAGGCGGCTCTGGTCGCGGGCCGCATCGGTCGCCCCCAGCCATCGCGCGCCAGC
>Ga0210040_10009036_pt1 | contig 11676 bp, 12 predicted proteins | sample CryGeyCG12114_NA_FD_185462 | JGI IMG/M metagenome (GOLD analysis project Ga0210040, IMG submission 185462) | Groundwater microbial communities from aquifer - Crystal Geyser CG19_WC_8/21/14_NA (SPAdes) (version 2) | ecosystem: Environmental > Aquatic > Deep subsurface > Groundwater | place: USA... | reverse complement strand
CCGGCCCCGACCTCGACGAGGTCGCGCTGACCACGAAGCCGGTGCTCCGCTCGGTCAACGACGTGGTGGGCCGGTAGCCCCCGACCACCCTCAGAAACTCACCCGGGATCGCGCGTCGACGCTCCGCTGAGCGTGGCGGCGACCTCTCAGCGCGATCTGGTGTGAGTTTCCGAGGGGCACGCCGAGGACGCAGACGCCCGGCCACCCGTGAGGGTGACCGGGCGTCGGCGGTGGATCAGACCGTGGCGGCCTTGGGGTCCCAGCCCTCCGGCAGCAGCGCCGGCTTCTCGAAGGTGCTGTCGACGGAGACGAACTCCCCGCGCTCGCCCGACTCGGCGATGGCGACCATCGTGTCGAGGACGTGGAACGCCTGCGTGCCCTGGGCGCGGTGCGGCCGGCCCTCGCGGATGGCGCGGGCGATGTCCAGCGCGCCGGTGCCGCGGGAGGACTGCGCGGTGGTCTCGGCGACGACGGTGAAGTCGTCCTCGCCGAAGCGGCGGACGGCGATCTCGCCCTCGAACATGTTCGGGTCGGGCACCAGCATGGTGCCCTCGGTCCCGGTGATCTCCAGCAGCGTCCGCGTCTGGGCGGAGTCGAAGGAGTAGATCATCGTGGCCGACTGGCCCGACTCGTACTGCACCAGCGCGGAGTACTGGCTGGGCACGGTCACGTCGAAGACCTCACCGGCCTTGGGGCCGGAGCCGATGGTGCGGGTCTCCCGCGCCTTGGAGGCGGTGGCGGCGACCTTGCGCGCCGGTCCGAAGAACTGCGTCAGGGCCGTCAGGTAGTACGGGCCGATGTCGAACAGCGGGCCGGCACCGTACTGGAACAGGAAGGCGGGGTCCGGGTGCCAGGACTCGGGGCCCGGGCTCTGCAGCAGCACCAGTGCCGTCAGCGGCGTGCCGATGATGCCGGACTCCAGCAGCTCGCGGCTCTTCTGCAGGCCGCTGCCGAGGAACGTGTCGGGCGCGCAGCCGACCCGGAGGCCCGCCTTCTCGGCGGCCTCGATGGTGCCGCGGCCGGACTCGCGGTCCAGCGCCAGCGGCTTCTCGTTCCACACGTGCTTGCCGGCGGCGATGGCCTGCGCGGCCACCTCGGCGTGCGCGTCGGGGGTGGTGATGTTGACGACGAGCTCGACGTCCGGGTTGTCCAGGACGACCGAGTTGTCGCCGGCGGCGACGATGCCGAACTCCTTCGCGCGGGCGTGCGCCTTCTCGGTGACCTTGTCGGCGATCGCCACCACGTGCGTGTCGGCGAAGCTCGTCAGGTTCTCGATGTAGGTCCCGGAGATGACGCCGGCACCGATGATGCCGATGCCGACGGGCCCGGTGCGGGGGGTGGGGGTGGTGGTCATGGTCAGGCTCCCTTTCCGGCGGTGAGGTAGGTGCGGCTGTCGCGGACGGCGTCGAGCAGGTCGCCCTCGCTGTCGTCGAGCTCGATGACGCGCAGCGCGTCGGGTGCGGCGTCGATGAAGCTCCAGACGGGCAGCGAGCCCGAGCCGACGGCCACCTGCTTCTTGTTGTCGGTGCTGCCGTCGCCGTCCTTGACGTGCAGGGCGACGACGCGGTCACCGAGGCGCTGCAGCAGCGCCGGCACGTCGGCCCCACCGACGTGCGCCCAGTAGGTGTCGACCTCGAGGACGACCTCGGGAGCCAGGTGGTCGGCGAGGACCTCCAGCCCGTGCTTGCCGTCGAAGTCCTTCTCGATCTCCCACCAGTGGTTGTGGTACCCCACCTTGAGACCGTGCTCGGCCGCCTTGGTGGCCGCGGCGTTCAGCGCGTCGGCGGTGGCTCTGATGGCGTCTGCGTCCTGCCACCGGGGCGCCCGCACGGCCGGCTCGATGACGGTGCCGATGCCCAGCTCGGACGCCGCCGCGAAGATCGCGTCGAGGTCGGCGTCCACCACGAGGCCCATGTGGGTGGTGGGTGCGGAGAGGCCGTGCTGGCCCAGCTTGCGCAGGCCGTCGAGGTACTTGGTGAAGCCGAACGGCTCGACCTGGGTGAAGCCGTAGCCGGCGATGCGCTCCAGGGTGCCGTCGAAGTCCTCGGCCAGGGCGTTCCGCACCGTGTAGAGCTGGACGGACAGGTCGTGGTCGGACATGGTCCTCCTTCGTCAGGGGTCGTCGTCGATCGGACGTGAGGGGCGGCGCTCCGCGGGGAGGCCAGCCCCGACTCTTCCACGTCCCGCCGAGGCGGCTCCGCGCGGGGGGGCCGATCGGGCACGAGGTTACCAAAACCGGTTCAGTCGCTACATTGACCGCACACGACTGCGAGAGGGACGGTGCCCGTGAGCCGGGTGACGATCAACGAGATCGCACGCCGCTCCGGCGTGTCCAAGGGCGCGGTCTCCTATGCGCTCAACAACCGGCCGGGGGTCTCGGCGGAGACCAGAGCGCGGATCCTCGCCGTCGCCGACCAGCTCGGCTGGGCACCGAACCGGACGGCCCGGCTGCTGTCGGGGTCGCGGACCGACACCTTCGGCCTGGTCCTGGCCCGCGACCCTCGCACCCTGGCCAGCGAGCCGTTCTACATGGAGTTCGTCGCCGGGCTGGAGTCGGTGCTGAGCACCCGGTCCTACGCCCTGCTGCTGCAGGTGTGCGTCGACCTGGACAGCGAGCTGGCGACCTACCGGAAGTGGTCGTCGGAGCGCCGGGTGGACGGCGTCGTCGTGGTCGACGTCCGCGTCGACGACCCGAGGCTCCCGCTGCTGGCCGAGCTGGAGCTGCCGGCGCTGTTCGTCGGCGACCCGAGCGTCACCGACTCCTTCACCACCGTCTGGACCGACGACACCGCGGCGATGGGCGCCGCGGTGGTCTACCTCGTCTCCCTCGGGCACCGGCGGATCGCGCGGGTGAGCGGGATCGACGACCTCAGCCACGTGCAGATCCGGGACCGTGCCTTCCTGGCCGCCGCTGCCGCGCACGGCGCCGCCGGCCTGATCCACGTCGCCGACTTCTCGGCCGAGGGGGGTCGCGACGCCACCCGCGCCCTGCTCGAGGGGCCGGGCTCCCCCACCGCGATCATGTTCGACAACGACCTGATGGCCGTCTCAGCGCTCTCCGCGCTGAGCGAGCTCGGCGTCGCGGTGCCGGGCGCGGTCAGCATCCTGGCCTGGGACGACTCGGCCCTGTGCGAGATCACCCACCCCCAGCTGTCGGCGATGAGCCACGACGTGATGGGCTCCGGCGCGCACGTCGCCCGGCGGCTGTTCGACCTGCTCGATGGCGCCCCGCCGGCCGCCCACCTGGACTCGACGCCCCGGCTCGTGGTGCGCGGCAGCACCGCCCCGCCACCTCAGCCGACTGCCCTCTCCTCGGCAGCCTCGGTGGTGGACTCCCCGGTCAGCTGACGGGCCAGCAGGGTGCCGGCGGCGGTCGCCACCGGGAACACCACCACCCCGACGAAGGGCACGGCCAGCAGCAGGAAGGTGGGCACGCACAACCCGAGCACCCGGGCCCGCCGACGGCGCATCAGCGCCCGCCGCCCGCGCAGGGTGAGCACGCCGCGCCGCTCCAGAGCCGAGCCGACCAGCTCGACGCCGAGCAGCCAGCCGCCGACCAGGGCCGACACCACCGGCACCGCGAGCTGGCCGACGAGCGGCACGAACCCCGCGGCGAAGAGGGCGACGGCACAGGCGGCCGAGACCACGATCAGCCCGACGGACTGGCGCAGCCCGCGACCGAGCGAGGCGGCCCAGCCCTCCTCGGACGGGGTCGGGGGCGCCGGCAGCTCGCGGTCGACGAACTCCGAGACGAGGTCGTACAGCGGAGCGCCCAGGGTCAGCGTCAGCGTGGTGAAGGAGATGACCATCAGCAGCACCACGCCGCCCAGCAGGGCCAGCGAGACCACCACCCGCACCACCCCGGCCAGCCCGGCGCCCCAGCCGTCGGCGAAGCCGGTCAGCTGGGCGACGACCACGTCACCCCGGGTGGCCAGCAGCACCAGGACGACGACGAACAGCGTCGACGTGATCAGCGGCGGCAGGGCGCCCAGCAGGAACAACCGGGGTCGGCGGGCGATGAGGGCCAGGCCCCGCCCGAGCAGGCCGACGCCGGCCAGGGCCTCCGCGGCCGGGCCGGCCACGGCTCAGGCCCCCGGGGCGGCGCCGCGGACGCGGGCGCCCTTGGCCTCGGCGGCCGCGCGGAGGTCGTCCTGGAAGGCGAGCATCGCCCGGGCCAGCTCCGGGTCGGCGGCGGCGAGGATCCGGACCGCGAGCAGCCCCGCGTTGCGGGCGCCGCCGATCGAGACGGTGGCCACCGGCACGCCTGCGGGCATCTGGACGATGGACAGCAGCGAGTCCATCCCGTCCAGGTGCTTCAGCGGAACCGGCACCCCGATGACCGGCAGCGGGGTCACCGCGGCCAGCATCCCGGGCAGGTGCGCGGCCCCGCCAGCTCCGGCGACGAGCACCTGCAGGCCGCGGTCATGGGCGGTCCGGCCGTAGGCCAGCATCGCGTCCGGCATCCGGTGCGCCGAGACGACGTCGGCCTCGTAGGCCACGCCGAACTCCGTGCAGGCGGCCGCGGCCGCCGCCATCACCGGCCAGTCGGAGTCGGAGCCCATCACGATCCCGACCCGCGGGGAGCGGGTCGAAGGGTCAGGCATCGGGGTCTCCCATCAGGTAGCCGGCGGCGTGCCGCGCCCGCTTCCGGGTCTCGGCCAGGTCGTCGCCGTAGGTGGTCACGTGGCCGACCTTGCGGCCCGGCCGGACCGACTTGCCGTAGAGCTGGACCCGCAGCCGGCGGTCCCGGGCGAAGCAGTGCAGCAGGGCCGACGGCAGGTCCTCCACCGTGCCGCCGAGCACGTTGGCCATCACCGTCCAGGGGGCCCGGGTGGCCGGGTCCCCCAGCGGCAGGTCCAGCACGGCCCGCAGGTGGTTCTCGAACTGGGAGGTGTGGGCGCCGTCGATCGTCCAGTGGCCGGTGTTGTGCGGTCGCATGGCCAGCTCGTTCACCACGACGGTGCCGTCCCGGCGCTGCATCAGCTCCACGGCGAGCAGGCCGACGACCTCCAGCTCGTGCGCGACGGTGAGGGCCAGCAGCTCCGCGGCCACCGCCTGCTCAGGGTCCAGGTCCGGGGCCGGGGTGACGGTCTCGACGCAGACGCCGTTCCGCTGGACCGACTCCGACACCGGGTAGGCGACGGCCTGGCCCGAGGGCGAGCGGACCACCAGGGCACTCAGCTCGCGGGCGAAGTCCACGTACTCCTCGGCGACCACCTGCACGCCCGGTGCCAGGTCGGCGAAGGGTTGGTCCGTCTCCGCGGCCGAGCCGAGGAGCCAGACCCCCTTGCCGTCGTAGCCGCCGCGGGAGGTCTTGGCGATCACCGGCCAGCCCTGCTCGTCGCCGAAGGCGACCAGGGCGGCGGCGTCGGGGACGACTCGGTAGGCCGGGCAGGGCAGTCCCAGCGCGGTCAGCCGCTCGCGCATGACGGCCTTGTCCTGGGCGTGCAGCAGGGCCGCAGCACCCGGCCGGACCACGACGCCGGACTCCTCCAGCTCGCGGAGCAGGCCGCCGGGCACGTGCTCGTGGTCGAAGGTGACCACGTCGCAGTCGGCCGCGAAGGCCTTGACGGTGGCCGGGTCGGTGTAGTCGCCCACGGTGACGTCGTGCACCACCCCGGCGGCGGAGACGTCGGGCCCCTCGGCGAGCAGCCGGACGTCGACGCCCAGGCCGATGGAGGCCTCGTACGTCATCCGGGCGAGCTGGCCGCCGCCGATGATGCCGACCACGAACGGTCGGGGGGCGGGGTTGGCGGGGGTGGTCACGGGCCGGAAGCCTAGCCAACCGGGTCGGTCCCGCTCTGGTGCTGCCCGCCGGTGGTCACCGGGGACTCAGCTGAGCCGGAAGATCAGCGTCCGCTGCACCACGAAGTTCACCGTGGTGGCCACGCCCTGCGCGATGACGAACGCCACCACCTGCACGGCTAGCTTGCTGAGCCCGGCGTCGCCCAGCAGGTCGAAGAGCACGCTGAACAACCCCACCTGCAGGGCGAAGGTGACGGCGTAGAGGACGACGACGGCCAGGAACCGGCGCCGCGACGGCTCTGCGCGGAACGTCCAGCGCCGGTTGATCAGGTAGGCCGTGGTGGTGCCGGCGACGAAGGACAGCGCCTTGGCCGCGGTGTGCCCCAGGCCCAGGGCCATCAGGGTGACCAGCAGGCCGAAGTCCACCACGGCGGACAACCCGCCGGTGAGCACGAAGCGGACCAGCTGGGTGCGCAGCCCCAGCGGACTGGTGCGCTCGCCCAGCGGCAGCTCGACGGGCTGCGGCAGCGGGAGGTCGTCGGCCACGGCGTGGGTCCTCGGGATCGGGTCGTCCCGGCCGTCGGCGACCGGCCGGCCGCGGCCATCGTAGCGGCGGTCGGCGCCCGCTCCGGACGGCTCGGCGGCGTCCTGCTGATCAGGGGTGGGCGGGTCAGGCGTGGGCGGGCCAGCCGTCGTCGTCGCCGCCGAACAGCAGCTGCGTCATCGTCTGGTGGACGTGCTCGACCTCGGGGACGTCGACGAGGGCGATCACGCCCGCCTCACTGGCCGTCTGCACGTTCAGGGTGCCGCAGCCGAGCACCCGGTCGGTCAGGCTGCGCTGGGAGGAGACGTCGTTGACCCGGCTGAGCGGCAGGTCCTTGCTGGTCTTGGCGACGATGCCGCTGCGGGTGACCAGTCGACGGTTGGTCAGGGTGTAGGTGGTGGTGCGCCAGCGCAGGAACGGGATGACCGTCCACCAGAGCGCCAGCAGCAGGCCGACCAGGGCGATGCCGACCTGCCCTGCCGGCCGCCACTCGCCCGGGATCAGCGCAGCCCCGGCGCCGACGCCGGCTCCGACCAGGACCAGGGCCACCGCCGGCAGCACCATCGCCTTGCCGTGCGTGCGGGTGTGCAGGACCTCGTACTCATCGGTCCCGAGCAGTTTCGGCGGCAGTCCCACGCCTCCAGGGTGGCACAGCGCACCACCCCGGAGCCGTGGTCGTGAGGTCAGCGGCTGCCGTCAGGACCGACCGGCTGGGGCTCGGCCTTCGTCGCCGGCTCGGTCGGCAGCGGCTCGGTGGGGGCCAGCTCCGACCGCTCCTGCGCCGGGTCCACCGGCGCCTGCGCCGGGTTGACGACGTCCGGGGCGGCGGCGAGCTGGGTCTCGAGCTTGCTCTCCACCCGGGCTGCGGCGACCTTGGCCGACGTCGTCACCGGCACCGGCGGCGCCTTGGTGATCCGCTTGGTCCAGTTGTTCCGGATGTAGTTGAAGTTGCTGTAGTAGGCGTCGTAGGTCTTGTTGTCGAGCACCCGCATGATGATCTCGTTGTTGGCCAGCGTCGCCGTGCCGCTGAAGTTGGCCGAGCCGGTGTAGACCACCTTCTTGCTCTGGCTGAACCAGCGGCCGTTGATCATCACCACCTTGTGGTGCATGTACTTGTCCCGCACGCCGTTCCCGTTGGTGTCGATGCCGGCGTTGTAGACCGTCATCTGCCCGCTGCGCTTGCTCGGCTTGAGCAGCACCTGCAGGACCTTGGGACCGATCTGGAAGCCGTTGATGATCACCGAGACCTTGCAGCCCTGGTCGTGCAGCTGCCAGACGCGGCGGGCGATGTCGAGACGGGCGGCGCTCCAGCCCCACTGCTCGATCCGGACGACCGTGCGGCCCCCGCTGCCGTAGCTCTTCGACATGCCCGTGCAGCGGACGTTGTTGAGCACGTCGAGCATCGGGATGTCGGCGGTGCCCTTCTGCGCCTTGCGCGGGAAGAAGTAGAGCTTGTGCTTGCCGCTGGTCGTCGTCCGGTAGTAGTTCGGCTGGTCGCGGTCGGGCAGCATGTCGGTGAAGTAGCGGTCCAGCGAGGCGTAGAGCTTGGTGTCCCCGACGATGGTGTGCATGTTGTTCCAGCTGACGCCGCTGTTGCCCGTGTAGGGGTTCGCCGAGCTGACCATCGAGACGTTCTTGGACTGACCCGACTGGGAGAAGAGGAAGAACTTCGCGTGCATCACCGAGGTGCTGCTCGACATGCAGCTGTTGACGCAGCGGGCGGCGTAGCTCTTGGCCTTCTTGTTGGTGCCGAGGGTCTTGCGCATCCGCTGGGTCTGGGGCGAGATCGGGTAGTCGTCGATCAGCAGCTGCACGTTGACGCCGCGGGCGTAGGCCCGGACCAGCGCGTCCGCGGTGCTGTCGAGGTCAAACAGGTACTGCGCCATCCGGATCCGCGAACCGCGCGGGGCGTGGTCGATGGCGTCCTCGACCTTGTCGATGATCTTGCGGTGCTTGGCCTTGCTGCCCGTCGGGTCGTTGAAGGTCAGGGCCGGCGTCACCTTGTAGGTGTCGGTGGCCGCCGCGGCCTCCGGCAGGGGCGGCGTCGGCGCCACCAGGGACAGGGCCGGGGTGACGAGGGCCAGCGCGAGTGCGCCCACCAGGGCCGGGATGAGTCGGTTTCGAGATCGCACAGCGGTCCAGCTCCAAGGTCGTCGGTCAGTGCACCGGCGCCAGGGATCGACGTTCGCCCCCCGACCGCAGTGTGCTCGGAAGGCTAGACGACGCAGGCCCCGATCGGGCAATCCATGTTGGACCGAGACCCGACGGTGACCTGCCGCCGCCCGTCTCGTCGGCGCTCAGCTGCGCAGGTGCACGACGTCCCCGGCGCCGAAGGTCTGCAGCCCGGAGTCCGTCCGGACGACCAGCCGGCCGTCGGCGTCCAGCGCCTCGGCCCGCCCCTCGACGGTGACGTCACCGGCCAGGTGCACCCGGACCCGGCGGCCGAGGGTGTCGCTGCGCCGCAGGTAGGAGGCCGCGAGGGGTGTGTCGTCCTCGAGCACCTCCCAGCGCTGGTAGAGCAGCTCGAAGGCGGCCAGCACCGTGGCGATGACCAGGTTGCGCGAGGGCGGACGCGAGCCCGGCTCCCGCGCCTGCGCCAGCAGGGCCAGCGAGGTCGCCGTCGGCACCGGCAGCTCGTCGGCGGCCAGCCACACGTTGACGCCCATCCCCACCACGCAGGCGGGCCCGGTCGGCGTCTCCACCCGCTCCGCGAGGATCCCGCACACCTTGAGCCCGTCCACCAGCACGTCGTTCGGCCACTTGAGCAGGGCCGGCACGTCGGCCGCCCGGCGGAGCGCCTCGACCACCGCCAGCCCGGCCAGCAGCGGCAACCAGGTCCAGCGGGACGGCTCGACCTCGGCCGGCCGGAGCAGCACCGACAGGGCGATGCTGGTGCCCCGCGGCGCCACCCAGGTGCGGCCCTGCCGGCCGCGGCCGGCGTCTTGGAAGTCGGTGACCAGCACGCTGCCGGCGGGGGCACCCGCCCGGGCCGCAGCAGCCAGGTCGGCATTGGTGGAGCCGGTGCGCTCGACGACGTCGACGGTGCTCCACAGCCCGCCGGGACGGAGCAGCTCCCGGCGCAGCACGGCCACGTCCAGCACGTCCCCGCTCAGCACCTCGCCCCCCGCACGCGGCGACCCTAGCCCGACGGACGGACCGGTCGACGTCCCGGTCGCTGCGCGACCACGGCGTGGACCCGCGCCGGAACTGGCTAGGGTGCCGCCTATGGACCACGCCAACCCTGCTCTGGACATCCACACCACGGCCGGCAAGCTCGCCGACCTGGACGCCCGGATCGAGCAGGCCGTCCACGCCGGGTCCGCCGCGGCGGTCGAGAAGCAGCACGCCAAGGGCAAGCTGACCGCGCGCGAGCGGATCGAGCTGCTGCTCGACGAGGGGTCCTTCACCGAGCTGGACGAGTTCGCCCGGCACCGCTCGACCGCCTTCGGGATGGACAAGCGCCGCCCCTACGGCGACGGCGTGGTGACCGGCTTCGGCACGATCGACGACCGCCCCGTCTGCGTCTTCAGCCAGGACGTGACCATCTTCGGCGGCAGCCTCGGGCAGGTGTACGGGGAGAAGATCGTCAAGATCATCGACTTCGCGCTCAAGACCGGCTGCCCGCTGATCGGGCTGAACGAGGGCGGCGGCGCGCGGATCCAGGAAGGCGTGGTCTCCCTCGGCCTGTACGGGGAGATCTTCCGCCGCAACACCCACGCCAGCGGCGTCATCCCGCAGATCTCGCTGATCATGGGCGCGGCCGCCGGCGGGCACGTCTACTCCCCCGCCCTCACCGACTTCGTGGTGATGGTCGACCAGACCTCGCAGATGTTCATCACCGGGCCCGACGTGATCAAGACCGTCACCGGCGAGGACGTCACCATGGAGGAGCTGGGCGGCGGCCGGACGCACAACACGAAGTCCGGCAACGCGCACTACCTCGCCGCGGACGAGGCGGACGCGATCGAGTACGTCAAGGCCCTGATCGGGTTCCTGCCGCAGAACAACCTGGAGGAGCCCCCGGTCGTCGAGCACGAGCCGGCCCCGCACGTCACCGACGACGACCGCGAGCTGGACACCTTGATCCCGGACTCGCCGAACCAGCCCTACGACATGCACGAGGTGGTCCGCCGAGTCCTCGACGACGGCGACTTCCTCGAGGTGCAGGAGCTGTTCGCCCCCAACATCGTCGTCGGCTTCGGCCGGATCGACGGCCGCGCCGTGGGGGTGGTGGCCAACCAGCCGCTGCACTTCGCCGGGTGCCTGGACATCGACGCCTCGGAGAAGGCGGCCCGGTTCGTCCGCACCTGCGACGCCTTCAACGTCCCGGTGCTCACCTTCGTCGACGTGCCCGGGTTCCTGCCCGGCACCGACCAGGAGTGGAGCGGCATCATCCGGCGCGGGGCGAAGCTGATCTACGCCTACGCCGAGGCCACCGTGCCACTGGTCACCGTCATCACCCGCAAGGCCTACGGCGGCGCCTACGACGTGATGGGGTCGAAGCACCTCGGCGCGGACTTCAACCTGGCCTGGCCCACCGCGCAGATCGCGGTGATGGGCGCCCAGGGCGCGGTGAACATCCTCCACCGCCGCGAGCTGGCCGACCACCCCGACGCCGACGCCCGCCGGGCCGAGCTGATCACCGAGTACGACGACGAGCTGGCCAACCCCTACATCGCCGCCGAGCGCGGCTACGTCGACGCGGTCATCAGCCCGCACGAGACCCGGGTCGAGCTCACCCGGGTGCTCCGGCTGCTGCGGACCAAGCGGCAGACCCTGCCGCCCAAGAAGCACGGGAACATCCCGCTGTGACCGCCCCCGAGAGCCCGACCCCGGCCCTGCGGGTCGTCGCCGGCTCCCCGACCGAGGAGGAGCTGGCGGCCCTGGTCGTGGTGCTGACGGCTGCGGCCGCCACCCCCGAGGCCGCACCCTCGCCTCCCGTCGTCCGGTCCGCCTGGGCGGCGGCGGCCCGGCAGAGCCTCCCGACGCCGGCCCCGGGGCCGGGCGCCTGGGTCGGCTCGGCCCGTCCGCACTGACCGTGCCCGCCCAGAAGTAGGTCGCGCCGGTCAGCAGGCGATCCTCCGCGGGACTGCCTACTTCTCGAGCCCTGTGGACGGCGCTCCGGAGCGCACCTGACGGCGGCACCGTGGGTCCGTGGGACGGTTCGCGCGGGAGCTACGGCACGCGGTGACGCCGGTGGCGGCCCGGGACCTGCTCCTCGGCGCCGCGACCCGGCACACCCTCGAGGGACCGCGCTGGCGGCGGACCAGCCGGGGCTTCTACCTCCCCTCGACCGACGTCCCACCCACCCCCACCCAGCGCATCGTCAGCGCTGCGAGCATCCTGCCCGACGGCGCGGTGATCGGCGGGTGGGCCGCAGCCTTCGC
>Ga0210040_10009035_pt1 | contig 11676 bp, 3 predicted proteins | sample CryGeyCG12114_NA_FD_185462 | JGI IMG/M metagenome (GOLD analysis project Ga0210040, IMG submission 185462) | Groundwater microbial communities from aquifer - Crystal Geyser CG19_WC_8/21/14_NA (SPAdes) (version 2) | ecosystem: Environmental > Aquatic > Deep subsurface > Groundwater | place: USA... | reverse complement strand
CTGTTTGGAACGGGGTAAAAGTTGTGTGCGCAGTTTTCAGACAGGTTTTAGAATAACCCCAACCGTGACCAAAATGGTTTAATTTTGTAATTAAATGTTTCAATTTGAAATGTTAGGGTAATTTTTACTATTTTTCGACGACAGCTATGTCATTTGGTCATCTGATCAGTTTACTGGAATAACTTGTAGTAGTATTATTGTTGGCGCGAAAATCAAAATGATGTTGATTGATGATTCAATTTGCGATTGCAAGTTGGTGAACAGAGAAAGTCTAGCTGATGAGACTGCCGAAAAACGATAAAAACCCCTAATTATTATTACTGGTTTTTTGTAATATTAATATAAATAATTCCTTATAACTCGGCTTCGTCGGTATACCCTCTTGCTGAGTTTTATTTTGCTCACAAGTCTCCACACACCCAAGGAATACAAACAGAGTGGATAATTTATCAAACTGGCTGTTCCCTATAATTACACTCTGGTGGGCTCACAGTCGCTCCTTTTACTTGTAAATACTGTAAGGCTTTTGTGCACAAGGTGAACTTGAGGACCTAGTAGGCAAATAAATTCAACTCCCGTATGACCAACATGTATAATTACGTAGGTCTTCAGAATGTGCATAGAATGGTGATGATGGTCACTCTGAAAGCAATAAGGGTACCAAAACAATAGTCATCACTAAATGTGACGGGAAAGCCTTTTCGTGTTGGGATTAGTGGCCAAAGTTGAATCGTAGATTGTTCTTTATTTTTATAGCCGGCATTGTAATGTGATACGACGACCCATTTCCAGTACTATGATAGATGTAATTAATGTGTAGTATGCAAACAAAAGTTTAGCGGTTACTTACCTTTCTAGACAGCTTATTTTTATACTTTGAAAATTGCTTTTTTACGTAATGCACAATTTTTTTCATACTCTGGTAGTCAATCAGTGAGGTAACTTGTGTGCATGCTGCTGCTATATGCTTGGTAGAGCAATTTGAAGCGTTGTATGACGTACTCATTTGGACGACGCTCAAACATTGGGGCTCAAAGAAAGAAATGGCACACAATATACTGAATACTATATAAATGATGTAAAGGGTAAAAAATTGTGGTATAATTCTCGCGGACTGAAAATTCAAACAAAGTTAGCAATTTTTTTTATCTGTAATTTTCTATTGCATATTGCATGGAATGAATTCCTGTGTGAAGACTACGAGTCATGCAGAATAAATGGATTTGGCATTCATCAGACCATAAATTATATGAGATTGCACTATTCAATTCCTATCTATCACCAATAGTTTTTTTTATCCCATTTCCTTTTATCGGGGTGCCAAAGCTGAGATAAGATACGGCCTTGCATTATTTTCGGGTACCAAGCAATTGGTAATAAAGTCTAGTCCAATGGTATAATCCTTGGCACTGTGCAAACTTGAAGCCCAAGGATTGATGAAATGATCGGGTCATCTTGACAAAACTTTGCTTCTTAACTCTTAGTTAGTACACACATTAATTGTCCACATTTATCTGTGTTGCACCAAAAACTGACAACATTGTTAAGTGCTGTAGTAATTCTAACCGCCTTCATCGCTATTTCCGTTGATCAATTTCCTTTGGTTTTCTCTATTTGTCTAAATTTGCCTTCCTTTTCTTACCGATATCAAGGTTTCTATGGCTTCCCTCACAATAATTAGTTATCAGTGGACATAACAAGTTTGTATTCCGAACAATATTTAACACAAATTTTATAGTGTCAAAGGAAAAAACATGAAAGTTACATTTATTACGACGACGAGTTAAGTTGAAGACGAGTCATGTAATTCACACAAACGGAGAACGCCCTATGTTCCACATGTTAAAGCCAAAATCACCTGAAAACTCAAGTTCGGAATTTCTGTTAACATATTTTGAACGGGGTGAATGATTAATGTGCAGTTTTCAGACAAGCATCAGTATAACCTGAATCGTGCAAAAAGTGGTTTCATTTTTTAATTTATGTCAGATTTTTAAATACAAAGGTAATTTTTCTTAACATGCGATCGGTTTTACAGGACAAAATTGTTTTTAAACAATTATTGGCGCGAATAATAGTACATTCGTTGATAAAACTGAAACTACGTTTAATTTTTCTATGGATGGGCGAGCGTGAGAGTATCTCACCTGTCCTTATGTTTTTTGCTGGAAAAAAACATTTCATAGTATGGAGTTACCTCTCTCGAACAAAACTTCAAATTCTATCTCCTCATGCAGTTTTGAAGCTAGAGCTTCGATTCAAAAAGTTTTTGGTAGGTCTGCTCCGTGTCCACAACCCAATGGGCCACTTTTTTAAAATTCGTCTTAGTTGGGGAGTTATTTAGGGAAATATCATGTTTGGTCTTTCGTAACTATGGGAACTTTTTTTGAAGAATAATTTTTTGGAATTATTAACTAATTTTGGAGGAACTCCCATTGGTTCATTTTTAACATAAATAAAAACAACTTTCATCCCTATAGCTCAAAATCGTATGCTTTGTTCATGTAGATTATTGGGTTTCATCATACTATGTTTGATGAGCATGCAGCAGGGTTCAAAGTTGATGAAAAAAAAAATCCTGACAAAATTTTTTTGAGTGGCTAGAAAAGTACGATCCCCCTCAACGATGTTTTTAAATTCACATATGTTGTAGAAAAATTTCTAGTAAGCATATAAATAAAATCTTGAATGGCGACCGTGAATACTTCAAACTAAAAAGTGCTCTTCAATCCATCAATTAGGTAATGTAAATTTTCAAATTACTTGACTTAACGATTAACCATGGAAACTACCAGTACCATTTAATGATCAATAAATGCACAAGATCTGTGCTGCGGCGTTAAAGTTCCTCCAAACGCACAAGTTCTCCTGCTCCTTATTAGGTTCGTAGACAAAACCACGGGCAAAATCAAATCAAAGCAAAGCGACTCCTGACTAGTGGTGTGTGCCGTTCAAATACTCAGCGGCGGCGGCGTGAAACTATAGATTTTAACCCTAGCAATAGAGTAAAGTTGGAATACATGATAGTCAGAATTGATTTTTTTTAAATGGAACGTGAACCTTATTTATTATGCAGTCTTTACGTTTTTAATTTTTACCAGCTTAAAAACTCAATTATTATAGTAGCTAGTAGTGTTTTGCTCAGATTTCATTGTTCTATTATTAAGCAGGAAACGATAAAATAATTTTGTATTTATATCCGACTGACGCTGCAGCGGAGGTGGCGCTAAATTTTTACAAAAAAACCCGGTCGGCGATTAGATTTCAAAATTGTAAAATAAAAAATTAATTCGGAAAACCGAAAAGACCTATGGATGGGATTTTAATGCGGCCGGAAAAGTATTAAACAAGAATTAATTAACTGTAGTAATATTCACATCACTATTTCTATCAATGTAAAGCCCATACATGGCCCACAGTTTCAAATCACGATTCTGTTTAAGTAAGTGATGCTTTTCCTACAATTTGTAGAAACATCGTCATTCGGCGTTGTAAGTTAACGCATTTCGCGTATTAAATTTTCAGCTAACCGAGATTGACAAATTCTTTGAAAACTTAGATTTGATTATGAGTGAATATTTTAGGTGGCTTAATTTCCATTACTATTCAATTCTGAACACTTCTACGTAAGATAAATTAAATGCTCTCTGAAGGCTAGAGCTGAAATTATGTAATGGTTTGGAATAGGTTTTTTTGTTTCTATAATGGAGATTTAGAAAAATTTGAAATTCACAAATTTGATGTTATATTCTTGCGTTGCTGTATATTGCTATATTTAGGCCACGTATGGGCTTTACATTGATAGAAATAAAGATGTGAATATTACTACAGTTAATTAATTCTTGTTTAATACTTTTCCGGTCGCATTAAAATCCCATCCATAGGTCTTTTCGGTTTTCCGAATTATTATCCTTAACTATTATTTTACTTTTGCCTAACTGTGTACATAAAAGTTGTTGGTTCCATTGCTTTTTTTAAGATGTACGTTAGCAACCTAAACAATTAGGATGTACTCTTTTTTTCATACAACAATATCTGACAAATAATTTTTTGAGTAAAGCCGAATTATTATATTATTTTGGAAGGAGAAAAATTTTGCATGAGCAGGATACACAGACCAAGTCTTTCCATGAAGTAGCGGATACCTCCTGGCCGTATTAAGCGAATATATTAAAATAGCAGAAATTGTTCAAGAATTTGTTTTCTGCACTGAACTTCAATGCGGAAAATAGCTCTAAAATCGATCTCTTGATCCCAAGTTATTTATTAATCTATTTATGATAATCTACTTATGGAAATTTATTAAACACATTGCTGTACTGGATTTTATTTTATAAATAATATGCTCGATTGGATTTTTCAGCTAAAAAGTAAATTATTTGGCTAAAACATTACGTTCTATAACGTTAAGCTAATAAAAAAATTCATGAAGTTATAGATCCACGAAGAAGCAGCAAAACTTAAACTCTAATCTGCAGTCTTGAAATAGCTTGGGAAGAGCTTAACGTTAAATTGAAGAGGAATGAACGAAAATACTGCATGCCGGACGAACAACATTTTGTTTCTAAGTACCATTGTAGCAAAGAAGGTAGAAAAACATTTTCATGAATTGGCCTAATGTGCAAAGTCGCATCCGTACAGCGAAAACTGAGGATTCTCTATTTTATCCTTTCACTTCGTCGATGCACGGGATGATGCTTTATGCTCAACTAGCAGGCTCATAAAAAAACAAGCTTTTTGATCTTTATGACCTTGCAATGAAGAAACGACAATTTGGATTTTACCTATTATGAAGCTAATTTTTAGCCTTGACCACGAGAGTATGTTACCAAAATTTCGTCAAGTTCCGTCAAGTACTAGATTTATCATGGACTATAGCAGACGTAGATGGACAAACAAAAAGAGGGACAGACAGATAAACAGACAGACATAGCATTTCCATAAAGTAGCTTCTGTTATTTAATAATAGGTAGGAATTGGAATGACAGTCTAGATTGAGACAACGGGGGCTTGTGAAATTGTCTCAACTCAAGACAAAAGGAATTGTGGGATGCTCGCTTTCACTCAATAAAGATAAATTCACAGACATGCCAGAGCTGAAAAAGATTTCTGCTCTCACCACAATGTCCCATGCTCATTACTTGTGGTTGGGGAAGGAAAAAAGCACAAGTGCTCGCAAGTGCTCTTTGTGTGCACAGCCATGTACACCTCAGTCAGTCAGTCAGTCATTTCCCTGCTCCTGCTTTGCCAACTAACTAACAGCTAACTAAAACGGATCTTGTATTCCACATGCAGTTACTCTATTCTCAAAACTCAAACGGACGTCGAATACACACAAAGCATGTCCCATAGCATTGCATTCCCTCCGTTTCAATTCTGCTCGGACTATAGTTAGAATTTAGTTGCAAGTCCAGCTCCTGTGGCTACTACAACTTCTACTACCTAGCTACATTTCGCAGTGGAAAAGCAAGTTGTAGCAGTAGTAGTATATGCGTAGCACACAAGTCCTGTAGAAAGTAAGTAAAGCAAGTGATTTTTTTTCTGCTGCTGCTCATTGCCTACAAAAGCGTAAGTTGCTCCTCCAAGCTCGTCAGTGTGAGAGGAAAGTTGAGGCTAAGCGCTGCTGCTTTCTACCATGCACAACGTTTGAACCAAAAAAAAATATTATCTGGTAACTAGTCTGTTTGACCAACATATGTTGATACTGCCATTCTCAGGGCAACTAAAAGGTTGCACTTTTCGTTGTTACCACCGGTATTCATAATACTGGACATGCCAAGGCACCAGTTGATACTGCTACCAAAATGAAGTTGACGTTTTTTGTCGCCCCAAATGGACCCAATCTGGTGTGAATGCACTTTAAAACTCATTTGATAAGGCTGAACTCAAAATTGTCATCTTTGTGGCCCTGAACTTGCATAGGGATACCGTAATCAATCATTCTAAACAGACAGTACACGCAAGTGCAATCGTATGGTTTAGTGCAAAGCTTCCCGTGATGAAGTACTAACTAGCTTGATGGAAGATGTGAGAATTGTTTTAGAAAACAGGTTATAATTGAATTTGGTGAAACTTAAAAAGAAAGAAATTAAATATTGACAGATATATTTTTGTGGCTTTTGGTGGGAAATTGTCCATATAAAAGTGATTGTGAACGGTGGGGCTTTAGCACAAGACTTACTCGCAGGTAAAGATTTAGTTCCATTTATGTTTTTGCACAAATGAGACAGTTACTGTGTCGTTTATTGCCCATGATTCCTAACATAAACTACACATGTTATGGTCCAGTCAAGTTTCCTCCCTTGCTCATTGTATTTCCGCATTGCCCCATTCTATTTGGTAAAATGGGAGATAGGATATTTAAGTCATTGCCGGTTTTTCCTTGTGAAAGGCTCGCCACTTTATTTCCTGCGCTTCTTTATCATAAGAATCTAAGATCGTAAAGTTGAATTCATTTCCTTGTTTTTATTCGCTCATTTCCGTGTCATGCATTAGAAAACAGATTGCACAGTCTACCAAGAAAATCAAGTTTTCTCTGCTCCTCCAGGTGACATTCACATACTGTTTCTCTTTTGTTTTCGTTACAGTCTTATACTCCAAAGAGAACATAAATTGATTCGGTTTTTTCGGTCTAAAGACACAACGTTTTTGTCGATAGTAACAAATCAACCGTTAAAATGGATATTTAGAAACTATTTTTGTTGTCTGTTGGATTTTTACGAAACAATCTTATTGTTTTTTTTAATGTGTCTAAAATTTCGTATTTTCATAATTTTTTGTACACTAAAAATATATCCCATTGTTGCTACCACTTTATTTTTTATTAATACAAAATAGAAATTTCCAGTCTGTTCACATCTAGCTCTCTGCAGTTATTGCTTGTAACTTTTAGACTTCGACTTGCAATAAAAAATTTTGGATCGATTTAGTAATGCTGACTCTCGTTGTTCGGAGCACTAGTTGCATGCCCTAAATTGTTAGGTCCAATCTACTTAAGTTTCTTTTCCCTCGGTATGGAACTTTGTTTCTTTTTAAGGTTCGGTGATCACCATTATATTACTGCGTGCAAAGGAAACGTGAAAAGAAAAGTGTCTAGGCGTGCCGATGTGGTCTTGCGAACTAACTTTGCAGGGCATCCATGTGTGATAAAATGATGCAATATGATACTGACTGAGGTTTAGGATTTAAGAGACAGATCTATTTCACTTGGCTACCTACTGTCGTCCTGGTAAACAAAGCAGATTTACTATTTAGTTAGCACGCACCTATATAGGACATTTGTTTGTATCCTGATTCAAACTGTGTTTGTAACCGTGCATGGGAATTGTCTCAGCGAGTTAGTTCTTTTCAGTAGAAAACTCCTTTCACATCTCGAATTCCCCTGTGACTCCTAGTACCGGCGTAAAGGAAGCCACAGCTCTTCGTTCATTCTATCGGTCGCTAAATCATCGTTGTGTGTTCTCAAGATTTATACGTCCTACCAGCTGTACATACTCCAACTGTACATACAAGTGCATATTCCATATGTACTTGGTCTGTTAGTGAACCTGAAGGATGGCACTACTGATTTGTCCGATTAGTTTTCTTTTGTATCTATCTCCATGTGCGTTGTAAGAAGGAACCCAAAATGTGGCCGACTAGATAGCATAACTCAGTGCATATGTTTTCCGAGAATTACATTGTTTTCTCCCAATGCTATTTGCATAAGACATGACATGAATAAATTATGTAGCAAGGAGATTGCTATGTATGATTATTATTATGCGTCTCATTTTATTTGACTGAATATTTCCTTTTGTACAATATGCAATCCAGGATTTCCGCCTCCAGTTGTAAACATTGTCAGAGTTGGAAATCACCAAAAAGAAATGACTCGGTGTGCAATGGCAATGTTTTTAGAGCGCAAGTAGAAATTGAGCAACCAGTTGGTGATTATGTTTTTCTCTCGCACTCACTCGCAGTAGAGTAATGATGAAAGCTCCACGCTCCATGTTTTGCAATGTGAACTGGCTTAGAGCAGGATTTACCAGAATGATGTTTGCTGTATACTTTGTGCTGTTATTTTCCTTGAGTATAGAGCCGTTAAATTCACAGATACGGGAAATAAGTAATTTACTTCTAGATAAGAAATATTCTCCCGAGTATTGAGAGCAATGTGGATTCTACAAAGTAGTACCTGGCCAACGTACATTATGTATAGTCCGGTCATCGAAGTGAGAAAACATTTTTGCCAGTAAGCTACGCCCATTTGCACACGTGACATGCAGTAAACTCTTAGTAAACTTGTACAAATGGGCAGGGCTGGCGGGCCAAAATATTGCCACACTTTGATGACCGGACTATGGCAAATCAACTTCACTTTTTTCTGGTAGATTGGACATGAACTTCCAGGAAGATGAACCCATACTTTATTAGTTTTTTTCACGCTTTTTCAAATTCTTTCCCTTCAATTGTATGTGGTTTTGCTACTTGTTTTATATTTTCCATTGGGAGTCCATGTTGTGATGCTTAAGGTTTTCAGATTAACTTGCGTCCCATATAAAGTGTTTGTTCATGTCTTGTCCTGTTGGGGGCAAGTCATTGTAACAATAAAGAGAAAGAGAATTAAGTTATTACACAACTTTGCTTCTATGTTCAAGCTATGGTGAGAATTGGAGATGACGATAATGTCTTGTGTTGTGTTTGTGTGGTGCGATGAAATTCATTTGGAGCCATATTAAGTCTATTTTGCGTTCGATTTATTGTGCTGCATATTGTGGATATTTTTAATGTTGAAATTGCTATGACAACTTCATTTAGTAACTAGAAAGAAGTCCCGTCGGTAGAAAGATAAATTATAGACTTCCAAAGTAAGTTAATTGTTACTCCACATAGTATTTGCAACTTAAAAAACCAACGTGCCTAGAGAGGTTATTTTTTTTCCTTTTTTATCTGTTGCAACACAAATATATAATGAATATAAATACACACATGCCTTTTTTACTGGAAGGGAACTTGCATATAAGGCTCTTTGTTATGTAATTTAGAAGCTTATGTTTTGTTCACTATTGAACTATCTACATCATAAATATAAATGTTTGGAGCCAATTACGTAAAATATATTGTTTTGGAATTATATTGTTTTTCCGCACATAATGACTAACTAAGTAAAACCCAAAATCGATAAATTGTTTGGCTGCCTGTACAATTACACTATCTCACCGGACCAATCTGATGAAACAAGTGAATTATTAAATGTTTTGCAGACTTTTGCTTGCTTAAACGAAGGCGAATCCGAAACTCCAATCAAATCATCAGTGATTACAATTTTATATATTTTTGAAACCTCGTAATTTGTTTTTAAAGTTTTTTATTGCTATATTTGTCATCGCAAATGGCAAGTTTACACAACAGAATATTTTAATACGATACACTCTGACTGGCACTCTTTTACACGGTCTAAAATCAAAAGTCATTTCGCAATGGCAACCAATGAAACCCAATCCCTTTTCCATTTTTAATTGCATTTTAACCAAAAGTGCCTATATTGTAAACTTTTCGACCTCGCCCTCTTCATCACAGCAAATCAAGCCCAATAAACCACAAAAGTTTCTTAAAACATTTAAAAAATGTAATCCCAACTTCTCATCATGTCTGGACCAAAGCCTTGTGGTCTGCTGTTTTCCAACTTAATTAGTGTGCAAAAACTTGCAAAAATTAGCATCACCCGTCTCCTCCATGCACAGAAGTAAACTTTGAATCCCCAAACTAGAGCAAGACAAACGTGCACTTGTCTGGAGTCTAGAAGCGTTACATCTATGTACTATTCACGTGACCTGATTCAAAAAGAAAGAGTGTGTGTGCTGTGTATACATTATGTTCCATTGCCATACACGTTAATAAACCAGTCCTCCCTATTCTAAAAACTGATTCAATGGTCTGAAAGAATGAAAAATTAGTCCCCATCCTATTTTACGATCAGCCAAGAAGAACACACAATTCATGCAGGTACATACTAGTCCCTACCTACTCTATTTACCTAGAACCATAAGTTAAGCGGCATAAAAAGTCCTGAGTAACTGGATTTGACTATCCGCATGGATGCACTGGAATTCACAACTGAATGACTAACGAAAACTTTAGTCAAGAAAGTTGGAAATTGCCCCGTCTGCCATTCCTTAGCAGAGCCAGCTAATCACTTCTTATAGCTGGCACTTAATGTAGGCACTATGCAATACACATACTACTGCTACTGTACACTATATTCTTTGTGACCTGACAAGCTATATATGCAAAGGACAATCACGATGTCACCACTTCACTGGTTGTACAAGATAAATGACAGATCTTATTTGTCTGTCTCTCTCTTGCCCAAGTCCCGAGGGATCTGCGGATTGTTTCTTTCTTTGAGCCTCTGAAAAAAGAAGATGAGATTTTAAATCCATGCCATTATGCTAAAGACAATGAAAGGGAATGGCTTTTCTCAAGTTCCCGCACGAGCAAAAAAAATGTGTTTTTGTAATCTTGTTCTGGTTGAATACTAAGGGAACTAAAAGGAAGCTGATTGTTGCTGTCGTATGTTTCCTAAGCGTATGTGAAAAACGAGAGCTGCTGAGGCAGACAATTTTTTACGTGCATTATATTGGAAATGAATGAGGTCATGTGGCCACTTCATTGCATTTAAACGCTTAATATATGGGTGGAAATTGAATTTTGTGGTTTACTACATAAGATGGGGCTCTAGTGTGAGTACATAAATTGTGTTCTCCTCCATTTTGAACAGTGCAATATACAGCTCTAGATTCAAACTTTTCGGCTCCTTTGTTTTCCTTTCGTAAAGGATTGGCGAGTTCGTTAGTTACTGTAGTTTTATGGTTACTATGGGTTTTGAATGCATCAAGTAAGTTTTAAAAAAACCACGATATGGATTCACCTCACTGTTAGTTTGTGTATACAGGAAAATCCCGTAACATATTCGGGATGCTTTTTGTCGCTTGAATCCTTGACCCTTCAAAAGTCGATTGTAACGAGAAATCCATTGCATCGACCATATTATCTCAGTCAAAAGTACATTCTATTTCAAATCTTCTTAATTAATATAACCTTTATGTCAAAAATAATCTTCATTGTTTGATTGGCCAGTATTTTTTCCATAGGCAAAATCTGACGGCACAGTGTAACGCCATAAAGACACTTTTTTAACCATTTTAAATAAACAGTCGTGCATCATGAAATTTATTGCCAGGAAAAGATCTATTCCGACTATTTGGTTGCTGAAAGTACAGTGCGTAACACAAAATTGGAGCCACCTCAAATGTATCGCTTTGCTAAACAGGAAATGGGTTTTTATAAAAACTTTCCTATCACAGTTCAACTAAAACGTCCTGCGAATATGCATATCCAGATTCTTGAATGAAGGGCATTCTGATTACAAAATATTTGGAATTTTATCATAATTAGCTGTAACATATTATTGGAGCCACCTTTCATAGCTAAATTAAAAAAGGTCGAATTGGAGCAGGTAGGCAAAGAAATTAATATATTCTGAGTTAGAACTTCAGCCACTACATTGTGAGGGCCATTGTCCCTACATGCATCTTTTGCTGCATGTTAATTTGGTAGAGACAATGGCCCTAGTTAATATGCAGGAGTCCAGCTTATCTTCTTATTAGAATGAGCTCCTGTTTCCATTCTCTT
>Ga0210040_10009034_pt1 | contig 11678 bp, 15 predicted proteins | sample CryGeyCG12114_NA_FD_185462 | JGI IMG/M metagenome (GOLD analysis project Ga0210040, IMG submission 185462) | Groundwater microbial communities from aquifer - Crystal Geyser CG19_WC_8/21/14_NA (SPAdes) (version 2) | ecosystem: Environmental > Aquatic > Deep subsurface > Groundwater | place: USA... | reverse complement strand
AAAATGTGCATACTCTTGAAACTATGAACTATTACATATAAATGCTATTGACAGTTAGTTCAACACTACTTTTTAGAATTTTTTTAGTTCATTGCATTCTATACCTCGTGGACTGAAACCTATATATCCTATATAGGTTTTAGCAAACTGTTTCATGTTATGTACAAGTTCTAGTTGTTTGCAAGAAGGAATTTTTCAGAATTTCGCAGTGGGTTTTTAATTTCCCAATTAAATTTTAGAAAAAAAATATGGACATTGCAGCAAACTAAAGATGCAATATCGAAACTGTTGAATAGTGACTAACTGACTACCGACTTTCAATTAATAATTATTTCTTGTACCCAATCTTGGGCTAAGTTCCCCTTTGTTTGACTAACTGTTCGTGCAAATTAAATGTCACACGAGTCTGAATTCACAATGTCAGTCAGCCAGTGCTACGGAGCATGAAAAGGGATTTACAACACGGCATGAATCGTAAGATTAATCTGTCCTTGAAAGTGTGAAGACAACTATTATTATCAAAAGTAGTAAATCTTGCATTGGCGAACAAATAATAGCCAAATACATATACAAAAATAAAGTTAGTTAAGTTACTAACTAGAAAAGGAAAGTCTGTACATCTAAAAGCATGTGTGCTTCAAGAATAATAAAAAATAAGCAAATGCTTGCACCCCCAGGTATGTATGATTGTCAGTTAGTCACTTGGTGCTTTCTAATTTTTTCAAAAGAAAACACAGGGGACGAAATATCTATTTGGTGAAGAATGAAAACCTAGTTGGGTGATGAATGCAATCATAATGCTTAAGAGAGAAAAAATGGGCAATTTTTAGTCAATAAAAGATACTGTGGCTCATCTTCGTAAACTTTTGATACACTTGGGTGCACCGGCTAGAATTTAAAGTGGGACGCAAAAAGTGACAAATAGTTTTAAACCCTTTTTGGTCATTTGGTAAACACAGTGTCGCGCGTGAGGTTTGTGCAAAATTTTACGTTCAGTCTAGCGATTTATCAGCAATTTGGCGGTCATATTATTAATTCATCTTTTAGCCTTAGTTAGTTAAGTTAGTTAGTTATAAAACAACTTGATTAATTAAGCATACCATTAGCAAGTAACTTATGGTTAGTTAGCTATGGTTGGTTTTGTGAAGTTTACAAGCAAGTTTGGAAAATTGTAGCTTAAAATACCAATTTAACTCACTCTTGAATCCAATGATGATGTGTGTCAAGCTCTAAAGAATAATTATGCATGTTTGTTTTGGACAGAGCTTTAGAAAAGAAGACGAATTTGTGGTTTCCCAATCTGAGCGCTGAAAGCTTGTCAAATTCTGATGCCACAAAAGATGTGAAAACTCAGACAACGAATATTCAACTTTTGCCAGGTATGATTGGATTTTGGATTTACTTGAAATGGAAATCTATTGGGTTTCTCCTGTATGACATTTTAAATTCATATATGGTTTAATTTCATACTTGTTATAGAATTCCCAAAAATAGTGCATGAGAGATCTATTGAGCCTAATTCGCTTTTGTTCTCATTTTGACCACAAAAGTAGTGGTTATTGACACCAATTGAAAAACTATTGTTTGTAGCTCATGTTAGCTAGTTAGTTAGTTAGTTAGAAAACATTAACATGGGTTTTGTTTGTCTAAAAAGACAATAAACGTTCCCAAATGTGTGTTTACTGTATTTGTCTATGCAAATGCAAACTAAACAGAGCACATGCAATAAATTCACAAAATTGTAGAGGATAGGTTCGAGGAAATTTTATCTTTTATAGTTTGTGGCCTACCTTTGTAGATAGTAATTTGCGTACCACTTTTTTTAATGCAAAACTCTGCTAAAAAAAGGCAAATATCAACGCAAACATACATTGTAAGCCTATGTCATTTTTCATATCATTTTCCGTCGGATATGAAACGGGTATGAAAATAATGTCATTTTTATGAAAATGTGCTTACAATTTAATTTTTGATTTCAGAAGCAGAGAAAAAACAAATCGGTGAAGTAAGAGAACATTTGGAACGCTTGGTTGCTTCAAAAGTCGGCAGTGGTGTTGAATCTGCTCCATTGGCCAAACTTTACGACCATACTCAATGTAAAAAAATATTTTTTTGTGAATTTTCAAATTAAAGTGTCAAACCTAGCTTAATAAAAAACGTATTCATATGCAGATGAATTTTTCTTCCAACGATTTCAAGAAGAGTTGAGTGACGCTCTCATGAACTTGGGACATTCTCTTCGCCTGGCAATCGAAAGTAGGTTTTTCGGCGCTCTAATCCATATTTCCAAACAACAAACAAACTAGACTAACTGTGATTTCCCTCTTTTAGATAAACCTATGAATGATAAAGATACACCAACCAATGCACACTCAAACCTGATGGATCTACTCTCAGAAATCGAAGAGACAGGCCGCAGTCTGCCTCCCATGCAGAAAATACAGTTGAATAACAATGCAAACAACAAAAGCAATGGGACTACAGAAATGGAGACACGCACTGTGATCACTTATGAGGACGTATTGTCCACAGCCATTCTTAACAAAGTGGTCCTCAATGGCCAAAAACGGATGAAAAGCGATTCTCCACTCTCCCTCGTGGATTCCGCAGTTCAGACTGATTCGGAGTTCACAACTGAGGAGGCAGGCAGTGAATTGGGGGATACTCGTCATCATCAATACAGTAAGTTTTTCAGCATTTTACTTGGAATTCTAGTTGAAAAAGTCAATTAATAATTTTTTACCTTTTAGACGTACAAGGTTGGGTTTCTACATTAGACAAAGGGTCCCCGCCGCAAAATCATGCGGGAGGTCAATTATCCGATGATGACCTTAGTATGGGCACAAGTTCGTCAAATTGGTCCCATGAGGGGAACAAGGCTGCTCATCCGCAGCAAGTAGTTGTAAGTGGAAGGATTTAATTTTTTCGTTTCATGCAGACATTTGGGTTACAAATACTTAAAGTTTGAATTTTTTCATAGATTGAAGAAAGTGTAGTGGAAGAAATCACTACCACATATGATGAAACAGACTCGGAATCAGACGATGGGCGTCGCAGTGCTCCGAAAAATCGAAAGGTTAAAAAGAATGTGGTCCATCGAAGCAATAAAGTGGCGCCCATTTCACCTACGACTGTAGACCAAGACGACATATTGTATGGAGTTGATATGAGTTATTCCCAGACTAATGCGCCATTCCCTGAGGCCGGTGTGAATATTGTATCTGGATCTGCAGTTGCACGTGTGTTTTAATATATTGAGAAATAAATTGTTAGTATGGTTGTGAAAACAATTCATGACTTTTCAAACCAAACTACCAAACATGTGCATATGTTAAAATGGGTCCGAAGGACACCAAATGTACACTTCTATCCTTCAGAAGAACCTGTGGTAGCCGAAATAAAATAACATATATTTTGAAAACTTTTGTGTTCATGCAGTTTTGAACACTTTCTATTGTAAAAACTGCATAGCTTTCCTAATTTTTTATGCGAAACTTTAAATTTATATATTTTTACTACAGCTGGCGAAGAAATGTCCAACGGAAAAGGATTGCTTATGGCCCAAATCTCAGAATGGGAGCAAAACTGGCTCTTCAAACGCCGCAAACAACTTTTAAAAGCGCGCAGCAGTTTGTCCCAATCAGTGCCCATGTTAGTCCCGAATCCCACTGAAGAAGGAATGGAGCCCCGAATCGGGGATGAAAAAGCGTCCGATCTATCTGACATGTCCGATACTGCCGTAGAAGACAATGACGACGAAGTTGGATTTTCTTCTTCCGAAGAAGAAATACTGGACGAAATAATTGTGACAGAGACCACTCAGACTCCTATCATGGCTTCTTCTTTAATGGTTTCCGCCGTAGAAAATCAAGTCTCCACGAACATTCCTAAAGAAATTAAAGAAACTAGTGGTGACAAGAAAACTGCGTCCAATATATCTAGTCCCCAGAAGAGCAAAGGAAAAGTCCAAGAAAAAGAAAAAGTTCGGGTTATTTTGTGGCCACAGAATTGTGATGTAGAGGCTGGGACTACGGCTCGCTTTTCGTGCACTGTTTCTACTACTGATGTTCAATATAGTAAGTTTATAAATGAAAAAAAAAATTTCGAAGTGAAAAGTGGCTAATTGTTTTTTTTAGGTATAGCTTGGTTTTTTGATGGAAAATTGGTGACTTCAGACCGAAAGAAAACTTGGATATATGCGTTGGAGCAGACCCACTACTTGAATATTTATGATGTGTGCAAAACTGATGTCGGTCAATATTCAGTGGCAATGTATGATCACAAGGGGAATGAAACTCGAGAATCTTTTTCACTTGGTTTGAAAGGTAATTTTTAAAATTAAATCTTGATTTTGGGGTATTTTGAGCAATTTTTTCTAAATCTGAGGAAATTTCCCACAGATGGGGAAATCAAGCGTACTAAAGAAGCCCCAGATTTGAAAAGATTGGAAGGCAGTGGCACATTGTGTGAGTCCAATGGAGATGTGAGTGTTCCCATTTTGTTGAGTGGCTATCCTCAACCATTTTTGCAAGTTTTTTGCAACAATCAGGAGTTAACGAAAGCCCACAAAGCTACTTTGGGTAAGAATCTCAATATTTTGTGAACATTTATTGGTGGACCGGATTTCGCATTTGATTGTTTGCATTTTTAAGAGGACCGAGGTGACAACAAATGGCATCTCATTGTACACGGAGGATCAGCAGAACCTCAAAATGAATACGTTTTACAAGCATCGAATCGCATGGGCCAAGTTCGGGTCACTTTCAGAATTAATCAACAAGGGACTGTGTCCAGTCCTGAGCCACAAGTGACTTCTGTTTCGAAATTATGCAGTTCCGGGGAACCTAGCTCTCTCGACTCTATCAATACTGAATCGGTAAACCCGATAAAGGTTTAAAAAATGTATGGAACCCATTTTTTACCGTGTGTGTAATTTTGTGCAGCGCGGACCGCCATCTATCGAAGAAACATTCCGGGAGACTTCCCATTCGATGTCCAGTAATGAGACTTTACTGAAGGTGGACGCTTCTGAAAATCCTCCCGCATCTCCAGACAATGACCACAGGTTTAGCATTGCTGAACGAGAGAAAATGAAATGGGCTCATCCTGTGGAACTGGCCAATAATCCATATGCGAAGGAAAATTTGGAAAAAAGAATGCGTGATCGAGAAAATACACCTTTGCCATTGCTGTCAAAGTAAACAAAAAAAGCAACTACTTGTTTTTCTTGGACTTTTTTTTATTAAAAATTAATATTTTTAGAAAATCGGGAGGTGGAGATGTCGGACTTAGTTCTGATGACGATGAAATGGTGGTACTTAAACGCCGAAAAGAGAATTACAGAAAGTAAGCTTTGTTTGATGTTGTAAAGGTTTCTTAGCTTAGACCCCGCTTAAAACTTTCCTGCTCGGTTCTTCTAAACTTACTGAGAGAACACAGATGAAGGTTAATCTGTCTGATAACATCGTATTTAATTTTAATTAACGTTTGCGTGCGGGATGATGGCTCTGGATACGTAAACTTTGACATCATGTCTAGGTCATATAGTCACAGCTGCTGAATTATGTTGACTTTTGGTCAGTCAGTAGTATTGACGGCGTTACAGGACTTACTGTGCAGATTATTTCTTTAGTTGTTCTTTAGTAGGCTAGTGGTTAATGAAAAGTTTTTTTTCAGATTTTCCAGAGATTACTACGTTCCAAACGTAGAGGGCCGCAAAGGGTCCACTTCCGATTTGGATGAAAGTTGGCAACGGCCTCTATCACCTGCTGTAAATTCTACGGTTCCCGAACCAGAAATTAGAAAGGATATTGTTCCATCTAAAGTGGGGAAACCCGCTATCATAAAGGTGAGATCATGATTTCATATGTCCAACATATTGGGAAATCGAAACAGTTAAGTTAGCAAGGTTGCATATATGGGTTTTAAACGCACTTTTCACTTCACAAATTATCATAATGTTACCGTGTTATCTTTCATTCATGTAAAATTCTTTAGTGACAGGAAGCTTGATCACTACGGACCACTACAAATTATTTTAAGCATGTAGTATTGTAGTCAGGTAGTCAGTAAAAAATAATTGTGATAAGTTCCCTTATCTATAACGATATGCCGAGCCGATTGTCAATATGCCGTAAATAATTACAATAAATTATTTCACAACTATATGGAACAATGATTTATATCATGGCAAGTTTATTCGGTTTCCAACGCAGATGGAAGTGACCAAAAAAATGGAGTCCAAAACAAAAACTTCTGAAATATCTGCAGAGGACCAAAAGGAATCCAGACCGAGGTCAGTTTCTCCCCGTCCTACTATTAATGGAGGATTTGCTAAGCCAGCGGGAGAAGCTTCATATAAGCTTCCGTCTGTGAAACAGCTCGCTCAACAATTTACTGTAAGCAAAATGCGGTAATTTTTTTCTTCCTTAATTGAACTTTTCTGATGTTGGATAAATTCTTTTACAGTCCAAAGGAAATACTGACGAAAATGTGGAAGCCAAACCTGAGAAAAAAATTAATGCTCTTCCAAAGTTCAACAACTTTACTGAAAATATTGCCAAAGAGCGACCGATGCAACAGGTACTTTTTTTGCCCTACTTTGTACAGTTGGTTAATAAGTGGGAGTTTTGTAGATTTAAAGCGGTAGAATTCTGAATTCCCTGCTGTATCTTAGCAAACACTAACTAACTCCAATTTAATTTGTCTAACTAAAATTTCAGTCAATGAAAACTAACCCTGAGACTGTAGTACCGCCACAGCAATCTTGTGACCAAAAGGTGAGCTCCGTAGAAACTAAGAATAGCACTGCTAGTCTTACTACTGCTCCATTGATAGATAATGAAAAACGAATTTATGAGAATGGCATGGAAAGTCCGCGACCTAGTTCACTAGTATTTGAAACCAACGACAAGCCTCTTACCAAATTTTCCCAAGCACCGCAACCAACATCACTCGATAAGGAGCTTCGCACTCCAGTTCAACAGCAAAATCCGGAAAGGGTGATGGAACTTAAAAGTCCTGATGAAGGATTCAGTTCTAGTCCAGAAGTTCACACCCCAGTTCAGACTCCTGAGCCGAAGACTCCAGCTTTCGAAGAAAAATCAAACCCTGAGCCAAAAAGTCCATTTGAGGAGGAAAAACGAAGTAATGGGCTAAAAACTTCCACTTCTGAAGAAAAACCAAGTCCTGAGCGGGAAAAAACGCCATCATGGGAGGAAAGAGAATTTCCTAAAGAAAGACCACGCCTCTCTAGAGGTACTAGTCTTGTAGACTATTTGAACAAACCAGATGAGCCAGCAAATAAGCCCAAAAAGGCTATGGAGATTTTGGCTACCCCCTCGCCAGCTATGGTCAGACATGCAATTAGTCGGGATATAGAAGAAGATACGGATGTAGATTTGCGTCGATTAAGACGAGATATTTTGAGGGCTGCGAGATCACGTCAAGGCTCTACTGATGATAAGCAGTCAAAAAGTTTAAAACGTGTTTCTTCATTGTCACCTGGCAGTGTTGGGCCACCTCTGTTGGAAAAGTACCTCCGATTTTACTTCTTTTGGGGGTCTTGTTTTGTTTTTGTAACTATGTCGCGTCTGTTTTCGGTTTGAAACAATTTTGTGTCCATTTATGATTTTTCTGTACAAATTTGTCTGTTTTTTCATTGTAAAACAAGCATACGTTTAAAAAATGTTTTTGAACGCTACGACGCCATGTTGAACTGTTTTGGTTCCAATTTGCCGGCCATGTTTGTTTTATATGTATGTCCAATCAGGACGCCAGATTGTGTGTCGTCCGTATTTGTAACAAGTGGTATTGGCGTTTAAATGAAGCTGAAAAAGTGTCCACCATTTCATTTCACGTTTTGTAGTGGTCATGAGTGTATCCACGTTAGGTGTATTGTCATTCTCACTCTGTAAAAAAAGGTCACTGCTCAATCATCATTCTATTAAAATGTTCGCGTCTGTCCACTACTACTACTATAAGATAATGTGCACCTAAAAGAGTGTTTATCTATGTAAATATTTGCTGTTGTGTTTTTATCCACTGTTGAAAACATTGCTATATTTTTGTATGCATTTGTATTTTTGCAGATGAAAGTACATAGTCTCACAGCCCGCAGTATGTCCCGAGAATTCCGCGAAGGACTTCGATTGAGTGCTCCCAAAGTCAGTAATTCGAATATAAAACTGCCCGCAAAAGAAGAAGATGTGCCCCCAAATAACTCAAGCGGTGCTATCCACCATAATGGAACCCATAATAATAATAATCTTAGTAGCAATAATAATAATAATGAAGAGATGACTTCGGCGGTAAATTTGATCAAGTCTCGCGCAGCATTTTGGGACCAACGTGTGAATAACTCCATTTTAAACGATGAACTTGTGATAGATAAGTTCCCCGTCGTGTCTTCATCCTCTTCCATCAATAATGAGCATTCCTCTTATATCACTAAGTTTTAGTTGATAGATTTTGATGTTGTTAGATGCGAGTAAACCTCGTGCTGTGAAATCGCGCCTTCTTTTGTATAACAATAGTATATTGATGTTTGCCAAATAGAAATCTATCCTGGTTTTATGTTTCATTATGTACATAGTCATTAGTGTAGTTGGCCAAAAATGAGTATTTTATTTCACTCGTCTATAAAAATAAACTGTTGACTGTTGAAAATTCCAAGGGTTTCTTCATCATTTATTTACATTTCCTTTGAAAACATTGGCCGGAATGTTTAACATATAAAAGTGCAAGTACTTGAAGAAACTATTTAAACAATTTGTGTAAGTACTAACTAACTAAATAACTTTATAACACGGCAGTATGTAACAGTTAAAGCCAAAAAATGCTTAGATCAGCAAATCCACAGTTTTTATAGGAGAATGCAGCAGACTTGATCTTCCGCACAATCATTAGCATTTCTGAATGTTGGGGCACGTCCACACTGGCCAATGGGCATGCATTCTCCTCCACGGCTTTGGCACACGTTATCATTCACGGCAGCTAAAAATTAAAAGTCTAACTTAAAACTTGGCCATGACAAATAAAAGGATTAAATTCCACCGTGATCATCAAAAAGGTTTTTTAAATCAAGCGAGGCATAAAATCAACTTGAGTTTTCTACAAATAGGTCTAGATGCATTAATAGGGCATTAAAAATTTGAGTTTTTTACCTCCAAAACAGCATTCCTGATTGGCTTCACAGGCTTCAGAATTCTGAGTTTTGGGTTTTAACTCAGCAGGACATTTTCCAGTTTCAACGCACATTCCTCCACTACCATCTTGGCATGCCTTCGTAGATCTTTCTGCTTTTTTCACAGCATTTTGTCCTTGTGAAAGGAAAGCGGCTGGGATTTCATCTATAGAAGGTTTAATACTAAAGTTTACACACTGTATGTCTGTATTTATACTAATTAGAACTAAATTAAAAAACAAAATTCTCTATGATCCACATACCTTGACTAGCAAAAGTATATCTTAAATTTTCTGCATTTCCTTGTCGTTTAGAAGTTCCAGCCCAACAAATTGAAATCAATGTGAGCACTAGTATTGTAAAAATTACTTGCGTGCTTTGTTTTCCCATTTTGCTTGCGTGTTTAAAAAACAATATGAATCGTCTTCGGCACTTTTCCACTGACTGATTGCAAATGTTGAATCACGTCAAGATTTATAGTGCAAATGCATTAGCGTGTTTTGAACAAGGCATCTGTCAAGGCTATCATTTTATTGTGCTAAAGCTGAAGTAGTTATTCTGGTTAGTGTAATACACACAATGGCATTCTGTTTTTCCCAAAGGACTTTTCAAGATTAATGCCATAAATAATTTACTCACATAATGCTATCCTAATGTGAGCCGTGAGCATAGTACTGTTTGCAGGCCTCTTTGATGAGTTTACATAGCTAGTTAGTAATTAATATTTTGTTTACGTACAATGGAACGTCTACGTGGTCACGTAAATGCACACACATCTTCAGTTCACTTGTTTTGTTTGAGTTATTAAACCATGGGATAAACTCAACTAATGTGAAATGACTAATTATTGTTTGCTCACATATCAAGTTTCATAGTTTCCCGTACAAAATTCTAGGAACAATATTTTCCAAGTATTGGATTCCCAAAATTCCAGCAGGAATTGTTACGCTGTAGATTCTATCCATAGGAATTTATTATTCATATGAAAGTCTGCAGTTACAGATGTAAACGCATGAGTACTCCCATCCCATAACAATAAATGGTTCGCGAAACGAACACCCTACTCTTCCAAACAGGGTGTTGAATAATATTAAAGAACAATGGGAACTAAAATTTGTGGCATAAATGTACCTTTGAAAAATTTAGTTCTGGAAACATCCATTCCTAAATTGGTGCCCAGCGAAGTACCTTCTTCACCTTTATATAACAACGATGATAATTTTATCTGCAAATTGAGTGATGCAGATGAAACTAAAATATGCAGTTCATTTACGTCACTAAAAAGTTTATTCTTAGAGCGCACATTATTTACATTGCAGACTTCAAATAATGCAAAATGAAGGACAACAAAGATTAATAACTAAACTTAACTATACGACTCACTAAATACTATTGCACAAATACATTGACGATGATGACGAGACGATGAATATAACAGTTAATATTTTTTAATTTGATATCAACATGTTATTGTGGAATTCAGAGCGTTGAAAAAAGCTAAATAAATCTTTCGGTCAGTTATCGCAACTTAATTCAGGAAAATTACATATGTAATTCACGTTACAATTCATTGGTCACACTAAACTTGATAAAAACTATATTTAAAAAAACAGCAAACCCTGGTCATTAGACCCGTATCAATTGAACACACTGGAAATAATTGAAAACATAAGCTGCGGGTAAAAAAACACGTTACATACACTGCGATTTTCATCTTATCGTTTGCGAAACTTTTCTTATATATTGCGAATCAAGGAATAATTTGGCAGACTAACATGTTGTATGTTGTATTGAAGACGAATGAATTTGCCCACTAGTTCATTCCTACCGTTAGATGCTGATAATTATTTGTGGGATTTGGCCTGCGGAAAAACTCTCACCCGTCACCAAAGTGGGAAATGTGAAGTTCACTTTGATTCCATCTCCAAATGCAACGTTCACATTTGTGAGTCCTTTGGTTCCATAGTAAGCGTCAATTTGGTTTCCGTACCCTCCAAAGGTGTGCGCTGCGGCGAATGTAAATGCATTGGCCGAACATGATGAGGAACTGCCGTGAGGATGACCAGTTTCTCTGATTATCTGAAAGAAAATTTAAATAACCCCGTGGAAATTTTTTGGAGTCAGTTTACATGAAAAGCTTGATCAGCCCATTTTTTTGCCAATATGGAATATACATATAGCCATCCTTATTAGTTTTAAAACATTTTTTTGTATTCCACTCAAGGTCAGTTCAGTCAGTCAGACTTTGCGAGCAGAGAACTTTTTTTTTTTTTCAGCCTGTCACCGCTCAGGCTGTGAATATGAGCTATGCACATAACCCAAGCTTACGTCTTATCTTTTGAGGTACAACAACTAAAGAATATACTACTGATAGCTTTTCTGGGAGTGTTTACTCTCATGCTTTTAGTATCACCGAAGGGAGAACAGTGACTTATGATTTGTTGATTTGGCTTAACTATTAATAAAACTAATTTGAATTTGCCTTGCATAAAAA
>Ga0210040_10009033_pt1 | contig 11678 bp, 9 predicted proteins | sample CryGeyCG12114_NA_FD_185462 | JGI IMG/M metagenome (GOLD analysis project Ga0210040, IMG submission 185462) | Groundwater microbial communities from aquifer - Crystal Geyser CG19_WC_8/21/14_NA (SPAdes) (version 2) | ecosystem: Environmental > Aquatic > Deep subsurface > Groundwater | place: USA... | reverse complement strand
GGTTAACTTATCAAAGTTCTCGTTAAAGGCGGGTTTACCTAATTCGGTAATAGATATTTGCGCCGCAGCATATAACGGCAAAAAAGCAAGTGCAACAATTATTGCATAAAGGTGTTTTGGTGTAGAAGAGGACATGGTTGATTAGAGAGATATAGTTGTAGAATTATTTCATTAAGTAATTTTTTCTTGTATGTTAAAGATATATAGTCCAAAAGAATGCCAAAACTCTAATATTCCCTAATTGTTAGATTTAAGTAAATATTTGGATAATCCGGCCATTATTTTTTTCCAAATCTAAGAATAATTTCTAGTACTCGGAACATTATGGTGCAAAGTATATATATATATATTGAATATTTATAAAATAGCATCTAAATATGTTTTTAAGCTATATTTTGTATAAAGATTTGCTTAGAATTTAAGCTATATTATTTATGAATTTTCAGATTATAGGCCGTTCGGGCTTGGTAGAATTATAGGTGGTACTATGTCATGATATGGTAGGATAAGCTAAGTTGCTATAAGTAGTAAAAGCCTGCTTATTCGTTTATAAAGTTATGCTGATGAAAGCTAAGAATAGGTTATAAACAATATTGTTTACCCAGTAATAAGGCTGAGAAGCTCAGCATTAATAGCAAATAATTACGGAGTAGCTTTGTTGGCGTAACATCAGATAGTAAGTGAAAACAGAAAGCAAATAATATCTAGCCAGTGGTGTGAGGACAATGAAAAATAATGCCGCTACTAAAGATTGAAATGAATAAGTGGAAAGAATAAAATAGCTAATTCTAGTATTTTAATAGCTGTATACTTTTAAAAGAATTGTCTGTGAAATTATTTAAATGCAAGTAAGTAAAAAGCTGAATTTGGGGTTTGATGCTTTGGGAGGTAATGCAAGCAAAGAGTGTAAATTTGAAAGCCAGTCTGTAGCAATAAGTAAATTTAAAATTAAAGTAAAATCAAAAAAGCCCCTTCTGGAATTTCCGGAAGAGGCTTTAGCAGTAATGTTGGTGTTTAATAATTAGTAATTAATGTGAAGTTCCTGGTCCTGCACCATTTTATAAATAGTAGATTTGCCAATATCTAATTTACGGGCAGTAACTAATATATTACCTTTGTTCTTGTTCAGAAAATGTTGAATAATGCGCTTGGTATAATCTTTTAAAGTGAGTTCCTGTACCAATAAATTATCCAGCGATTCGGTGGCATTTAAAGTGATATCATTTTTTTGAATAACATCGGTATCCGACATTACTACTGCCAACTCTATAATAGCCCTTAGTTCGCGCACATTACCCGGAAAAGGATAAGTTAACAATGCTTGCTGGGCATCTGATGATAATGTTTTTCTTTTGTACTGGTTGTTATCGCAAAAGCAATCATTAAAATATTTGGCTAGCAAAAGTATATCCCGATCGCGTTCGCGGAGCGGCGGGAGCGTAATAGGTAAGCCTAACAAACGATAATATAAGTCTTCGCGGAAATTGCCTTTTTTTACCTCTTCCAGCATATTTTTATGCGTAGCCACTAAAATGCGGGCATCAATAGCAATGGTACCGGAGCCGCCGAGGCGGGTGATTTCTTTTTCCTGCAGCACGCGTAGTAATTTAGCCTGCATATCAAAATCTAATTCCGCAATCTCATCCAGAAAAATAGTGCCTTGGTGCGCTTCTTCAAATTTGCCAATGCGCCGATTCATGGCACCGGTAAAAGTACCCTTTTCGTGGCCAAACAACTCGCTCTCGATTAACTGTTTGGGTATAGCGGCCACGTTAACGGCTACGTATGGTTTCTGGCGGCGCGCGCTGTAGTTATGGATGGCTTTGGCCACTAACTCTTTACCGGTGCCAGTTTCGCCGGAGATAGAAACAGTTATATTAGATTTAGCTGCTTTTTCGATGAGGGCATAAATACGCTTAATGGCATTGCTTTCACCAATCAGCGATTTACTTATATCAAAGGTGATATTTGTTTCCTGCTTTTGAACCGGCGTTTTACGTATATTTAATATCGAGCCCCAAAGCCTTTCTTTGGTATCGCTATTCTTAATAATGTAATCATACACGCCCATTTTTAACAAGTCTACTGCTATCTGCACATCTTCTTGCTCCGAAATAATAATAACCTGCGTATCCGGGTTCGACTTTTTAATAGATTGAAGCAAAGCAATTCCTTTTTTATCGGTTAGCCCGTAATCAATTACCACCACATCCGGATTTTCAGAAAGCGATGCCAAACAAGCTTGCGCCGTAAACATCTTTTTTATCTTATAATCCGGATTCAACGATAACTGATGCTCCAGTAACTTACTGTAACGTACATCTTCCGCCACAATAAAAATTTTGAAATCCTGACTCATGTGTAAAATTTTATCATTTTTTGTTTCCCTTCTATTTTCGATAATCCTGTAAAAACACAATCTTATTCGCTACGAAAATAGAAATAAATCTATAAAATAAAAAGCATGTGTATCCATATTTAAGAAAATATTTCTAAAATGAAGAAATTCTTTATATAATTAAAAATTATGTGAAATTAATAGATGGTTCTTTGAATAAAATTGGTTGGTATGTCAGTTTTTAATTGTGGTAGTTGTGCTATAAATAGTAAATAAGTAATTTTATTAAATCTGTTTAAACATGATTTGTACAGACTGAAACTAATTAAAATGGCGTAAATAGTGAGATTAGCCATTATTTAATCTTACATATTAATTGGTATTTTATTTTAGTAATTGCATTTTTCTTTTATAAATTTAAACCTTAATTCAAAGCACTTAAGCTACTTGTTTAATCAGAATCTACTATATTTCAATTTTGTACTGCCCGGATCTCGGCTAAAAAAGCTTATGTTTTGTAGATACATAAACTAAGGTGTACAAAAAACAGTTAATGAATATAATTTGGATAAATAGTGGGTGTTGGTTTGGGTAAATAAAAATAGTTATATTTATAACAAAACACGTTAAAATTAATTGCTAAAAAATTATGCAAAACCATAACTGTAGCAAAATGTTTACGTATTTGTCACAATCAGGAAGAAATACTTAGTATATTAGGTTTAGTAATCAGTATTAAAACAGTTTTAAACATTTGTTGCATTGGATATGCGGGGGACGGAAATGAAAGAGATGGAACTAGGCTATTTATATTATAGCTTATACTCATATAGAAGAAAAATTGAAGGGGATATTAAAAGGATTATCCGCGAAAACGGACAAGGAAATATTTCTGGAACGAAAGAGGGTTTAGTTGATTCTAACCAAAATCTTTACCATTTAACAAGTAAGTTACGCAACATCAGCCTTATTATTTCTAAGCTGATATCGCTGAATAAAGTTTATAAGTAGTCGATTATTTAAAATAGCATACTTGGTTGCTTTAAGCTCCTGTTGCTGCCTGTACTAAAGGCTGCGACAGGAGTTTTTTGTTGTTAGCCAGCCCTAGCCGATTAGTATGCCCATTCCTGGATAGTATTCTTTCTGATTTATTTAGATGACTTACTGTTTCACAATAAGTTGTTTGCTGGCATATTCCTTAGAAATAAAAAGCAAACGCGACATGTAGTAACTGCAACGCACCATTACCCAAGCCGAAATTACAGCAAATAAACTAGGAGTAGTAGTCTGGTTAAATACCAAGATTGGAGCTAATGTGAACTAAAAGATAAAATAGCCGCCAGCAAAGAAGTAATTGTTTCTGATACTAAGCGGCTAACGCCGAGACAGGTAATAGCATTGGCCTTACAGAAATTAGTAGAAGCAAAACAAGCGGCTAAGATTCCGGTGCGCAGCATGGTGAGGTGCGAGCAAAGGAATATTAGACAGCCTGAACCCAATAACGGGCTCCGCGGCCAGGAGCAAACTTAACCGCTAGCTATTGGTTAGCACCTCCGCCTTGAAAGATAAAATTTTTCAAAAGGCAAATTTTAAAACGGAATATCTTAAATTATACTGGAAACAAAAAAGGGAAGCTGTTCAAGCTTCCCTTTTCAATATCGGTTAAAAACCAAATTACGCTTCTGCTGGTGCCTCAACCGGCAACACAGATACGTAAGAACGGTTTTTGGCGCCTTTTCTGAATTGTACAACGCCATCAGTTAAAGCAAACAACGTATGGTCTTTACCTAAACCAACATTGGTGCCCGGGTGGTGCGCGGTACCCCGCTGACGAACAATGATATTACCGGCAATGATGGCCTGGCCACCATAAATCTTCACGCCCAGTCGTTTGCTATGCGATTCGCGACCGTTGTTCGAACTACCTGCTCCTTTTTTGTGTGCCATATCTGTATAAAATTAAAATGGTAATGCGTCGATTAAAACTTTAGTAAATTGTTGGCGATGGCCATTTTTCTTTTTGTAACCTTTGCGTCGTTTCTTTTTGAAAACGATCACTTTGTCACCTTTTACATGGCCAAGTATTTTACCGGTTACTTTAAAGTCACTAACGAACGGCGCTCCAACGGAGATGTTGCCGTCATTTTCGGTTAATAATACATTGGCGAACTCTACGGCGTCACCCTCGTTGCCGGAAAGCTTATTGGTATAGACGAATTTACCGCCTTCTACCTTGGTCTGACGACCAGCTATGTCTACAATTGCGTACATGTTGCTTTCTGTTTAATTTTAGTAATTGGAGGGCAAAAGTAGTAAGTTTTACCTGAAACTCCAAGTGTCGGCTTTTATATTTTTGATAACCAGCAATTAAACAAGTCCTATACACACTGTTTCGTGCATAAGTTCGCTAACCAATGGATAACACTGTGGATAAGCAATTGATTAATCAACATTAATTGCTGTATAAGTTGTGCATAAATAAAGGTTTGTTAAAAGCATTCTGCATAGCCTAGTTCCGTATATTTGACTCAATGATTTACTGGATATTCTCTCATTTGCAGAAAGATTAACTAGTGTTATATGAGTTAATATGCAGTGAATCAGTTAATTAATTATAATTTTCTTATTAAATATTATTGTATGGAGCAAAGCATGGAGCCAATATTACAAGAAAATCCGAACCGGTTTGTCCTGTTCCCGATTCAGCATGACAATGTGTGGCAGATGTATAAAAAAGCCGAAGCCAGTTTCTGGACGGCCGAAGAAATAGATTTGTCGCAGGACCAGAAAGACTGGGAGCGGCTGAACGACGGCGAAAAGCATTTTATTTCGCACGTATTAGCCTTTTTTGCGGCTTCGGACGGGATTGTGAACGAGAATCTGGCCATTAATTTTATGCAGGAGGTACAAGTTCCGGAAGCCCGTTGCTTTTACGGTTTCCAGATTATGATGGAGAATATACACTCCGAAACCTACTCTTTATTAATAGATACTTATATAAAGGATAATGTAGAGAAAGACCGCTTGTTTAATGCGCTGGAAACGGTAGACTGCGTAAAGAAAAAAGGCGAGTGGGCGCTAAAATGGATTAACTCCGAAAACTTTACCGAACGCCTGATTGCGTTTGCCGCCGTAGAAGGTATTTTCTTCTCGGGTTCGTTCTGCTCTATTTTCTGGTTGAAGAAGCGCGGCCTGATGCCGGGATTGACTTTTTCTAATGAATTGATTTCCAGAGACGAAGGGTTGCACTGCGATTTTGCCTGTTTATTGTACTCCATGTTGGAAAACCAGTTGCCAAAAGAACGCGTACAAACCATTATCCGCGACGCTGTAATGATTGAGCAGGAGTTTGTAACCGATGCGTTGCCGGTTGCCCTGATAGGGATGAATGCTAAACTAATGAGCCAGTATATCGAGTTCGTAGCGGATCGCCTCCTGGTAGCTTTGGGCTGCGATAAAATCTACAACGCCACCAACCCCTTCGACTTTATGGAAATGATTTCGCTGCAAGGCAAAACCAATTTCTTTGAAAAACGCGTGGGCGAATACCAAAAGGCCGGCGTTATGAGTGAACGGACGGATAACATGTTCTCGCTCGACGAGGACTTTTAACCTAACCTTTTAGAGATGAGGAACCTGAAAAAAAGAAACATAAAACTTCTGCCCCTTTCAGGTCTCCCCGTCTACTTTTATTTCTCACCAAATTTTATGCATCAATGTACTGTTACACCGGTTTTTGCCGGGTGCAGGGAATGTTTTGCTTTGCCTGTTCCACAATCTTTTAATTCCTCTTTTTGCCTATGTTAGTTATAAAACGAGACGGCCGACGCGAATCGGTTAAATTTGATAAAATTACCGCCCGGATAGAAAAGTTGTGCTACGGGCTGCACATGGATTTTGTGAGCCCGATTGAGGTTGCCAAAAAAGTTATTGACGGTATTTACGATGGCGTAACCACCGTAGAACTCGATAACCTGGCGGCGGAGATTTCGGCTTCCATGACCACCAAACACCCGGATTACGCTATTTTGGCGGCTCGCATTGCGATATCGAACCTGCATAAGGTTACGGCTAAGTCGTTCAGCAGCACCATGAAACGGCTATATACGTACGAAGACCCCAAAACCGGCGAAAACGCGTCGTTGCTGGCCAAAGACGTGTACGAAATAATCCGGAAGCACGCGGCTTTGCTCGACTCCAGCATTATTTACGACCGCGACTACAACTACGATTATTTCGGTTACAAAACCCTGGAGCGCTCTTATTTATTGCGCCTCGACGGCAAAATTGTAGAGCGTCCGCAGCACATGCTCATGCGGGTAGCCATTGGTATTCATAAAAACGATATTGAGCAGGCCATTGAAACCTATAATTTAATGTCGGAGAAATGGTTTACGCACGCTACGCCTACTTTATTTAACGCCGGCTCGCCCAAGCCGCAGTTATCGAGCTGTTTCTTATTAACCATGAAAGACGACAGCATTGCGGGCATTTACGATACGCTGAAAAACTGCGCGCTTATTTCGCAGAGTGCCGGTGGTATTGGCTTAAGCATCCACGGCGTGCGCGCTACGGGCTCTTATATTAAAGGTACTAACGGTACTTCCAACGGTTTGGTGCCCATGCTGAAAGTGTTTAACGATACCGCCCGTTACGTAGACCAGGGCGGCGGTAAACGTAAAGGCGCATTTGCGATTTATTTAGAGCCGTGGCACGCCGATATTTTCGAATTCCTGGATTTGCGCAAAAACCACGGCAAAGAAGAAATGCGGGCCCGCGATTTATTCTTTGCCCTCTGGACGCCGGATTTGTTTATGAAGCGCGTAGAAGAAAACGGTGATTGGAGCCTTTTCTGCCCGAACGAAGCGCCGGGCTTAGACGAGTGTTGGGGCAAAGAGTTTGAAATGCTCTATGCCAAATACGAACGCGAAGGCCGTGCCCGCAAAACCATTAAAGCCCAGGAATTATGGTTTGCCGTGCTGGAAGCCCAAACCGAAACCGGCACGCCGTACATGTTGTTTAAAGACCACGCCAACAGCAAGTCTAACCAGCAAAACTTAGGTACCATTAAGTCTAGTAACTTGTGTACCGAAATTATGGAGTACACTTCCGCCGACGAAATTGCGGTTTGTAACCTGGCCTCTTTAGCCTTGCCGCGCTACGTAAGCGGCGAAGGCGATAAGAAGAAGTTCGACCACCAGAAATTGTACGAAGTAACCTACCAGGTAACCAAAAACCTGAACAAGGTAATTGATATCAATTATTATCCGGTACCAGAAGCCAAAAAATCAAACATGCGCCACCGGCCGATTGGTTTGGGCATCCAAGGCTTAGCCGATACCTTTATTCATTTGCGCATGCCATTCGAGAGCGAAGAGGCGCAGCAACTGAACAAAGATATCTTCGAAACCATTTACTTTGCCGCCATGACAGCCTCGAAAGATTTGGCCAAGAAAGACGGCGCTTACGAAACCTTCCAGGGTTCGCCGTTGAGCCGGGGTATTTTCCAGTTCGATATGTGGGGCGTAACACCGGAATCGGGCCGTTGGGATTGGGAAGCTTTGCGCAACGAGGTAGTAGAGCACGGCGTGCGCAACTCTTTATTAGTAGCGCCTATGCCGACTGCTTCTACCGCGCAAATATTGGGTAACAACGAGAGCTTCGAGCCTTATACCTCTAATATATATGTGCGTCGCGTACTCAGCGGCGAGTTTATGGTGGTTAACAAGCATTTGCTGAAAGACCTGATTAAGCTCGGCATCTGGAACGATAACCTGAAGAACCAGATTATTTCGGCTAACGGTTCGGTGCAAAATATCCCGAATATTCCGCAGAATATTAAGGACCTGTACAAAACTGTATGGGAAATTAAGCAGAAAACCATTATTGATATGAGTGCCGACCGTGGCGCGTACATCTGCCAGAGCCAGAGCCTGAACCTGCACGTGCAGAACCCGAACTTCGGTAAGCTGACCTCGATGCACTTCCACGCCTGGAAACGCGGCTTGAAAACCGGTATGTACTACCTGCGTACCAAAGCCGCCGTAGATGCCATCAAGTTTACGGTGGAAAAACAAGCCGAAGAAACGCTGCAACCCGTTTACAACAATAGCCTGGACCAAAACAAAAGCGACATGGCTTGCTCTTTGGATAACCCGGATGCTTGCGAGGCTTGTGGTAGTTAATAAATTACTAAATTGAAAAATTGAGTTTTTAATTAAAGGCCACTAAAGTTTAGTGGCCTTTTTCTTATCCTAATATTATGACCTTACAAATACCTATAGATAAACAATCTTCAATTTTTAAAGAGCATCTTGATGATCTAAAAAATGAACGGATTATCTTCTCTGGAATATTTGGAATTGGTAAAAGTTATTTTCTGAATGAATATTTCAAGGATGGGCAGGATTATGTAACTATCAAACTTAAACCTGTCAACTATTCTATTTCAAATAATGAGGATATTTTCCGATTAATCAAATATGATATATTATATGAATTAATATTTTCACATGAATTACAACTCACTTTCGAAAGTATTGATAGAAAAATAGCCTATGGTGTTTTGTTTGGTGATAAGATTCCTGGTTTGGTAGAGGCATTTCTTCCATTGATTCATCTCTTAAATAAAGATATTCCAGATGTATCACCCTTGATAACTTTTATCAATAAATTTGCTCCTAATTTTAAAGAAGCTGAGAAAGTAAGGAAAGATGTTAATGAGAATTTCAAGTTATTAGATTTTGTTAAGGAATTAGAGAATAAACCTCTGTTAGAATTCGATTTTATTACTACATTTATTACTAGTAGTTTAGAATCACTTTCAACTATTGACGATAAAAGAAAAAGAAAATCCAAGGTTTTAATTATTGATGATTTAGATAGAATTGACCCAGAACATATTTTTAGATTATTCAATATTTTTAGTGCTCATCTTGATTATCACAAGTCTACAACCAATAAGTTCGGCTTTGATAAAGTTATTTTTGTGTGTGATATTGATAACATCAGAAATATTTTTGCTGCTAAATATGGAACAGATGTAGATTTTAGTGGCTACATAGATAAATTCTATAGTACTGATATTTACTATTTTAATAATAGCGAAGAGGCTGCAGCTTTTACGAACAAAATTATTAAAACCATTGACTTTGGCAGACATCAAAAGAATGTTGAAGTAAATATTCTTGATGAAGATGCAGAGTCCACCACTAATTTTCTTTATGTACTTTTAAAAGCCTGTATTAATAGTGGAACCTTAAACATGAGAAGAGTTCAGGCTATTTATAACAGTAAATTCAACTTGAAAGAAAAGATAATATTTACTATAAGCCCTTCCGATCAAATTCTAAATAAACATGTTCCTGCAACTATTATTTTTGATATTTTATTATGGATTTTTGGAGATATAAATTCATTAGAGAGATCATTACAGCGGTTAGTAAAATATGGGAAAAGTATTAATCGAATAGAAAAAGTTAGGTATAATCGTAGTAATGTTAGGTATTTAGAAATGCTTATTCCAATTATTGATTATGCAAACCATAAGTTTAAAGAAACAGATATTTTATTGAATTATTCGACTAAATATAAGCTCGAAGCAGAAGTGAATTCTAAGGTTGTGGGTTTGGAGTATGACTTAAAATATATGAATTATGAAGGTTTTACATCCTGGCAGGCTGAAATAGATTTAACAACATATAAGGATAACGATAAAGTGGAACTTTACGAATTTGTTCTTGAAGCATTTAAAAAATTGAAAGCTTTGAATTATTTTTAAAATATTTTTGCTGGCGCGGGCGTCTTCGCTCGTGCCTTTTTTCCTCAGGCCTCTGGCCTATATAAACCACTCGCCAACACACAAATATTTAATTTAAATCTACAGCGGCCAGAGGCCGGAAGAAAACCGTTACGAGCGAGGACGCTCGCAACAGGGAATAGTTGAAAGGACACACACTATTAAACCCTTTTATGTTTTGCTCGCTAATTCAGGCCCACAAGAGCTCTGATTGCCAGTTTTCTTTTATTCCTAGGGCATGCGGGTCAACATTAGGATAAGCAGTTAATAAATTTTGAAGACGGCTTCCAAAGTGGTTTTCAGGCTGCACAATATTGAGTAAATACTTCATGCAACATAAATGTATATAGAGGTGCGGCAATTCGTGTTCTTTCGGAACATCTGCAATCCACGCATTAGGCGGCTTGGAAAGTAACTTGGGCTTGCCGGGCAGGTTTTTATTCCATAGCCTACTGTGATGCGCACAGTAGTTTCTGATTTGAGCAATAGATTGCAGCCAGCTTGGCAAAAAGGTATGATTTACCGTACCAAACTCCTGCGCAATGGTATCTTTCGATCTTACCGTATTTTTTAAGTTGCCATACAGTTTAGAAAGCGTACCAAAACTTGTTAACTCCAAAGCTTTCCAGGCGGGCGGAAATCTTAGGTCATCTTTGTGCTTCTTTTTATGTTCTTTTATAAAAATATCTTTTGAACGTTCTATCTCCTCATCAAGTGTTGAAAGTGTTCTTATTAATTCGCTTGTATTTATAAAAATATTGGAATCTTGAAACCACCAAGGATCGAATTCATGGGAAAGGTGATAAATTAGTTTTGTCCGTAGACTAATTTCAATTTTTTCAACTACATCAAAAATCAATAACCTTAGTTCACGGTCGAAGTTATATAAGGCAATCACATCGAGGAAGCGACTGTTGGGCTTAAAAATATGCTGTTCTTTATCAGCCTGCATGGGCCACCAATAGCCGGCAAGTCGGTAATAGCTTATTTGGCTGAGATAATGTTCCGCGTTATCGGAATCATTAATTTCGAGACCTCTTGTTTTAAGTTGCTGAATTTGTTCCTGAATAGTATAAGGGCGCTTGGAATACATAAAGGAATAAAACCAGAATGCCTAACATTTTTATGCGTCTGTAGCGGTGATTTGCAAGGGTGCTTGGTGAAACTAAAAGCCTATAAATGCAAAAGACACGCCCTGGGACGCTGATCTTACGGGTAGCGTGGCGTGTACTGTTAATACAAAGATACTAGATTACATTTTAAATGTTACAGAAATCAAAAGAAAAATATTAATTGTTAGATTAGTATCTGCACAAGACGAAGTAGTGGGGCTAGCTTTAAGCTGAAAATATTGTCTGGTACTTTCCCCTTGTTATGTGTAGAGTTAGCGCAGCGCTCTACGCATAATTCGGAAAGCCAATCTCCTGATCAATGTCATTAAGTTAAGGAAATCAAGTCAGCTTTTCCGATTTTTCTTGAGCTTAGGGACATGATACCACTTCTTTTTTCTTTCATACTTTCGACCTTTTCGAACCGGTTCCA
>Ga0210040_10009032_pt1 | contig 11678 bp, 9 predicted proteins | sample CryGeyCG12114_NA_FD_185462 | JGI IMG/M metagenome (GOLD analysis project Ga0210040, IMG submission 185462) | Groundwater microbial communities from aquifer - Crystal Geyser CG19_WC_8/21/14_NA (SPAdes) (version 2) | ecosystem: Environmental > Aquatic > Deep subsurface > Groundwater | place: USA... | reverse complement strand
GCGAAGTAGATGGCTTTATTGGTATTCCGTTCTTCGATTCGGAAAAAGAACTGGATTTAAAACTGATTCAGTTACTTACTACGGTTATGAACATTTTTGCCGGCATGTTTTTGTTGTTTATGTTAATCACCAATTGGGCTTCGCGCGCTTTAACGGTGCCGCTAAAACTGGTAACGCAAAAGCTTAAGCAAACTACCCTTACGGGCAAAAACGAAGAACTGGTCTACGAATCCGCTGATGAAATTGGCTTACTGGTGAGCGAATACAACCACATGTTGCATAAACTGGAAGACAATAAAAAAGAATTGGCTATACGGGAGAAAGAGGCCGCGTGGCGGGAAATGGCCCGGCAGGTGGCTCACGAAATAAAGAACCCGCTCACGCCTATGAAGCTTTCGCTGCAATATTTGCAAAAAGCCATAGCCGAAAAGCGCGAAAACCTGGATATGCTGATTAATAAAATATCGGGCACGCTTATTACTCAAATCGATATTTTAAGTGATATTGCCACTTCCTTTTCTAATTTTACGGCCCTGCCGGATTTAAAGCCGGAACGCGTTAACCTGGTTGATATTCTGAAACAAAGCTTGGATCTGCATAACAATCCGGGAGCAGTATGCATTAAAACCAGTTTCGAAGAAGGTGCTTTTGAAGTAATAGCCGACGAAAATATTCTGATGCGTACTTTTAATAATTTAATAATTAATGCCTTACAAGCTGTGCCGGCGGGGCGTCATCCCGAAATTTTAGTATCTTTAAGACAGCAAGAACAAAAAGCACTCATTAGTTTTTGCGACAACGGCGCCGGTATACCCGCTGATATTCAGCATAAAGTATTCATACCTAATTTCAGTACCAAGTTTACCGGCTCCGGCATTGGATTAGCGGTAGCCAAAAAAGGGATTGAATCGGCTGGCGGACGAATTTGGTTTAAAACGCAGGAAGGGGAGGGCACTACCTTTTACATTGAACTACCATTGGTACAGGAATGAAGTATTGGCTAGTCTTGAGTTTTCTGGTAGGCATTATTAGTTTTCCAGCCTATTCCCAAACTTCGAGTAAACGTTGCCAATGGCTTAAACTTACCTTAGAGCCGGTTGTGCTCGATAGCCTCACTATTGTGCCGGGTTCTATTACTTTTAACAAAGGTTTTTATCCTAACCTGCACTATACTTATAACCCCAACACCAATCAATTTGCTTTTACTAATGTGCCAACACCTGTGCCGGTGCAACCCGATACGCTGCCGACCGACTCGCTCGGCGTTATAATACTATTAGATTCTTTGCAAGCCACTAATCCCATAAAACCAGTTGTGCCCGATTCGGTAATGGTTTGCTACCGGGTGTTGCCGCTTAACCTGGCGCTGGCTAAATACAGGCGAAAACTCACAGCGGCCGATTCGTTGCGCTTGCCGGGCGTATATTACACCGAAAGCTTGGGCCAGAAAGAGGAATTGTTTACTACGCCCGGTTTAAACAAAACGGGTACGGTAACGCGGGGTATCTCTTTTGGTAATAAGCAAAATGTATTTGTTAATTCGGCTTTAAACCTGCAACTGGAAGGAAAGTTATCCGAAGAAATAACTATGATCGCGGCTATTACTGATCAGAATATTCCTTTTCAGCCGGAGGGCAACACCCAACAGTTGCAAGAATTTGATAAAGTATATATTACGTTGCAGCACCGTTTGTGGAATATTGCCGGCGGCGATGTGGTGCTGAAAAATAAACCAACGCATTTTCTACGGTTCTACAAAAATGTACAGGGCGGCGTGTTGGAAGTAAACGGTAAACAAGGCACTAATAAAGCCACCAGTACCACGCTAGCAGCATCGGTAGCGAAAGGTAAATTTGCTTCGGTAGCCATAACGCCCCAAGAAGGCGTACAGGGCCCTTACCGGATACCGGGAGCGAACAATGAGAAATTTATTATTGTGCTGGCTAACTCCGAGCGGGTTTACCTGGATGGCCAGTTGCTGGTGCGGGGCTTTGATTTTGATTACGTAATAGATTACAACCAAGCCGAAATTACCTTTACCGCTCGTCGTCTGATTACCCGTTATTCCCGTATTCGCATTGATTTTGAATATTCGGAGCGTAATTACAACCGGTCGGTTTATCATGCCAGCCATTACCAGGATTTAAATAAACTGCACCTCAATTTTAATATTTATAACGAGTCGGATAACCAAAATAATCTACTGGCCCTGAGCCTGACCGACCGCGAAAAATTGCTGTTGCAAGCCGTAGGCGATAGCCTGAACCAGGCCATAGCGCCCGGAGCCGAAGCGGCCAGCTACGATCCGGAACTGATTTTATATAAAGACTCTACCGTTTTAATTAATAATAATCCGGTAAATATTTATGTGTATACCCAAGACCCTGATGTAGCTAATTATTATACGGTGCGTTTTACCGATGTGGGCGCCAACCAGGGTGATTACATACAGCTAAGCACCACGGTAAACGGCCGCACCTTCCGGTACGTGCCACCGGTAAACGGCGTACGACAAGGCCAATACCAGCCGGTGCGCATTATTCCTACGCCGCGCAAAAAGCAAGTGGCCACGGTAGGCGGCAATTACCAACTAGATGATCAAACCAATATTTTCTTCGAAACAGCGGCCAGCGACTACGACTTAAATAAATTTTCGGAAAAAGACAGCCGCGACGATCAGGGCAAGGCCATGCGGGTTGGCTACGCTATTGCTGATAAGCCGGTAGGTTTATTTGGAGATTATAAATTGCAGAGCGCCCTAAGCTATGAATTTACCGATGCGTACTTTGAGCCAATCGACCGCTTCCGTGACATTGAATTTAACCGCGACTGGAGTTTGCCTATTAACACCCAGAACCGGGCAAGCGATAATATTTTTAATTTCTCGATTGGGGCGCAAAAAAATAGCTCTAATTTAATAAATTACCGGATTAGCAAACGTTACCGGCAATACGAAGTAGACGGAACGCAACATCACCTGGATTTTGCCCAACAAATACACGGACTGGCTTTACGCAGCGACTTCTTTTTACTGAACGCCAAAGCACGTACTGGTCAGTCTGATTGGGTGCGGGGCAATATCGATGTCAGTTACCCGGCTTTTAAAATTATTCCGGGCTATGCTTATCGGTTCGATAAAAATCGGGTTAATGCCCTTACTCGTCCCGATTCGGTTATTCAATCGGCTATGTATTTTGAAGAACATGCTTTTTATGTGCGGAGCCAGGATTCGGCTACGACTAAATTTAGCCTCGATTATGCTTACCGGCAAGACCGCCGGCCCGCAGAAGGCCAGCTGGGGCCACGTAATCTGGCCCAAACCTATCGGGGATTATTGCAAACAAAAGTAGGCACTACCCAGGATTTAAATATTTTACTCACGTACCGCCAGGTGAATAACCGCGACAGCCTGGATGAATCGGCTATTTTATCGACGGTAAGTTGGCTCGGCGATTTCCTGGATCGGCACCTGCGCTCGGAGTTGACGTATACCATTGCCACGGGGCAGGAGGCCCGGCGGCAATACGAGTATGTACCCGTTAGTCCGGGCCAAGGCACCCATTACCTGATAGAAGGTGGTAACCCCCAAAACCTGAACGATTATTTCGAAGCCCAGGTACCCGATGCCCGTTATCGTACCCACATTAAAGTATTTTTACCCACCGACCAGTACATAAAAGCGTACACCAACCAGTTTAACTACCGGCTGAACAGCGCCATGCCCCGGAGTTGGCGCGGCAAAAGAGGCTGGCAAAATTTGGCTTCCCGTTTTTCGGCCGTAACTTATATCAACATCAATAAAAAAACTACCGACAATGATTTATGGCGTAGGTTTAACCCCTTTAGCTTGCACATCGAAGATAGCTTAATTGTGTCGCTGGCTAATAGTTTCCGGAATACCGTTTTTTACAACCGCAGCGATCCTACTTTTGGTTTGGAATATACCATACAGCAAAATCAGCAGAAAATATTATTGGTAAACGGGACTGATGTGCGAAACATTAGCACCCATACATTGGTGGCCCGCTACAACTTAAGTCAGCAAATTAGTGCTAGGTTAAATGTGAGCCAGTTTACCCGCGAGAGCCTGTCTAATTATTTATCTACCAAAAATTTTAAGATTATGGGCTACGATGTATCGCCGGAATTGTCGTATCAGCCCAATAATACCATGCGTTTAACTGGTACGTATTTATACACGAATAAACGCAACCTGCTAAATATTACCGAGACACCGGAAAAAGGTATTTTTAATGAATTAGGCTTAGAAGCGCGGCTGAGCCAGGTAAGCAAGCGCACCCTTACCGGCAGCTTGCGCTATATAAATGTGAACTACACCGGCAACGAGAACTCGGCTATTGGTTACGAAATGCTGAACGCCTTACGGCCCGGCAATAACTTAACCTGGACCTTTATTATGCAACAGCGCTTAACCAGTGGGCTGAATATTTCTCTTAATTACGATGGCCGCAAACCTAATGGATTAGGTGTTATTCACATGGGGCGAATGCAGGTATCGGTCTTATTTTAAGATTTGCCGAACGGCAGGCATCGTCATTTCGGCCCAGGTGCGGTACATTTTGCCCGAAAAATGCAGGTTATCGTCCGCAATGTAAGAAAGGTTATTGGCTGCCTGGCGGGAAAGCGGCGTAATATCGATAAAAGTAACGCCGGCCTTTAGGGCTTCTTCGCGGCCTACGGCATTAAACGCATCTATTTCCTGCGCAATTTGTTCTTGGTTGCGCCCTTGCGCAAAAGGCGTTACTCCCCAGTCCGGTACCGATAAAATAATTACCCGATTTGCTTCGCTTTTACCAAATTTAATCGCCCATTGTACTAACTGCCGGAATTCACTGCGATAAACATCCAGGCTTTGGCCCCGGTACTGGTTATTTACCCCAATTAACAGGGAAACTAAATCATAATTCGAGGTGGGTTGGGCATTATTAATGCCAGTTAAGAGTTCTCCGGTTGTCCAGCCAGTGCGGGCAATAATAACCGGGTCAGCCATGGCAATACCTTCGGTACGTAATAATTGGGCTAATTGCACGCCCCAGCGCTGATCTGCGGTTACCCGCTCGCCAATGGTGTAGGAGTCGCCAAGGGCTAAATAAGTGTACTCTGTATTTGTATCTGGTTCTGGCATAGGGGAGCTACAGGCCGTTAAAACAAATAATACTAAAAACAATACATAAACTAAATAACGCCACATAAAGGTATACCGGCCGGTTAGATAGTAGTATACTGTTTTAGTAAAATTAAGATTAAGAATAGAAATTATACTGAGACCCTTTGTTAAGAAAAAGAGGCCTAAAATAAATTTACAATTTTTTGGTGAAGGATAATAGACTATGCCGATTAGAGCCTGACACCTCTAATTCTCTCCATAAATTGAGTGCTCTGATACACTTAGCTATGGTTTGTAAGGTTTGCCTACAACCAACTTGTTCCCAGATGTATCCACTTCGAATAAATGCGGCACGCGGATGTAGCGGCCGTTAACGTTTTTGTGGCTATGAATCGACATTAGGTGTTTGCCCTCCAGGGTGTGGAACAACATGCCATGTCCAAAATTTGGTGGTGTAATAGGCTCTTTCTCATGAATCCAAGGGCCATCGAGGGTACCGCTTTTTGAATACGCCACGCCCTGGGTATAAACATCGTGAATCCAACTGGTCCAAATCATTCCCAGTCTGCCGGTTGCTGTTTTAAACAGGTAGGGGCCGTCGGTCACTTTGTGCGGTCCCTCCTTGCCGTTGTCATCCTTTCCCCGGTTCCACGGAGAATCTTTGGCCCGGAACAGCAGCTTCGATTGGCCTATCGTACCACTTAAATCAGGTTTCAACTCTATCTTTTCCATGGTACCGTTCCCGTTCTGCAACCACTCGTGGCAAAACACCATATAAGGCTTACCATTTTCAATCCACAAGGTGCCATCCAGCGTAGGCATATGGGCAGGTAAATAGGTTTCATCCTTCATGGGCACATAAGGGCCATCTGGTTTGTCGCTGACCAGCACATGACAAGCCCTACGTTCTATCACATTTCCTTGTACGGTATCTATCTTTACTGCCCGATTGGTAAAGGTGGCAAAGTAGTAGTATTTACCTTTGTACGAGTGAATTTCGGCCGCCCATATCATGGGTCGGGGGCCCATCCAGGAATTTGGATCGGTCTGTGCCACCTTGTAAGGTCCTTCCCAGGTCTTCAAGTCCTTGCTTTTCCATAGCATGCCGCCGGTACCGGTCATATAATACATCTTAGTTTTAGTATCTGCCAGTATGTGAGGATCACTTAAACCAATAGAATCCAGAGGGATATTTTTTCTGATTTCCTGCGGCGGTCTGTTTTGGGCGCTTAGTACTAGCGGAAAGAATAAATAAGCCAATAAAGCCAAACAAGCATTTTTCATATATTTACCTTATTTATCATTATAGTTATTAGTTCCTATCGGGAATAAAATTAACATCCTTCTGACTAGAAATACTAGATTAATGTTTGTAATAAATTGTATTTTTTAAATATTATTATTATGCTATAGTTGGATTATAGTAAATTGTCTATATATTTACTGCGTAACTCTAAAATTTCAACTTCTGTTAATGTAGTAAAATAAATTTAGAGTTTATCAGTTAAAGAGATTAAATCATGAAATTACGAGTACCTGCCGAAAGAATTGTTAAAGCTGCTCCACCACTTTTTTTCAATCTTTTCATCAATCTCAATTCTAATGACTTATCTGGCTCAACCAACCAAAACAAATGCCGCTGATATAACTAAACGTATTCAGGTGATAGATGTACTGCGAGGTTTTGCCTTGTTGGGTATAATTATTCTTCACTCTTTTGATGCTTTTTTAATCAGTAAATATTCTGAATTAACTGATGCGATAACCCCAGTTGAAAATGTTGTTAAGTTTGGCGTGTATACCTTTATTTCTAAAAAATTTTATGCTATTTTTTCCTTTCTTTTTGGTTTAAGCTTCGCTATGCAGCTTAAAAGTGCTAAAGCTAAAGGCGTGCCTTTTGTGGGCCGTTTTGTTTGGCGACTGTTTATTTTATTAGGTATTGGTTCTTTGCACGCGCTTATTTTTCCGGGCGATATTTTGCAAGTTTATGCTCCGCTCGGATTGTTATTGATTTTAGTGCGTAATTGGCCGGATAAAAAGTTGCTATGGATGGGAGGAGGTCTTTTTCTTTTAAGTGTAGCAGTAGTGGTGTGCCAGGAGCAACTACGTAGTAAACTCGAATTAATTTTATGGCAGGCTTTTCAAATTCAGGCAGTTCCCGAGAAACTGTATTTCCAATTTTTTACCGGTCGCCTATTTATAACCGCGAGTTTGTTTCTGTTCGGACTTTATGCCGGTAATAACAATTTATTCCAAACCACGCTAGATAATAAGCGCTCGGTGCGGCAGCTAATAATAGGCAGCGGCATTTTTATTTTGCTGCTAACCGCTGTTAATTTTTTCCTGGATAGATATCTTGTATTTAATACTGCTATTATCGATGATCTTAAATTTTCGGCTAGAGCCTTCCGGCATATTTTTATGTCTTGTTTTTATGTAGCGGTGTTGGTACAACTATACAGGAAAAAACTATTTCGGAGTGTGCTGCAATGGTTGGTACCCGTGGGGCAGATGGGGCTATCGGTTTATATAATGCAATCGGTATTTTTATTATTTTACTATCAGCTAAACTCAACCGACATCCATAATAACAGAATCCTAATAGAAGAGGCATTGAGTATTACTTTTCTTTTCTTTGTAGGACAGGTTCTTTTTGCCAACTGGTGGATGAGCCGTTACCGGTTTGGCCCTTTAGAATGGCTTTGGCGCTCGCTCACTTATTTAAAATGGCAACCTATGATCAACAAGAAATCTGCCGATAAGAAAAAATCATTTGCCTAAGCAAACCAACTACCCGCAACCGCACCCGTCTTAGAAAAGCTTAGAGCAAGCAATAAATATTAGAATACTATAGCAAAAATTTATTGCCGTTTGGGAAAAATCATCAAGATGTTATTGCTGTTATAACCTATAAGGAATATTTAAATTCTTATTTATTCTGCTTATATTTTAAAGTACTGTAAGTTTTAATATTATAAAGAAACCTGATATTCAGATGGGGTCTTAATTCTTTATTTCAAGTGAATAAACAGGTATGGGCGTGTTTTATCTTCAGGAAGGAGAAAATATTAGCTATCTATTATCAAGAATAGAGGTAACTTATAGTTCTCGGTAAGTTTTGCATTCACTATAAAAAGCTAATAGGAATTCTGTAGTTAACGCTGTTTACTTTCAGAATTTTTTGTTCTGGCCAACAAAAATATAGTAGAAACAATAAACAAACCGCCAATCCAATCCATGGCACTAAAAGGAACTTGAAGCCAGACAACGGATAAAATAGCAGCCGAAAGCGGTTCTGCCGAAGCCAATAAACTTGTTTTTTGCGCCCCAATTAACTTTACTGCCGTTAAATAGGCATAGAAGGCGACTAAAGTGGCCAACAGTATAATAAAAGCAGTAAATACATAGGTGTAGATATCCCAATTTCCTTCTATCATCCAAGGCGCATGTACGCAACTCATAAAAACGCCACCTATTAGCATGCCCCAGCCTATTACTATGGTGGCAGGATAACGGCTTAATAAATTAATCGGCTGTAGGCTATAAAAAGCAAGACCAACGGCTGACGCAATTCCCCAAAATAAGGCCCAACCAGAAATAGAAAGATTGCTAAAGCTACCGTGGGTAACCAGCAAAAATGTACCCACAATAGCTAATAATATTGCCAAATATTCCATGGTTTGTGGCCATTTCCTATTTTGTATGGCCAGGTAAACAGCAATTAGTACTGGTCCGGCGTATTGTAAAACAGTAGCGGTAGCGGCATTGGCGTGTTTAATGGTTGCAAAATAAGTGTATTGCACAGCCACCATCCCGAATATGCCAAACAGGAGCAGTTGCCAGGCATCTTTTTTAACTTTCCAGATATCCCATAATGCTTTAGGTTTATTTATACCGGCTATCATCAATAAAATAACGCCCGAAAAAAGAAGTCTTACTGTCACCAACCATTCGGTGTTGACACCTCTTTTTTGGAATAAAAACTGGCCGAAGGTACCGGAAACACCCCATAGAATGGCGGCAATTATAGCTAATAAAAAACCATTGTACGGTTTATTTTTAGGTTCTTTAAGCATGGGCCTTTAAATTCATTGCCGCGTTAGGAATAGGAATAAGAGTAGGCAAAGTAACAGGTAAATTAGATTTTATTACCATTAAATAACATGGCTTACTTAAAGTAGCCATACTTAGTTTATATAAAAAATATAAATGCCTGAGAGCAAATATAATTCATAACTTGCCCTTTACCCCATTTACCCAATCGAGTTCTAAAGCTAAAAACCTGAGGAGATGAAAAAATACATTTGTTTATTTTTATTAGTTACAAGCTTTTTTAACGCCAAAAGCCAAATAACAACCGATTCTGTTTTGGTAGAGAATCACTACCGGACGTTCCATTTTAATAAACCAAAACAGGCCACCCATAATTTTTACCTGGTGTTTGTCTTACACGGTTCGGGGGGCAATGGGAAAGGAATGATGAAGCCTGCCTTATCTCTGGAAAAACTAGCTGGTAAAGAACCGCTCTTGCTGGTTTATCCCGATGGCTATAAGAAATACTGGAATGAATGTCGGAAAGCGGCTACAAACTTAGCTAACCTGGAAAATATTAATGAGCAAGCTTTTTTTGAAGCGATGACCCAATATTTTAGAAAGCAATATGAAGTGAATAGCAAACATTTTTTTGCCATAGGTTTATCTGGTGGCGCGCATATGGCTTATAAATTGGCTTTAACCATGCCTGATAAGTGTAAAGGAATAAGTGCAGTAGTGGCTAATTTGCCCGATTCTCCTAATTTAGATTGTGCTGAATCCAAAATTCCGGTTTCGGTTATGATTACCAATGGCACCCAAGATTCTGTTAATCCTTACTCCGGAGGACAGATGATGGTGAATGGCAGCTCGTATGGAACCGTGCATTCTACCGAAGGCACGTTTAACTATTGGGCAGCCTTGGCCGGCTATAAAGGCAAGCCAAAGACAGAAGCGTTACCTGATAAAGACACTAGCAATAAACAAACTATTACCCGTTATACTTTTAAAGAAAAGGGTAAGCCTGAAGTTACGCTGCTAAAAGTTGCCGGCGGCGAACATGCTTTTCCGCAGGATACTGATATTTTTATCGAATCCTGGGAATTCTTTAAAAGACAAATCACGGAAAAACCTTGATAAATGCATATTTCATACAACAGCTTTGTTAAGCTGTAACTTGTGAAAGTTTGGTTTTTGGGAGTTTTAAAGAATAAATTAACAAATTGCCATTTTCCCCGGCATTGCATCCCAGGTTTTACCAAGTAATTCACGTCCAGCAGCTTTTTTATTAAAACCGCCCCATTGTTTAAAGAAAAAAGCCGTTCCTGCGCGTTCACATTGTTCTTTTATATCAAGCACCCATTCTGCCTGCATCGGCCGAGGCTTGCGCCCAGATTCTCCGCCTACAATTACCCAATCTATCCCTTCTAAGTCCAGTTCAGGCAAAGGGCCAAGAAGTGGCTCAAGCGATAAGAATTTAATACTTGCTTTAGTTTGTTTCAAATATTGTATTCTATCTGTTACTAAATTATTTTCTACCGAAACGCCCATCCAAATATTTGATGTCCATCTTAGTTCCGCATCATATTTAGCTAGCAGCTCAGCTCTTTTAGTTAATACCTGAAAGGTATGTTGCGAGCATTCATTCATAGTATGGAATACACTTTGAATAAAATTTAAAGGTACTTCCGGATGGAATAAGTCGCTCATTGAGTTTACAAATACCAATTTGGGAGCTTTCCATTTATAAGGTTTGCTTAGTTCTTCCGGATGGATACGAACGTTAAACTTATCTTTATACTTATCAATACCCATGGCATAAAGCCTTTTGGTCATTACTTCGGCGTAACAAAATTTACAACCTGCAGAAATTTTATCGCATCCGGTAGTCGGGTTCCAGGTCAACTCAGTCCATTCAATGCTAGATTCTGCCATGATGTTATTTGAATTTATTTTTTAAAAATTACTTTAACATTATTCTCCTTAAAATCTTTGTAACTTATTCCAAAGCCAGTGCCAGTAAAATCGGACATATTCAAAGGATTGAAAGATTTTATTTTTTTATTCTTAATCAATTCTTTTAAAACAGAATTTGCATGACTGGCTTTAAATTCATTATTTAAAGAGAGTAAATAAATATCATTATTATTTAATCCTGCTGAACTTGATGATAACTTTTCTAAAATTTGCTTTGATAAGAAATCCAATTCTTGTCTAAAATTGTATTCATTAAAATGGTCGTCAAACAATCTTTGCTGAGCATTTACCTGATTGAAACCTCTACCTTTAATTGGGTCTAACTTCCATTTTGCTTCAAGCATTTTATCCAAACCATAAAGATTTGGGGTAATGTAAAAAAGGGCATAGTAGTTTCCTTTATCTCTTTCTATGTAAGTAAGTGGACAGATTTAGTTATAAAGAGATAAAAGAGCGTTAACTTTGTTACATGTCAAAGAAGTATATCAAATTAAGTGAAGAGGAGAAGATTAGCTTGCGGTCAGCGCATAAGCATCACAGT
>Ga0210040_10009031_pt1 | contig 11679 bp, 2 predicted proteins | sample CryGeyCG12114_NA_FD_185462 | JGI IMG/M metagenome (GOLD analysis project Ga0210040, IMG submission 185462) | Groundwater microbial communities from aquifer - Crystal Geyser CG19_WC_8/21/14_NA (SPAdes) (version 2) | ecosystem: Environmental > Aquatic > Deep subsurface > Groundwater | place: USA... | reverse complement strand
AACTGCTGTTTGCTTTGTGAGTGTCATAAAATTGCATCATTCTCTTCTCATAGAGACTTTTTGCGTAGTTAGTTAGTTTACCCAGTGTTAAATAATAGACAAGTTGGAGGAAATTAAGCAAGCTACACATTCTAGAGATACTGGCTAGCATTACCCAGTCATTTATAATGAATAAATGTTGATGAAGCTCCAGGCATCCCCTTGTTCTTTTTTTTTGTCATGGTAGGTTCGTAGGCAAAGCATGCATACTATTAAAATGCATTCACAGTGGACCCGGTGGGAGGCCAAATGATGTGATGTTTCTATTTCCAGGGGTGACGGGATTTCATCGGTCTTCAAATTCTGCCCCTAACGATTCCATGCTTTTTATGCACGTACATACGTATAAGTAAGTATTATTAATCAGCGGTGCCCTGTCAGCTGCATTTCACGCATCAATATTTCATGCCCTGGAATAGAATTGATCGAATCATGATGATATCTATGAGGAGGGAAAAAATGACAGGTTTTGTTGGATGAATGGGATTCCTTTTATGTGTGTTGTTTGCACACGCATGTGTGAATTATGCAACCAACAATGCATGCAAGCATATTTTTTTGGAAGGCCTCCTTCAAATATTGTTGTTGATAGTTAGTTAGTTAATATTTTAATAATAGAACGGTTGGTAAGGGAGTATGAGTGTAAACCTGTAATTAATGAGTGAAGTGCAAGGTGGCTACACGTGTGCTGTCATAAACAATTTGCTCCCACGCTTCTAATGAAAACATATGGCTTAATAAGCTATTGGGTTTGTTTGCATTTGTGGTGCAACCTTACATTCATTGTGCAGTTAAGATTTTTTATTATTGTGCAATGGGAGGCATTGGGTGAGCTATTAGTTATTGATGTTTTTTGCCCGAATCCCATAAAGGAATTTTTTGCAATGTTTCAAATGTTTGTTATATTTGTTACGGCAAGTTAATTGTTTTGTTGGTTAGCATAGGATAATGAGATTCTGGACAAAATAGAAATATTCATCGCTTAATTACATTCTCATTAAGTTTTAGTTTCTTTACACTTATAGTTCAACAAGTGACTGCTAACGAGACAAAATTCTTGCTCAAAGTGGCAGAATACCATTTGAGTAGTGATTTCTTGGTAAGTTTATGAACGTGTTGTAAAAAGGAACGACACATTTGTTTGTTGTGTCCACCTTAGTTAGTTAGCTAGTATCATAGACATAGACCACTCATCACTTTTATGATCATTATATGGTTCCTGAGTTTGTCCATTCATGGTATGGAGGCGTTTTGCAAGGCCAAATAGAAGCCTCACTCCTGCATGTCTTGCAAACCGCTCCCCATCTTGCCAAATGAGTTGCAAAGTGTAAAAAAATTGGGCAAAATTGAATAAATAACGTTTATTTGCACAGCTTAGTTAGGTAGTTACTAAATATCCAACTAACTTCTAACTATAAGAACTAAAAAAGTCAACTATACCATATTGGCCAGCCATACATATGTACAAGAGAGTCATAATCATTAACTTACTTACTACGCACAAAGCACATATATGTAACTACCTAAATGTGCACACCTGAGAGTTTGCAAAAAGCACTATGGACCACCGTCTTTTCAAGTGCATGATGAGCATTATAATACAAGTGAGAGCAATTTAAAGCGTCACTTCATCTGACTCACACATTCACACACAGAGAGTTTAGTCTGACAATCAACTTTGGAGGTTCACATATTCAACAGTGTTTGGTGTTGAATGCACAATATTCTTAATTGTAGTTCTTTAGTGTGGTCCTGCCCAGTAGTAATGTGCATAAAGTTCGCATTGATTGAAAACTAGGAGCAGCCAGACATGCCAATGCTCATTACGTGTGTACAATGGAACGATTGTAGACCAAGTGCACAATTCTTTCCACAGTCTTTGTGCATCATCTCGTGAAATCACGTCGCCCCTCATTCTAGCACTACCATTATGCATATACAAGTCATTATTATTGCAATTGTAAAATTCACGAAAACTCCTTCTGCTGATATTGACTGACTTTTACACATTGCGACTTACTACAGCCAGCCAAGAGTTCGTTTACATTCTCAAATGTGTGTTGGTTTGCTACTCCTCTCATACCATAGATTTTTGACGGCCTCAACATGCATAATATACTATTGAGCAGTTAGTTAGTTAGTGAGTGAGTGAGTAGTATTTGAGTTGGTTGCCAATTTTCGATCACTATTGCAGATCGTGGTTTGGTTACAGTGTCCAATCACCACTCAAGAAGGACAGTATGTAAGGAATGTGGTTAACTTGTTTTCAACTCTACGTTTTGTCCACATGTTGCTGTACATACGCAGTCCTATTGATTTGAGTTCACAAGTTGTCTCTAAATTTGAAACTTTTGCTGACTAATTGTGCCCTGACTAACCAGAGTCAGTCTCGTTTGGTTATTCAAACCAACAAAGGTTCATTTCACGCCTAGTGGTTTGGTTTTATGAAAAAAGACAGCTCTCCAAGTATCCGATTTCACAGTTTTTTTCTCCTCTTCTGATTTGTATCTCTGCTGCTGCTGTGGTTTGGTTTCGTGTGCACAAATTGTGGTTTAGTCAGTGGACTGTGGCCATTTAATTTTAGTTAGTTAGTCGATGTCTCTGCTGTGACAGTATGTTTTCCATCATTATGCAATCCAACTATAAATTGGCAGTTCATTGTGCATGTGGTTGACTTTGATTTCCAAAGGACAGGTGTGTCTTCTGTGTGGTTTAAATCCATCGATTGATTGACTACAGTGATCTGTAAATAACGTGTATTCTAAACGAAACGATACATTCTCCTAGCATGTTTTTTTATACTAATCCAAACGTTCTGGGGAATCGAAGTCGGCCGCGAAATCGAAGTCGTAGCACAAGTAAGTCAAATGCTAATCCTTTTCAATCGGGGTAGCTATAACTACAAGGATGTAGGGAATTTCACAGTCAGAAATTCCGTTGTAGTCAATAGTTAGTTAGTTGCTAAATCATCTAATTATTCGTAGAGATTATTGACCTTCTTTTTGAAAGCAGATGATTTACATAAGTGGGATGTGTAGTAATATAAATTGCAGCGTGTGGCAAGAATTCCACCCCTTAGTTAGTTGGTGTTGACAAAATTCCTAAGTATATGTTATGCCTGAGAAGGTGAGTTGACGAGTCATCATCATCATCATCGATGATGATAATAAACACTAGGTGGAAAATATGTTTATAGCCCGGAAGCATTCCTTGTTATTAAATGTCGCGGAGGCTTGTTGTATGCCATAAGGAATCTTCCCAAACATTTTTTACCGTTTGTTCCCATTGCATAAACATTGAGACGGGCCCAACCCATCGTCAATAGAGCAATAGTAATATTCATATGTATAAACAACTACTCTACTATAGTAGTTAGTTAGTTAGTATACAGACAAAGAATTTGCAAGCGGATTTGCCAAATTCATAGTATAGTTAATGCATAAAGGCTCGTGAGCATATTCATAACGCTGACTAACTTACTTACTCACTAATATGCATGTACTTGACGGCAGGATGAGTTAGTTACTGAAAGAACCCATTAGTGGGAAAATTTAAGGCCGCACTTGTTCAATATTCATATTAGTTAGTTTTTGTTATAAGTTGCTATTAGTTTGACACTACCATGAGTCTTCAGTTTCAAATTAATTACAGGAACAGAAGGCTATGAAATGTAATGTTACGGGTAGATAGATAGAACAATGTGTAAAGTAAGTTGAACGAACAGTTCAATCAATTTATTGGTACTTACTATTGAGTTACGGCCTGAATAAGAATTAAAAGACCTTTGGCTATTGGATGCTATCATGTGTGTACTATCTGCGGGGAAAAAATTGATGCCTGCCTGTATAATAATGACATAGGGCATCCATAGTAGCGTGCTGAGTTGTACATTATAGCAATGGCCCAACCACATGTAAATTTGACCAAGGGGAACACTATTGAATTCTTTGGATTGTTGTACGCTCAAATTTGTCACTATTGATTCCTGTAATAACAGATTAGTATCACTTTGGCAGACAAGTGTGGTAAGGTCGTTAATTTAAATAGCTAGATCTCATGCAATTCAAATCTGTATCGAATTTCACATTGAAAAGTTGTTGCTAATAGACTATGATTAGTGAAACTGCGTGGAATTGAAAATAAAGCAAGTTAGTTAGTTAGCTATAGTGAATGGACTGTGTCTCTGCAGATTTTCTTTTATTGCACGTGGAACGTGGCAGATATAGTTTGTATGCGTTTCACGTATGCACTCCCCCTAACTTGGTATATAATTTGTTTTGCTTTAAGCGTTACTCTCTGGATTTTTTGTATTGATTTACTTTGCTTTCTTTGTTTGTTACTCCTCACTGTAGAGAGTAAGAAGTGATTTTGAGAGGAAAACTTGCTTTTTATTGTACACAGATATGTGAAATTGAATAGTTACAACTTTCCTTGTAGTGTTCGCCTAAATGTGCAAAATCTAGCATGAAAATCCCCTTGCCAGAGTTTTTAATGCTATTACATTTTCGTAAATGCTACTCTCTGCTCATTCACGTGAGATCCAATGACCGTCTTTATGTGCTTCATGGGACTTTTGGGGAACTCAGCTTTCCGCTCTGCTCATGCACAAATGTATTCCAGATCGTATCAAATAACACGAAAAAATGTTTTCTTTTTCCCGACCATTACATTTGATTTTCAAGGAATCTTGTGTTAGAAACTTAATGTATTTTCATTTTATATCAATTATTGAGAGAAATACTTTCCTTCTTCTTTACACTAGTACAAAACAAAACGCACAGAGCCATTCTGCACGTGCTTGTACAAGTGTGTGATTCCATTGTTGTGAACTTTATGAAAATAGAATAACTTTCAGTCAACATTAGTATGACATGTATTTATCTGAAGAATGGGACACCTATCCATCCACCTTTTCTCATGGTATTTATTCTCAACTTAATAATAACAATAATGGTATTTGCTCAAAACTTGCTGTGCTCACTTATAGTAACTAACTAACTAAAACTACTTTCCCTTTTTTCGGTTCCCTGAACCAGTAGTGATGAGAACGTCTCTCTTTTCGAACAAATTTACACATATTCCCAGCCAAATTACATTGGACGGAGAACAATACCTAATTGTATTTCGCAGTACCTTGAGCTTAATACAACAACGCGATGATGATGATGATGATGATTATTACCATTATACTGCTCTTGTGTATCCAATTTTGAGCAATCGCTGTTCATAGCTTATAAATCACACCACATTATGAACATCAGTCAAATCATTTACTAACGCAAATTATCGCACATATGAACTCACGACACATGCATGTGGTAAATACAAATAGTGGTGAGAGGAGCGATTGAATCGCTAGACGATACACGAAATCCGCAATCAACGGAAAGTAATGTGTGTACGAAACGGAGATGATAATAATAATGACAAAGATAATTGCACAGACAAACTCATCAGCTACTTTGTATATGGGAATTGTAGCTAACTGACTAACTAACTAACTAACTGGTAAATTGCATTTTGGTAGCTGCAGCAGTAGCTAGTTAGTTCCTAACAATATATTTTCACTTTTCTCAAACTTACGGACAAACAAACACAATGTCATTTAAATAAGCAAGATAATGACTATTGTAAAAGAATTTGTCGGATGTTAGTCACATGAAGCAATTCGTGCACACAAGATTATTATAAGGGAATCAATTTTTGACAAACTAACTAAACTGGTCCACAACTAATATGAGATTCACGAGTTACTTTTGTAGGTGTCATATTTTGTAATTGGCTGAAAGGGAGAACTGCCTGGGATAATATAGGGTAAAGTTATTTGCATGGTTTATAGTTAGTTAGTTAGTTAGTCATTGCATAGTTGATACAGATGGTTTGAATATTTCGTTGAATAATGGCTGACTGACTATGAGTGATGTGAAAATGATGCTCAATTTTGAGCTTACGAAATGGAAATGTTTGGTATTTATGATACAAACTCATCTTTTTATTTGCATCCAATGTTTTTTCCAACTTATCTTGATGGTAGATATTATGATCGTGTAAGTTTACTTACAATATCATTATGATTGCACATTACTTGTAAATTATGGTGTAGTTAGTTAGTTAGTTAGTTAGTAAGCAAACCTTTTTTACGTTATAGTGAGAGAGTAGGTAATCTGTTTGAAAGATTTATATGAATCTTTTCATACTGAGGATTGTAACCTGTGCTGAATCTACAGAAACATGTAAAATGCAAATAGCAGGTTGTACGTGAAGTAATCAATTTAGTTTCGTAACAAACAGCACTTACCTGTGAAATGGAGCCTGAGAGGAGCATTAAATATTTCTCAAAACGGAAGCGCATCATCAATAATGCATTTTTGCTAAGGTTTCCCTAAACATGTTGTTCCTGTTTGTACATTATATGGACAATACTGTTCAAATTTCAAGGAATCATTGCATGTCGATTTATTGCAGTTGAATCGGAAATGACTGTTAATTTCAGAGAAGCCCCACAACTGTATGACGGCGTACATAGGTCAAATGTTACATTAAATGTATTGGTTTGGTTAGTTAGTTAGTTATTAACCAACCAGTTTGTATAGAAATAATGCTACAGTAGTTACTTTTGTACGGTAGCAGACAATGGTACAAGTAGACAGATTACAGACCTTTATCATTATTCAATTGTTTAGTTTTATGGAATTGTTACTATTACTCACTTACTTTTTGTTATGCCCTTAGGAGCTGCTCCAAAAAAGACATGCATTCACAATAAATCATGACCAATTTAGCCTTTGACATTTAAGATTTTACATTTTTTATGTCATATCGTGCTAGGCTTCTACATTCTGACAAATGAGTAGTCAGTGTCCAACGATAATAATTATTTCTCAATAAGTAACTAACGGTGAGCAGATTCGTATCAAAAATGCATTTTGAATGAAGCACAAGACTTTTACGTTTGTCCTTCAAAATTGCAATGACTTTATCATTAAGACAAGTCGTTGTTTTGCGAAATAATAATATATTGTAAGCTTGTTAGTGAAACAATGAATTATACAAATGATCTATCTTAAATCATTGTGTACTCATGGATCCAGCCCGCAGCGAACAAATTAAAGCAATGACGTTTACAAATATAGATTGAATCATCTATCAAACTCCTCTTCCTATTGCAATCAACATGGTCTACAATTTTAGCGTGAAAAGGGATGCAAGCCCAATAAGACGTTTTGTCTTCAATCCATGTATAGAATTAGTTAACAATACAGCTATATTGAAAACTGTAAAGATCTGTAATCATTTGTTTGACAGAACTGCTTATTATTTATGTCTGTTCAAGGCTACATGATTCTCAATTCTCGTACATTGCGTTTTAATGAGGTCTATTACATTCCATTGGAAATTAACTAGTGACCTTACATGAGTTACCCAAATTACTAAATGGATTTATTGAGCAGACCTAACCAGCCATGCTAAAGTATCCACTTTTTTCGACCTATTATGATAACAACTCCATATTTAAGAGGACGCAAATTTGTCCGATGTCTAATGTACACTAATTTTAATCGTGTACACATTATGTCTTCTACTAATAATTCTAAGCAAGTTGCAAGCTGAAAACTCTAGCCTATTAACTAAGTTAAGAACTTACCAACTAACTATAATGCTATACTTACTCGTGGTAACGTATTGACATTAATTTCACTTAGGATTTTCGCCTGAATTCCCTATTAATGTCTTACGTGCTATCAAGGTTTATTTACATAGCATGTGTTGGATGATGAGAGTAAATTGACACGAAGCCTTGTCAATGAGTCCAAGTTTGGCTGTGGCAAGCTCACCCACCGCTGTCAATCTGGCCCTCTGAGTGCTCAAATTTCCCTTTCGTTGGGCTTCTTTCCTGCCCACACGTATATACAATGTGTATTACGTATAATGCACACACGAGCAGAGCACAATGTGTGGTTTCCTTTGGTTTCCCTTTTGCACCCATTATTGCTTTCAAGCACCAACTAACTAACTAAAGCTGACATTGTCCTGTCGGTTGTTCCAAGCGAACATTTAACACTCACTCATCAAATTCAATGTGCTACTGACAATCTGTTTTTGAATGTAGAGTGGGACTTTTGTGGAGTAATCATTGTCATATAATGGGTGCGTTGACAGATGAGACTATACAAATTTGGTTAGAGTGGCAAAAAGTTTTGTAAATGAGATTTTTTATTCTGCTTCGTTTTTACTGTAGCCATTAGTTGGGGAGCCAGTGGGGAGCTTTTTTATTGTTCTTGCATAAAATGTGAATAATATGTGTGATTTTATTACTAGGAGAGTTTAGTTGGTGTCCACTGTTGAATTGCATAATGTATGGAGTTCCTTATTGATTCACAGCAGGCGGCTTGCGCTTGTATAATAGTTTTAGTGGAGCAATAAATGGCGTAGGTAGAACAAATAATAGTCGTTCTAATTATAATTTCAATCAGTGGTTGAGAGGGATAGTAAGTTTGTGACTCCAATGATGGACAGAAGGAGGTGAAAATGATGGGAAATAGTTTTATAGTATCATTCACAGCGTAATTATTAACTATGATTGAGGAAGTTATTTATGCAGACTATTGTGAAAAATAACGTGACAAATTTCACAAATGATAGTTGGTTAGAGATAGAAATTGTTTGCCATTAGAATCCATAATGGTAAGAATGATCAAAAGATTAGAATCAATCATTGACATTTGTCATAATCGAGAAGGCAAGTTATGAGAGATTACAAGTTGAATGCACTTTTTTATTGTGTTTTGGCTACCTACATGGGGGTAACTTATGAGAGCTTAAAATGTGTTGATTTGGAACCCATGATAAATGATGAGTGTCATTTTGTATAATTGCAATTGATTGCGGTTTATTGCCCCTTTCTTCAATAATAATGTTTGCATCACGTTAAGTTAGTTAGTTAGTTGGTTCGTATTCACAATGGGAGAGAATTCCTGCCCAAATTCATTCTCAGCTTGTAATTTTTCAGTGTTCACATGCACAACTCTTGCTTTCAACGGAGATTGGGAAAACGGTAGGAATAGAGATTTTGAATAAATTTGTGGGAACGCAATTTTGAAGCTCATTTGACAAACGATGCTTATTGAATTTCAAATGGGATCACCCTGGTTGCTGTACAGCGAGCTTGTAAAAAAGGGCTGTGCCTGCCATATATGGAACATAAGCTAAACACCGGTTTAGGCATTCAACCTTGTGTAATAAATCACTTTTTTTCATCTCTGAATCCTTCTAGTTGAAGATTCTTTTGTATGTATGAAATATACTGTACCGTTTTTTCACCTCTATACGCTCATAAATAAATGTGTACCCTTTGTTTGAAAAATTCATTCTGTAAAAGTCAATCTACAGAATGAACAAATCTTGGTTGGAAACTACCACCATGGATCCTGCTCCAATAATAATACATATATTGACATTCCGCAAATCCCAAAGATTGGTTTAACATCAGTTATCGGGTTCTCTATATAAGTACCTGTCTACAGATGCAAGACATGATCTCCAGCTTCTTATATTTGCTTCCTTCCTACTGCTGTCAGAAAACATTTTTTTCAGTTTCTCTACCTACATACATACACAAACTCCAGGCCATGTTTTGCTCTACCAAACATAGGCTAACTAACTTGCTCCATAATCGTGTGATTAATGTCTTGTGCAATTTCCCAGTTTCTTTTTATAATGATTGCATCAATTCAATAACTCGTGAAACGATAGGATCTATCCTAATGTCCATTTATTGCAATAACTGTCATTCCAACATGGTAAAACGTCCTGTTCACATGGAAAATTTGGATAAACTGTAATAATTCAGGGTGATAACATTGCCAATGTCCTTGAAAATATGGTCAACCACAAGGTCTATCCATATTTCATGTAACCATGTCTACAATTGCTGGGATTGACCAAATTGGAACCAAAAAAATATTTTAAACCCATCGTTTACTATATTTTACAAGGAGCATGAGCCGACCTACAGTATATAAAAAGTGTTCTTACTCTAGAAAGACCTTGGTCAATCATATATGGTAGTTATTAGAGAATCTACGGCATTTTACTTGCTTAAATAACTGGCTATGACTGGCTATATACTCAAGTCTACGGTTTGGTTAGTTAGAATGGAAGCTGCATGTGTATGTAAAACGCTGATAAAGTGAAAGGATGAACTGAAGAACTCCCACTAGAAAAATAAATCAAATGTTTGATGACAGGCGATTAGATGGAATACGATTGGATTGGATCCATCCCTAGTATTACTACTACAATGTTTATATTGGTAATGGTGGTAGTAGTGGCACCAGCCACTCATACCAATCCTGACTGACACTCTACTCACTTACTAATAATACCAAACATTCTTGGCAACAAAAAGAACCGTGCAGAGTTACAATCCTTGAGTCTGGTTTGTTAGTTAGTCAGCAAAGGGGGAAAAATTGATCCGGGTTTGGTTTGTGTAATCACTCTGGTCACTCACTATCTTATAGTTAGTTAGTAGTCAATGATCAATGAAATGAAATTATATGCCGCAAAGAGTTCCCATATTTGTTATGTGCTCAACTTTTAGCTCAGTTAGTTAGTTAGCTAGTTAAATGGACATTGCTCATCCATTGTATTTAACTTTTGAAGTTAGCTAGTTGGTCTATAAGTAAGAGTATTTTTTTATTCTTTGTAATATGGTATGTTTTTACGATTGAAGAAGTGCAGTTGCTTTTAAGCGAGAGTTCAATTTAATCAACAAGTACACATTGTTAAAAGATATGGGATTGAAATCTTGAAGTTTGATGATGAATTCGTGAATTTGTGACTGTCTGCTGTTTGTTATTATGTCTGTACCCTCATTTTGTTTTATGATTTGAACTACATTTTTGGTTACAGTGCTCTTTTTGTTTGTCATGATGATGAAATGTGTCAAGAGAGTTGCTTCAATTGAAGGCTCCAATTTTCATTCATGACTTTATGACTACCGAGCATCTTCATTTTGGCTGTGTGAAAATTGGATTTTTTGTTCAATTTAGTTATATAGATGAAGAATACATATAAGAGTGAGTTTACATTTTTGAACCACAAAAATTATTGTGTGGTAATCATAATAGTGGATTACAGTTTTTGCGCATGAGGTTGCACACAGGTTTGTTAAGAATTCCTGATGACGTGCTTCATTAAACGTATTATTGAGGCTCCGTTGTAATTTTACGGAAGCCATCAAATCCTAAACATTTGTTGCTGCTTAATTTACGTTCCATTTGCTCATGAGCAAATGCTACCATCTTTAGTCACATTGAAATGCATCTGGCTTGGAGTCTCTTCTTTTTTCACAATCATTTCCAATTTACAAGATTCCTTCTCTTTACACTTGTGTGTAGTCTTCCATTATTTTTTTCGTTTCCTCACCATATGCGTCTACAAAAGCCTGGGTTTAGAAAACGCTGGTCCAATGATAAAGCACATTATTTTTGTCTTTGTTACCTCGCGTGGAATCCCAGTATAACTGAAGCGAGAGCAAATTGTGTAATAGAGTGCACGTAGAGAACTTTGATGATCTATTGCAGTCAATGTTACTTACTAACTAACTGGCATGTGGAACTTACCACCATCCGAGATGTA
>Ga0210040_10009030_pt1 | contig 11679 bp, 15 predicted proteins | sample CryGeyCG12114_NA_FD_185462 | JGI IMG/M metagenome (GOLD analysis project Ga0210040, IMG submission 185462) | Groundwater microbial communities from aquifer - Crystal Geyser CG19_WC_8/21/14_NA (SPAdes) (version 2) | ecosystem: Environmental > Aquatic > Deep subsurface > Groundwater | place: USA... | reverse complement strand
TTTACGGAACAAATCTTTTATGTCCTGCCATCTCGAGTCGTAAGGAATGTTGGAAATGTATACTCGTTTCTCTGCCTGTAAATAAAAACAATCACCAATTAGAAGCATAAGTACCAAATACCAAATTAGTGAGTCCAATATGAATTCCTAAATGACAGTTGGCAGACGTACAATTCTTGCTCCTGGAGGTCGATCCCGGTCACGACTTCTATCTCTATTGGTTCGGGATCTGTCACGAGGGGATCGACTTCTGGAACGAGAAACTCGCGGTCTTCCTGCTCGTTCAACTTTCGGCATCATTATTTTATTACAATGAGCAATCAGCTCTTCCGAAAAAAGGGTAAAACTCTGCTTCGTACAGTTCAATACTAGCAGATAGTAGAAGTAGAACTGCAGACAAACTATCCGACAGAGTGTCACTCTCCAAATCTAAATCAAGAGTTGTCAATTTTTCAATAATTAAGTCGCTTGTTTTTTTTTGACAGTAGAAAATAATATCAATCAAAATACACCCGTCTCCTCAATTGTTATTCGGCGTCCAGCTACACTTGAATTCGTCAAGATTTCCTGTTGTAGTACTCAATGGTTTCTGCGATTTGAGATACTTTGTTGTAGCTATGGCGTACATTGACAATTTGACAGACGAAATTAAACTCTGTGGTGCTTTGATTACTGCTGTGGATTTCGTTGTATAGACATTCATTGCTAATTATGTACCTCATTTTAAATGACCATAGTTATTTCAAACAAACGAGTTTATTATTGTAAAATCTGCAAAATCTCTCAGTCATTTTGAGTCTCGCACCGCAGTGCAGATGGCATCATAAATCAGAAGTCATATTAAGAAAAATATTAGACAGTTTGACAAAATGGAAGTCTAAAAAGTATTTTGAATCCATAAATAACGAATAAGCAAGAGGTAAAAATAACTAAAATTATTGTGCTAGCGAAATGACAAGTAAATACAAACAGCAGAAATCAAGATTGCTGTAGCTGGTTTGAATGGTTTGAGAAAATTAGAAATTGAAGCCATGTTCAAGCATTGCTGCTCGGATTGAGATTCATTTTTTGGAAGAGGTTCGTATTCCATCTTTGTAATATAATTCTGAAAATATGAAACAAAGTTATTGAAAATACACCGTTTACGTTGTTTTTGCATACTCGTTATTTCTTACCTTAATTGGATATCTAACACTTTTCTGATCCGAACAATGCATGTACTGGTTGCCTTCTTTCCAACTGGTCTCTACAAATTTAGAGAATTCAGGATCTTCCCAATCAAATTTTACCATCTGTTGATGCAAATTTAGGTTCGCGAGCTCTGTTGGTTTTGAAATTTGCAGGTCTTTGAAAATATCAGCACTAACTTCGGTGAGACTTCCTTTCTCTAATACGAGTGAATCATCCGGAATAGGCACATTTTTTAATTTCCTGTGGTTATATTTATAAAGAAAAGGCTAAAAAATTGTGATACATATATGCATGCATATATTTATGCAATAAATTACAACGGTCGTTTGTCCGGGTCTAATGGCAAACTGAGTGTTGCAAGCATGTCTCCGGTCACATTTTCTACTCCGAATGGCTTCAAGTAACTGAATAACTCAGGCTGGCTTCTGCAGTCAATCAAGTCAGTTTTGGGATAGTAAGATATAAAACTTTCACACATTTCACGACGAGTTGACAATCCCCCCTGTTTTAATAAATATGCAGCAATAAATTATCACCTCCTGATTGCATAACATTCAAATCGCAGCACGCAAATTAACTCACAAAAACAAATGTGTTGTTTGCTTCAGTATTGAATGTGCATTCCGTGATGAGCTGAGACATGATGAATAAACCGTTCAATTTAAATAATTTTAATTTTATGAGCTTAAATATTCAGCACACATACCTCATCTCCAGGGAGTACAATTAATTCTTCTTTTAACACACGATATCGTTGATAGTTGAAGTCGTATGATGAATCCTATCAATCAAGATTTATTTATTTTTTAAATATTTTACCACATCTTTCTTTCATCTTTTTTCATAGATCTCGAATCATACTTCTGCAATCACTCCAATTTCTTTCCCATTCCGAATATGCCGTAGCACAAGTTTCCTTGCAGTCAAATGAGCGTGTAAAAGAACAGATATCACCTTAATACCCTCGGTAGGTATACCCTGTCATTAGTCCCAAAAATACATTCGAACACAGCAACTCATAAACGTGAGAATTTTCATTATTAAACCAAAACCATGACATACGAGCAACTTATTACTCTAACTAACTAATGGCCATACTTGTTTTGTGCATTCAGCAGAGCAAAATCCATAATTTGTGAAGTTTGTTTGTCTGGGAGGAATGGTCAAAAATGGTGTACGTCTGTGTCCAGTGAATAAAACTCCGGTTTCGTATTTTCTTAACTGTGGTGTGTAATAAATGCGAACTCCAGAACTATCCACCACTAAAAACAAAAACATGCGTCATTTTAAAGCTTAGGAAAAAACAACAGACGAATAAGTCAGCATGTGGAAACTGCATACAATATTTTCCCGTTGGATTTTCATAATGAACTTCTAATCGGTAGTAAGTATCTCCATTAGAATCCCCAATAGGATCTCCTAAGTGTTCAGGCAAAATATCTCCTCCTGAGCCAACTCCTAAAGCAATGCTAAAATCAAAGCAGTACTCTCTCCATTCTTCAGGAGAATTCTCGGTGTAGCAATCAGTTCCAGGATGGTCCACATATTTTTCAAAAATGTCTGCTTCACTGATTCCCAAAGCTTTTGGAATCCGACATTTACAAACATTAATATGATGAATATATGGTAAACTATTTTCTGCAATTAGTGGACGATGCTATGAAAAACAAAATAATTGCAATAACTAGTATCATCTTAAATTAGTAAATCTGCTAATAACCCAAAAATGCATACCGCAATGATGTGATGTTTTTTGTTCAATTTTGGGAACTTGACAATTTTACAATGGTAGTAAGTTTCTGTTTTCGGAACATTTATCTAGAAAACAAAATACCAAAAATTCAACCTGGATATACCGTAATAAAACCTCTATGGGAAGAGGCTTCTCCAAAAAAACTAGTGTATTTTAATAATTTCAGCAGTTTTACAAGCAAAGGATCTAATAAGTTCACGTCATAAAAGTCGTAATTATATTAATGAACCACTTCAATAGTTTTAATTCATTTGTTCATACGTTTTTAACCGTAAAATCTACATGGTTCACGTTTTCAGGATACTTTTCTTCCTCATCTGGAAATTTCCTGTGAAATGGTGGAACTTTCATGAAAGTACTTTTAGTCCCTCTGTGTTGCCCATCCCGTCCATGGTACGAAAATCTGGTCAATGTTCCATTTTCCAAGACCGGATCACTTCCACTCATAGCCCAAATTAATTTAACTGTATCATCCTGAAATTTAATGTCAACTTATTAGGACTTAAACCTTTACAAAAGGATACTCGTATTTTCCCGTACAGTAATAGCAAAATCTTGTGAATCACAAGTATTCCATTTTCTTCTGAAAACTATAGTTGTCCCGAGATGATCTTCCGATCCAGAAATCAGCTCAACATCTTGCTTGTCATCTTCGATTGGCTGACCATTGCTTACTGCGTGCATATCCTGTGAATCAATTGAATTTTATTTGATTATAATCCTGTTTTTTATCATATTTGAAATCTATACAGACGTGAAACATCATGTTCCATTTATTCATGTTCAAGATAAAATACAGAGGAATGAATAGGCTAGTGGTGATAATAAATGGAGCCTCCCAATAGTCTCATGAAACTATTGTTTCGCAGCGTTTTATTGCATACACGTATATTTGTATGTAAACAATAATGGATTATGATTACAAACCATTAGGAAAACTTGGCCAGAAGGTTTTACCCAACCCATCACTATGTCACTGCCCTGCATTCCCCCGGTAGGTGAAAATCCGATCGCAACATATCCAAATGTGGGTCCAAAAAGTTTAAAAACGATGTCATCCGAATCATCATTCAAGCCAGTCCATTCAAGTCGCATGCCAGAGTAAAACTTTTCTTCATGGGTAAAATTAAAATCTGAGGACTCGGGAATCATGCTAACTGGATCAACACTTTCTACTGGGAGAAGATTCACCAGAAGGCAAGTGCAAATCACCAAAAGATGTTTATTTTTCATGTTAAAAATTCTCTAGGAAAACTCTTTGACTACAGAAGTTTAAAGATATCCTTCCATTATTGCAACTGCAACATTTCCAGTATTAAAGTGGCAAATGAAGCTGTGATTGCAACAAACTAACTTAATATATTTTTGAAGCTGGAACCAGTCACCAAATAAGTTCAAGGTGGTTAACTTACTAGCCTTGAGGCGTTACATTTGTCAGGTAAAAAGAGCTGTACACTATTTTCTCTGTCTTCGTTTGTTAAGATAACACGAGGACCAGTTTGAGATTGAAAATACTTATAGCGGAGTCAGCTGACCAACATTTTTTCTCCACTTTTTTTTCCTTGTTTTTATAAATATATTTTGCCTATACTTTGCTGTGAATTAGCCACAGTGCACATGCAAGTCTAACTGATTTACAGACAGCAAATTTATTATGCTGGAGAAGATTCCATGGTGTACACAAGTGTTCCAAAAAGTCATCATCCATCACTCTAACTATGTGCATTGTAATTGTTACACTGTGAGTTTGGGATATGCTTCAGTTTTTTTACATATTAGTATGTACGAGTAAATGCATCTTATTATGTATGCTGTGTCTGATGTCTTTTCTTGTGTACGTTAATAGCAAGGGGATAGAATATAGTACTATATATATACTATTATTCTATCCCCTTGCGTTAATACTATGTAGTTTCTTTGAATGGTATTTTCAAAAATTGTAATGTATTCGTAGATTAAACTGTTGTTTTACTGAAAGTTAATGGTAAAATGCTATGCCAAGGATTAAGAAGTATTTCTGTAATATAAAAAGTTGTCATAGTTTTGAAATCACTTCATTATGCTTTTCTATGAAAAAAAGGTCAAAATTGAATGCATGATTAGCTGCCTCTAAAAAAGTATTTAATACAAATCTAGATGTTATACAAAAGATGAAATACATCTACATAGAAGAGGGCCGAGGGACTCCAGTATTATGGAATGGCTCAACATTTTCTGCGAATGTAAGATGTCACCTGAAAGCAGACCATTTTGCTGAGAAAATTGAAAACTATCTGGAAAAATTTGCAGTACGTAAAATATTCCCAGCTAACTTTTTGCAGTTACCATCTACTGTGCAATTTACCCACAAATATTTCATCACAGGCCAAAAATTATGTGCAAAACTGCAAAATTAGTGTCAGGTCTGGCAGCGGAACATCAATCTTACCTTCATGCAAAAAAATTGATTTAATCAGAGATTTAAGTCCAGATTCAAATTCAGATCATGTTACACTCTGTTTGTACCATACGTATGCTGCAAAATCGAATGGTACTATAATTTTTTCCATTTTTCTTTTTGCTTTCTTTGCTTGCTTACTGTTTCTCCAGTATTTTTGCATTTTTAGCCAACAAAACACAAAAGCATGGATTAAAACTAATACTGAAAGAGAATAACAAGACCCCAGTATTCTGGAGTGACACAGATATGGTCGATAGGTTGGAAATAATCGTACCCGATGATTTTCTGGAATCCTCTATTTTTCAATTTCTACACCAATATATTGTAAGATAAATAGTTATCAGAAACCATAGCCAGATTAGTAACTATTACCATATTTTTCACATCGAAATACAAAGTCTTCAATTCACAGGCAAGTAGCTACTTGTGTCAATGCACTATTTGGACGGCTCCTTTGGAAAAACCAGTCTCTTTACTCAATGTTGACATAGGTGACACCTTATGTACCTACTTCGAAAAGTCAAAAGTGGTTACTCTCTACTTCAGTATATGCCAATTGACAAACTCAGGTATGCTGACACTCATTACTATTTCATGTGCACTGTGACTGAGAAACTTACCGTAAACATTCATTTCCTAGAAATCATAACAAATTTTTCTATGCGTCGCAGAAATCCAGCAATTCATTGAAATGATTGAAAATTCAATACCTTCAGCACCTGCAAGCAAGCTTTCCAAACTAAACCAAGCAGTTTCAGCATTCGCAGCCAAAGTAAGATGCAGAAACCCAAGCGGAACCATAAAAACACCCACCACCAGTGCTAAATCCGATTCTGGCGATATGAACTTAGGCAGTGATGCTAATCAAAAGCACCGAATGGATCCACATCCTTGTGGTTTTGCCACGTGCTTGCAAAATGCATTTCCCATTTTCAATGTGGATCTTTGGCTTCACAGAGCAATTGTATTCTCACTTTTCGCATTGGTAGTCTTTACTTTTGTCACCGTATTTTGTCACTAAAACATGTTATAAAGCTATTGTAATAAACAAAGCCAAGTAATTAGCTGCTAAAAAATTTGTCCATGAAATAATTTCTTATTCTCACTTTTCATTGTGTGACTTTGACCTGTTTATTTACTTACCTATCCTTATCCTTCCGCTATATTCTATCTATTAATTTTGTCGAACATTGGACTCATAAGCTGTAAATGTTAAAAAGTTCAAATAAATAAAAATGAATCGACTCTGTTCATGGTACAGTAAGTTACATTCACTACGTCCCATAGACGCAACTAGTATGTTGATAAGCTTACACAGTTAGTTTTAGAATTTTCATGCTACCAATGTCTATATGAAAATGTAGAATTACTGTCAACATGATAATAATCCTTATCTACACGTGACGTAAATATTTTTACTGTGTCTATGTTGTATAATGTTTGCTTTATCCAGAAGTTGAACGCTAAACGCTATAGTATCACCAGCATGGATTAATGTATGGCTTCATTACTGCTACTACTGGCTTTTTCAAGCATTTTAATGAAAAGGCCAAAATATTTGGTAGAGCATTCAATGTTATACGCACTTGTTTGCGTTTAGCCAAAAAATCTCATTTATTGTCAGAGAATCGGAAGTACTTTTGGATCTGTTTGGATAAAATCTCATTTTTACTACGTACAACCCGTACAACATGAAATCTGCTGTTAATTTTAATCCTCCGGAAGAAAATGGTAAGTTTATTACCCCAATTAATCACTCGTTTTTCCATTCATTTTTTCTAAAGCGTTTTATTTTTTCTTGGTTGAATTGATATTGGATATTTTTTCTCCGTTACTTTACTTTTACTTTTTAAATCACGATATTGCATGGAAACAAAGTTTAATAGCCATTTAGCTATAAAGCGACGATCAACGAACGATTTGACGATATCAAATTTGCTAATGAAAACTTTTTGTTCTCTTCAGCGCTCGTTTTCATAGTAGGCGTTAGCCTGTTATGCCTTATCGGACTCATATCAATTGTTGGGGCAGTCACATACTATACGGAAAGAAAACGGAGTGCGGCCGCAGCCGGATATCTAGCGTTTCAACCACGGAAGCACAATATTTACTCAACATTTTGATAATCTGCTTTGAAACTATTTGTTTAACCTACAATGACAACAGATTACTATTTTGTACATTATAGTTTTACATAAGATATTTTTATATATTATAGTCTAGGAAAATAACTTCAGAGTACACACTGTTGTTTCCTTTTCATTTACGCTCTATTGAAATTGGGTCACTGGAATAAACGATTAGTTTCTAGACAATTATGATGCATCTGCACCTTTTGAATGAGCATTATTTGCTTTCTTTTAGGTTATTCGTATTCCCTTTCATTATCTTTCTAACGGAAGATCATATAAAAGCAGATTCATTTTCCTTATGAATCACTAGCCTGTGCATTTTTAGTCCCATAACTTTTCATCATAATGCACTTTCAGCGTGGACAAAGTTTTTGCAAACCTTCAGTTTGGATACATTTTTGCATCTTTCTTTCACCTGTATTTTCCGGAATGTGTAATTTCATTGAAGGGCAGTCATCTAAATTGATTTTGGTTCAAGTGGTATGGTTTTAAAGGTTTTACAGCAAAGCCCAACAAAGTACATGTTTAAAGTTTACTTCTAGATTTGTTATTAAGTCCACTTCCCTCTTTCTTTGCCTTACCTCCTAGTCATGGCGTTCCATATGCAATTTTTTCAAATATTCATATTGATTGTGACCATCTTATGTGACGTGTTGCTCCCTTTAAACTATTGTGGAATAATTTAAAAAATATTATTTATTTATTTCTTTTAAAACACAGATTTCCAGGCATGGAGATCGAACTCCAACTGATACCTACCCGAATGACCCATATAAAAACTTGGAAGCGTATTTTCCTGAAGGAGTTGGTCAACTCACCAATGTAATTTTTCAGTTTACTAACTAAACAGTACCATGAAATGTTGCAATGAATAGTAACCCTTTTAATTGTCAATCGATTCAGACGGGCAAAATGCAAACATACGAACTAGGCCAATTTTTACGAAAAAGGTACGATGGATTCATTCCCAAAAAGTTCCATGCAGATCATATATTTGTTCGCAGTTCGGATATGGATAGAACAATCATGAGTGCGGATACTGTTTTGTCCGGGCTTTATCCACCGATTAACAAATGGAATGATCGCATAGATTGGCAGCCTATTCCTGTACATTCTGTCCCACTTGAACAGGATAACGTAAGGACATCTAGATTCTTCATAATTTTTCACTCATCATAACAGTTAATTAACTAACAAAAACATTTAAAATTTAGATTGTTCATTGCAACAAGCTATGTCCAAAGTATTCTTACCTTCTCCGGGAATTTTTGCTGTCTTCTTCAGAAGTTTGGAATCTCAACAGAAAAAGTAAAAATCTTCTGAAGTTTGTTTCTAAACATAGTGGACAAAAATTTAGCACAGTAATCAGCCTGAGTCCATTACAGGATACTTTATTTGTACAGGTATGCCAACATTCATAAAATAATATTCATATTCACTTATATGTAGCTAAATAAGTTATTGGTTTCTTTCCTGCAAAGATAAACTTTTGTATTCTACAGAATGCTAGCAATCTCACATTGCCCCTTTGGGCTTCGAAAGTGCTGCCTAAATTGAATGCATTAAAAGCAGCCACAAGACCATGGTACACGTACACAAATGAGATGAAGCGTTTACACGGAGGACCATTTTTGGATATGCTACTGAAAAATATGGAAAATTCTGCAAATGGAACATGTTCCAAGAAACTATACATGTTTTCTGCACATGACTCCAGTCTAACTCGCATCATGAATACATTAGAAATTTTCAAGCCTCACAATCCCCCATATGCTGCTGCTTTGATGATCGAATTGCATCAAGTCTTTAATGAAAATGATTTCTATGTGAAAGTTAGTAAATGGTTTTAAATTTCTGTACAATACAGATTTCACTGAAAGCAAAACTAAATATTCTAATGTATTGTATTTTAGATCTTTTACCGCTATGATCCTAATAGTGAGCCCATTGAATTATTCCCACCAAGTTGTGGCAAGCCTTGTTTGCTTATCGACTTAATTTCCAATACGAAACATTTGATACCTGGAAATTGGAGGGAGGAATGCAAACTAAATCCGAATGACGGTAAAAAAGAAGATGATGAATTTGTCGATACTACGAGTAAGACCTGTCATTACATCGGTTCTACATTGAACCACACATTGTATGTAGACATGCTAATGATACTACATTTTCTTTCAATACAGCGGCAGCAGCAGTCATCATTTTTAGCGTCCTCATTTTCTCAGCCGTAGTACTCATTTGGTATTCATTGGAAGCATTTTTCGGATGTTGCATATACATTTGCTGCACATCGAAGAATCAAGATTCTTATGCCAAAATATGATACACTAAAATACTGTTTTGTTTCACATTTAAACTGCGCACAGATAGAAAACTAATTTGTTCATTTGTCTACAAAAACCAAAGGCGTCATACATACACAATTTTTCGTATCATTTTGTTTAGATCGCTGAATCATGGTACCTAAAACGGATAAAATAGTAAAATGACTCAACTCGTAAATAAAATTAAGACTGAAACGCGTAGCCCAAGATTATGTACACTGGAAACTCATTTTTACGCATTCGAACTTCTCAAGTATCCCAAATGAGTGTTATTTATTACGGTGGTCCGACGCACAGGCATAAAAATCACACTTGCATGCATTCATTTACACAATTGTGAGACCCTACGTACGAGCTATGATTTAGTCCTTACTTCATTCTAACCAACCCTTATGTGTAAGTGGAGCACTAGCAATAAAGAATGTGTAAATCTTGGTTTAGTCAGAACGAAATAGTTAAACTACTATTTTTTTCTTTTGAAATAACTATCACGTTAATCCATTGATTGATAACCAAAATGAGTGGTTGACTGATTCCTCCTCATATTAGTTACGTGCATATTGATTTTCACGGATCCTTATTCCTAATGTTTAACTTCATATTACTTTTTCTTACTAACTGAATGAAATAGTGTTTCATATCACACGGGAAGATTAAAACCGTAAACCCAGAAATACAGGAAACCTCAATTAGTATTTTTCTATAACAATGGCATGTACAGTATCCAGCATTTCCATGCATGCATTACATTGAATGCAGTACAGACAAATCATTATCGGTGACTATAACTTGAGTTGAACTTAATAAAAAACTACTATTCTGGTTTGTCAGTAGAGTTGATGGCAACATGTCAATTATTTTGCTTCACAACTCAATAGTAAATGGCTCTTTAGTAATGTAGCTGTGACATTAAGACAGAACTAAAGCCGATGATATAGTTAGCTGGTAGTTATAGAATCCGAACTATGTTGCTCAAACACTGTTCCATTGCTAAATCCGAAGCTCAGCAAAAATTCTTGAAGCCCATTATTTCAAGTGACCGTTAACCCTTATAGAGACATACATACACATGAAGCGCCTGATTGCTCCAACTGTAAGCAAATCGCTTCTCTTCCTAAATAACACGCACTATTATTGTGATTATGAAATGAACATACATTCATCCATTATTTTTGTGATGCTAAAAGATGATTAGTCAAACCATAATGTAAAGTCATTCAGCAGAGTGATAAGAGCATGCCATAATAATAATGGCCTACACATACATGTTCAAACAGTAAAAAAAGTGTCGGATTTCACTTTCTCAGACTCTTTATCCCTGGCTATTATAATGTGTGGTTGAGAGTTAACAAATGCGACTACAGTAAACAGTTAACTGATGCAGTTCTCTGTTGACACTATTATTCAAAATCGTATGGATAGAGGTAGAAAAAGTGCAGTACGAGTATCTGGGTTTCATTTCCGTAACTAATTTTATAACGCACACTTAGCTTTCAGATATGTGAATCAGTTCTATAGTCATGATTTTTGAGAAAGATGTAGAGAAAAGAATATTTTTAAATCATTGTCAACCGATCCGTCGCCAGAGTCAGTCGTTCAATCTTTGGTGGTACTTGTGATGCCCAAAATGGAGCATATTTTATACTAGTATGCTCTATTTGAGTAACACGATCACTACACAAAGAACTGTCAACTGCAAATACTTTAATGATTTGTAAATACAGAAGAAAAGTCAGTTTCATCATTATTTTGTAAGTTCCAAGGGTCAAAGTTTATGTAAGTGATTTCATTTAAAACTATTACATATTTTGGCTATAAATCTTTTATCATATTACT
>Ga0210040_10009028_pt1 | contig 11683 bp, 3 predicted proteins | sample CryGeyCG12114_NA_FD_185462 | JGI IMG/M metagenome (GOLD analysis project Ga0210040, IMG submission 185462) | Groundwater microbial communities from aquifer - Crystal Geyser CG19_WC_8/21/14_NA (SPAdes) (version 2) | ecosystem: Environmental > Aquatic > Deep subsurface > Groundwater | place: USA... | reverse complement strand
ATGGAGACTGGGGTTTCCCTTCCCGTTTAATGTATGTGGCATTTTATGAAGTCATTTACATTGAGTTTCATCATGTGTGTGAAGTAAAGCCAGGAATTTTTCCGTTTTCAGCTATGAGTGATTATTTTTGGAGTAGTGAATATTAGTATTATGTACGGGGCATGAGGATTTCAATGTGTTTGGATTTTGATAAACGCCGTTTGACTTTTATTTAGGGAATATAATTAAAACGGCACATCCGGTTGGGTTGCTGTGGTCATTAACTGGGCATTAGGGAATTCATAAGAAATGGTGAAAATAGTGTGAAAACAAGTTGTCATTTAGATAGGCGACGTGTAACGAAAAGAGAAAAAAAAATCAATTTACAAGGATTTGAACAGGAATGTAAATGGAAAAACATTGAGATGAAAGAAATATTTTTTTTCCATCAAACCAAATGGATGCATAAAGTTTTGGAAAAAGTAGATAATGGAATGAACTGAACTTTAACCCTAGTGCTCTTCATTTTGAAACGTGTGTGCTCGCACCTGGCTAGCTAATCGTTAACCACGTTTTTAACGACAGAATGTACAACCATAAATTCGCACGGCGGCACACAAATATTTTTATGTGGTCAGCCACAAGAAAAAGGTTCATCACCATAAAAAATTCTATAGCCATTCGACAGATAGGGAAAAAGATGTAAAAATAACTTGTAGACGGTTTTAAAAAAATTCATGATTTGGACTCTCGAGTATATTTAGTTAGTTTAGTTACCCTTTGCAACAATAACATTAAAAAAGATACATTTTTTACTATATGGACTCTACAAATTTCGTTACACCTTTTTCCCATCAACTCCATTTACAGATGTTTTAAAGAGAAGTAGCACGTACTAAAAAATTGAGCAAGTTATTATTGCATCAGCTGAAAAAAAAACTAAAAACCAAAACGTTCCTGACATACTAACAATAATACAGCACATGCAAAACTCAATTTTATCTTGTTCATCAATTGTACAGAAAAGTTACCTAATCACCAGATCCGCATGCATGTTTTGTGTAGTACATATGGTAAATACTGGTAACTAACTATATTGCACACTAGCATGCAAAAATTCAATGACTTATAGTTAGTTAGTTAGTTAGTAAGTTACAAAAGACGTCACATACTAAAAACGGTTATCAAGTTTCATGAAAACCATTTTCCATTGCCAATTGCAAACCCTACCCGTGTACATTTTTTAATATTTTTTATCCCTTCTCGTGAAATGTACAAAATATCCCAAATTTGACTCCACATAGTAAAAGGTACAAAATTCCAAACCCAAAAGGTACACAAAATTATTGCAAAGACCTCTTCGTGAACTCACTCTATAGACGTCATGCAGTCTTTTCAACTCCTATTTTATGTCCGAATTTTTTTTCATCACATTTATTTATGGAAGACTCATCTCTCTATAATGTTGACCTGAGGCAATACGTGAACCCCTAAAAAATAAAGTATGCATAACGTCCCACAGTCAGTCACTCACTCTACAACTTGTCATATGCATTATTTGCTCAAACTAACTACTATACACGCATTACATACGTACAAGTACATATTGCAAATGCTAGGTACGTATAACTTTAATTCCAGTTTTTCTATCGAAGGCTATACAGTATACTAGGCCTGCTCCCAACAAAACTAACAAAATCTCTTGAATTTTTCAACACTGTTTACCCATCTACTTACTAACTAACTTACTACACACAGAAAAGTGAACCACTTCCGCTTCCTATGCAAATCACACTAGTGTGCAGTATACCAGCCCATTAAACTTTGATCATGATCCATAGAACGACCTTCTTTTTTTTCTTTCTCCCTCATTCTAACCAACTAAACTACCAGGGACATATTTTTTTCAGGGAGATGCACACGGAACCCCGGCTTTTTCTGTGTGCTCCTGTTTTTGACATGTGGATAATACAAGTATTCCTACAGCTGACTGGCATAGGCCTCTCTGTTCTGAAGGTGCACCGCTCTATAAGCTCACTGCTGGAACAACCACCATTTCGCTCTAGGGGTCAAAAAATAATATTTCTTTAGTCGTGAATACACGAGTTCACTTCAGAGACAGTGTACAGCTCAAGAGTGTGACTCTGATTCCATGGTTTGTGCCCTCCCATAATGTGGAATGAAAAAATTATGTGATGCGAAAAAAATTACACTATATTTTAGTTAGTTACTCACTTACTTACTCACTATAGCATTTTGTGCCAATCCGTTTTCTAACAATATTCTTTAGTGTAGCTCATATAGTTAGTTAGTTAGTTACTAAAACAGTGAAAATGTCCAGATCTTGTATATTACAATGCATTACAATAATTACCTTACTTATGAATTTTATTATATGACTTACTAACTAACTAACTAGTTATCTAAGAACAAGTATAAGAAAAATGTAGAAGATGAAAAAAAGTGCGGCTATCTTTTTTTCCCCTTGTGTTCCTTGTGCTACCCCCAGTGGTGATAATGAACGGTTAAAAGTTGTTCTTCTCTTCATGTGTGGACGGATCTCATGGTGCAGTTGAGAGAAAGAGAAATAATAATAGAAACCAAAATGGTAATAATCATGATAATCCATTACTTTTGTATCTAAGGGATGGTACAGATACACAAGAATAAGTGTATTAGTTAGTTACTTGTATACACACATGCTCATATACTAGTATAAGTGTGTGTGAGCCACTTTGCACATTAAGTGGCCTGCTTGTTGTTTTCTAACTTGTTCCTTGAATTTTTTGAGTACAGTCCGCCTTCTTCTCCCATCATGAGTTATGATTTGAGCACCTTTCCGATTTTTTTACGATCATCATTTCGTTATCTACCTGTGTGTGTGTGTGATTGTACATTATAGTAGAACCCTTTTGTTCCCTATTTATCATGACATAAGGGTCCAAAAACATATTCGTTTCATTTCTCCCTTTTCTTCTGTTGGCAGCTTCTTTTTGGAGCAACTTCATTTATTTTTGGGAACCCAAATCCAGTGGTGGACAGTACAAGTTCCTGTGGTTCTTAACTACTAGTTAGTTACTTATTCTAGTAGTGCTTACTAACTAACTATTACTACTACTACCCATATGGGCTCATCATAAATCCCCCTGGTTCACTGTACACATTGTTTTGTGCTCTCCGGAGCAATTAGAAACGCTCTTTTCCATTTGTTAGGCCACACTTTGTTTTATGAGTTGGCATGTCTGAACAGAACAACAGATGTCCAGTTCGGGTAGTCATATATACTGGTTATAGTACACACATTCTCACAAGTTTCAATGTGAACTAACTAACTAACTCTACAATATTGATCCAATAAAGCTCATCGTTTTATTCAAATTAAATGCAACCTCAAAAGGTCAACAAATCCAATGCATTCCCTATAGCTTCCCATTACATCCATCATTACTACATGCTCACTCACCGGGGTTGGATGGATACAACAAACTCGGTGAAATGTAAACTCATTGCCTATTCTTTCAAGTTGTAACAGTTTCACATTATACAATTTTGTTCAAGAAGTCACTAGGGAGAAGGAAAAAAATGTCGGCGCTTTGGGTCCTCCATCCATATACATAGTGTGTGCGGATTGGATCTATAGTCTAGTCCAAAAAAAAAAGGGAAAGCCAATGTTAGATTTCGTTGTGATTGCATCACTCATCACTCATTCCATGTGATGTGACTGACTTTCCCTGAGGAATTCAAATTCTCCATACCAAGTGCAGAGCATAGACACACTGGAGCATTCAGTCAGTTTTCCCTCCTTACCCGTCTAAGGATCGCTTGTGTTCCATTCTGAATCCCAGAGCACACACCCAGGCACACGCTCTGGGTATAATGTGTGCTACAGAGTAAACAAAAATCCCGGGCATTTAATTACACGTTATGGAAGAAGAAAAAATGAGATAGTGGATCCCTTAGCTCCAAAAATGACCAAAAGTAAATCATACATTGTGTATGTATAGACTATCCGGAAAAAGGAGGTAAATTTTTCCTGTCCTGTGTGTGATAAATTTGTGTAGTAGGATAGGATAAAATTTACCTCCTTTTTGCGGACAAGGTATATGTATGTATTGACCCAACAATCTATTTTTTCCACAATTTTTTAAAATGTAAATCTAACGAATAATAAATTTCCTCCAGCTTATGATTCAAAAGCCAACTTTTTTGTACCAAATTGTCATATAGGACTAGAAAAATCTAACAATAACATTCATAAAGCATTGATGATACCTTTTTTGTGTGTATTTTTAATCGAATCCATCAATGATTTACTCCCTATTGGATACACACCCAGCTACCATGCATTGTTAACACAAGACCCATGGTTTTGGCTACCTAGGAGGAAGATATACAACAACTTGCCTACCTGAGCCCCTATCAATGTCAATAGTAATGATGATAATGAACATAATGATAGGGATGTGGAGATGACACATGTAATTAGGGAGGTAGCAGAGCGTGGCCAAAACAATTCGTCAACACAACATATACTATACTACTTACTTACTTACTAACTTAATAGCCCAAGATTTGTTTCAGTTGAACGAGAAAAAAGGACAAAGGTGTTTCTGGTTAAATAATGGAGTTTGAATTCTTTTGCTCACAAGGGGAAAATGTGCAACAATAAGCCTCCAACTATCCAACAAACGAGGAATGCTCTACCGACTGGTTCTCATTGTCGGCTACACAGTGTGTCAGCTTGTAAGCACGCACCAATGAGTGTTGTTATTCAGTATTGACTAACTCTGATCCTGTTGAATGGAAATGAAACTGCTAATGATGATGATGGGGACAAATAATGAATTGTTTTGTGTTCCAAACAATCTAGGGAAACTGGAGCAAATGGTGGGTTCCATTTCAAAGAAAACGATTAATTTCGCACAAGATTTTTGGGGTGAAACAGTGATAAATGGCATAGTTAGTTAGTTATTGTGAGCAAGTGTGCAAACTCAAGCAAAAAGTTGTACCTATAGTTAGTTAGTTAGTTAATGGCATATAAGTTTTCTTTTTTCAAGTGGCCGGAAAAGAACAAAGGTTTTGGTGTGAGTGCCCTCCTGCCGTGTTCTACAACTGTCCCAAAACCCCAAAATCTCACCAGGGTGCCTTTAATACTCGAACAATCTGACCCTTCACTTCTGAGAATGATTTTTTTCGCCCATGTATTTATTCTCTGTGTTAGCTAGTTATACTAGTTTCCTTGCATTGTGTTCTGGGGGCTCATTGTGAACACTTTTTGTACATATGTGTTGTGTGTCCATGTATTATCCTCTTGGCACAATTATCACAAGTGTTAAACATGGAAAACACATATGATCATCTAGTTTTGTGTAGGGTAGATTGTTAAGGAGCCAACACCTTTCCTTTTTTCGCCCCAAGTTCAACTATGAGTACTTACAACAAATGCTCACATTTAATCCCAAAGTGTCATTCATACCCTTAGTAAGAGTTAGAATTATATATATTTATTATGGGTCGTGTGGATAATCTCATTTTTGTGCAAACACTCTCACTTTTGTGCAAGTAAATCCTATTATGTTGTGTAGTCCGTGTGGTGTGTGCATTATTATTGCAAAACCTTTGGAATGGTAAACAAATTTAGGAATGTATTGTCACAGGGGTTTAACATTTTCAGAATTTAAATCTGCGTGAATTTCAAGGCGGCTAGTTTTTATTGTATAGGTCAGTTTTCCTACATTTCACTCTTATTTTCTCAGTGCAGTCAGTCACAACAATTGAGTGAATTGTAAATTTTTGTATTCTGCGACGCCACTTAAATAAACACTATAAATATAATTTAATATCAGGACTACAAGAAGAGGTAAGATAAAGGGCGAGTTTTTCAGACGCAGGATTGATAGTTTTAAATTAGTATTGATATCAGAATGATGAATGTGTTGTGCTATCTCAAAGCCATGCATAACTACAGATGATGTGCATTCTATTGGACTCGACTTGGACTAACTGAATGAATTATAAAAAGTTTAAGTTTTACAAAGAATTAATTCTCATAGTCCAAAGCAACCAACTTTATTTGCATTGTACATATAAATCTTGTATTTTATGTAATGTTACGCTCATCCATTAGATAAGTGATAACTGCATAATTGAATACAAATTGTCACAACAAAAAGCATACAAGAATCTTCAATATTGCATTACAATGCTTGCTGATATTGCATGATTGAAAACAAAACAGATCATTCCAATCCTAAATAAGTTTAGATACATGGAAATGTATTTCCAATATCAGCCTAGCCTGGCTAACTAACTGACCAATAGGAAACTCTATAGGACAATCTCTAATATTAAAATGAAGGGATCGATCAGATCATAAAACTGTGCGTGAGAAATTTCTATGATATTCTTTGGGTGCTCTCTCCATTCTCCAAAGATTAGATTACATGTCAGCTAAAAAAAGAAGAATGATAATGATACTAAAATGTATAATAACAATAAAAACATCTTTTTATTCTCACTTCATAAGCAGTTTTTCAAGCTTACTCTGACACATGAGATGGAGACAGGCACATGCAATAGTATTATTACTAACTTGCCATTACCATGCACTGTCTAGAGCGCATCATCCAAAAGTTATGTTCCCTGTTAACGCAAGTAATAATGCCTCTCTTCATTTATTTCACGCCATAAAATCCACGTCAAAACCAAATGCACACACTACCCATAAAGCATAGGGCTTGCTTGTAGTGTGGTCTATCTTGTCTTGCGTACTCACACAAAAAATGTGCTGTACTACAACCATTCTTGTGTACACATTTTTGGTTCAAAAGCAACTCAAGAGCAATAAACATGGCAACTCAAAACGCTATAAAATACTCTAGTTGTCATTTTCAATCAATTTTTGGCAGCATGTACAGATAGTACCGTATAGCATGAACTTGAAATTCCTGTGGCGGCCAAGCACAGAATAGGCATACATTTTAAAGACGAAAAATCTATCTGAGCTATCGTTTAATACGAAAATCAATTGCCATCTTACCACATTTGTCGTATTCCTCATAAAAAACTCAAACAAGATAAAAAATCATGCATTGTAACTACACAACTTTACAGAAATGCAACCATAATCTTTGCAAAATACACTGGCAGCAAAGAACTTGCCAAAACTTGGTTTCCCATGGAATTCAACAGCAAAGTAACTTATTGACTGACTGTCGGCTTGTAAAAAAGGCAGACGCCAGCCAGGGAAAATGGAACATGGTCATAATTCGTCAGGATGGACAAGAAGCCCAAAAAGCCAAAAGTTACAAGCTACAAACTATAGAAAAAAGAGCATGGAACCACCATGAGTTTAGAACAAGTGAGTTCGCACTCACATGGAGACAGCTAAGACAATGGAGTATGAAAAATAGCTTTTCTTTCTCTCCTTGTGGGCTCAAGTCGAAATAATTCTACCATCAACAGACATGCCTTGCATTAATATGTAAGAATGGATCATAATGATGATTATGAACTGGCAATGTTATTGGCTCCATACGTTGGTTGGTTGGTTTGTAGTAGCAGGTTATTCCAGCAGGTAGCTTTTGGAGCTTCCTTGCACGAAATAGTAAAAAGATCAAACTGTGAGTGGAGTGTACACACATTATTATGTAATGACGATGAATACTGAATACAGGTCCAGGAACCATGACGGATTGACAATGCAGTTCAATACGTAACGTACTGTAACTAACTAACTAACTAGTATATGCATATCATGCATATTTGGCTTATGCACTTTTTCGTTACCAACTTGTTGTGGCCAACATTAACTTTGTAACAGAGCCACGGCATGGATGCTGCCTTTTTTTACAATCTACTATATATATATATATATTCGTGTTGAGTTAAAAATCAATTAGAGAAGGTGAAGTGGGGCCATTTGTTTACGTTGTCTGTCAATCATCCCCTTCATAAATCAAATGTGGCTGACAGGCGAATTTTTCTTCCCTCCATTCATCAATGCAGTATCCGTCAATTTTTTTTCTCTCTCTTAGTCTCCATTTTATTATTGGGCCACTGTATAGTTAGTTAGTTAGTTAGTTACTAGTCGTTAGGCCAAAGTAAGGTTCGTCCACTGAATTCAAAATTTTAGACACACACAGAAACAAACTATAGCAGGTTAGATTGGAACAAGTTGCTGTACAAACCCAATACAGGCATGCACACATACACATCACATTGGATTGTTGAAATTGCTTTTGTGAGCTGTGCAAAAATGTACTATGCGGCGCTCATCCATCTGTCACGATAGGTCTGCCTTCCCATTGTTTATATTGTCGGTTTGATGATGATGTTATCAGCATCACTCATCTTGTTCTGCATATTTTTCACCAAATGAATGCATCTATTGACCAACGTGGTTGGCTACAGTACCTGGTTGAACTATCAAGTCAGGAGCACTGATGCGTCCAAATAAAGCAATCTGTCATCTACCTTACAGTATGAATGGATCCAAGTGAGCAAGTTGCCAAATAAATAACCTGGGTTGGACAACAAGTGTAATACATTATTCATAGGGATTGTGTATAGTTGTGTACATGGATAGTTAAGTTCGCTAGTTAGTTAGTTAGTTTGTCCCCACTATAACTAAAGTCAATAGCTAGTTAGTTAGTTGGTTACAGTTGGATAGTTAGTTAATAATAATAGGATCGGCAAGGAAAAAGTTCATTTGTGATGATGTCACTTGTATTTAAGCCGGTTTTTCTGCTTGCGGTCATCTCACGATCATATGTGAATAGAGTTGTTTTAGAATTTTTGAACTGTGAGCTAAATTACATAGTAAGTACCATGTGGGTAAGACATGGATTTGCCTCAAGGTTAGCTGTCACTTTAGAATAGCGTTTGAATTTTCCTTTGGTTTATTAGAATGCTGTTTGACTTGCATATGCATACTATGTAGGGAATTAATGCTGCGGGAGGAGTGACTCCATGATTGTGAAAACATGGATGATTTTATAGTATGTGGGAATACCTGTGTTCAGTTTGGCAAGGAAACAACCTGCCACCCATTTCCTTAATTCTGGAACCGGAATCTGTGTAAATGGTACCAACATGGGAGCTCACTTGTTTTCAGACTCTCCTGCTGATTTCTCTTCCTCAAGATATTACATACGCAACACAAAAGGAGGGAAAATGTTGTGTGTGCATACAAAATATTGTTGCTTACTTTTGAGCCTAATGAAAATACTAGTTAGTGTGAAACTGTAGACTCGCGTCATTTCATACATAATACAGTGCATAGTACTGGTGAAAAAGAATGTTTCAAACTTGACTTTTATACACATGGAAAACGTCTCATTTTTCAAACTACAAGTTATGTGAGCCAAGTTCAATGTTCATCATCATATGGGATGAGTTGTGGCTTTAACTTTGCTCACTATTTTTCCCAGACAATCTTGTACACCGGTATTACTTTGAAATTTTTTTTCAACAACTCTTTTTTAGTCTCCCTATCTAGTTTAGTTGTAAGTTGGTTGGAATACAGGGACGAGGAGATGAGAAGGTGCTCATAATGAGTCCATCTAAATGCATGGAGAAATGTGTAACTTGAGCACTTGGAGGCACAAGCATAGGCCATAGCACCAAATGCTCACCAAATACATAAACTACTATCATACCCTCTATATAGTAAGTTAGTTAGTTAGTAAGTAGTAGTATCTCCTTTTATTACTCACTTACTTAACTACCAAAGACTACATGAAAAAGAAATGACTCTCCTTTTTTTCTTGTAGCTCTCCCTTCCTCATTCTTCATTATCACTGCAGTGTCTTTCTTGGCTGCTAATAATATTTTTTTTTGTGTGCATTCTTATAGGAGCGTGAAGAAAGCCATATTTGTAAAGAATTGTCCGTGAAATTCTGTATATGGTCAGTCATTTTGTAGAATGAAAAAAATGATTTTTTTTTATATCTGTAACAAATATTGCCTACAGACTTTTTCCACCATCTTTTCAGCATTTGATTTCCACAAATTTATCTCATCAAATTGTACTGTGCATGCAATGCATGTATGTATACAGATTTTGAGACTCCGTGTCTAGAAAATTCGTGAAAAAGACTACCCACAGCATTCATTATATGAAAACAAGGTAGAATGACAATGCTGAGCGGAAGAGCTACGTAGCTTGACTAGACTGCATTGCATTGTATTGAATATGGAGAGAGTAGATTGAATGAGTAGACTAAAAGTTCATTTTCTCGGCTGTACGGAGAAGACAGTATGTGAATCTCGTTTTCTGAGGACAAACTCCCTTGTGACACAGACTTTTGGAAGCCTCCAGTGATAATAATTGGAATCGATTCTTAATACACCCAAGACATAATAGAGTTTCGTTCTGAACGCCTTCTCTACCCATGTTTGCTTAGATTGACTGACTGGGAAAGACGCATTTCTCATGGCATGCTCGCTCACTCACTCACTATCTTTGGCGTGTATACATTTTGGTGAGCTTCATGCACGAGCACGAGCACGTTGCAAAAAATGGGTACATAGTAGTTAGTTAGTAGGCAAGTACTCTGTGATAAGTATTTGTTATTGTGGAATTGGAATTGTCAAGAAAAAGATGAGAGAGAAAAGCAATTCCAACCTTTTAAATGTGCATGAGTTTCCTCCCATTTCTGCTATCTGGGAGCTAAAGCAATTTAAAATTCTCCGTTTTTAAAACTGGCTGTATTTATTACATCTTATCGACTACTTCAAGAAAAAAGAAATATATAGATGATACATTAGTAAATAACAGTATAATATATGTACTATGTGCTACGACCACATTGAAATTGCTTTGTATTAATATCCTGGTTCATTTTGACCAACCCTAGTGCACCACTACATTTTTCTGGAGAAAATTTTCAATGAATTTTAATCAGACTATTGACAAAAACCATGCTTCATTCCAATGCATTGCCACTGCGAAATATTTTCACTCCTTGTAGCTAACTAATAATAATAATAACGCACATTTCTCATTAGCATTAGATTTGATACGGACGGGAAAGTTGGCAAACAAAGAAGGGGTTATCAGTGAAGCCCATTTAGAGTTCATCATCATTTCTCATAAATATAAAGTACATCACATCTCATTATGGGGTCGTATATTTTGCAGCCTGAGTAAAAGCATGGGACTAATAAAAAAGAGAAACATTACAGCATATACAGTATATACAACTAACTAACTTGTAGTTTTTTTTCGCCCTACTGTATGCAGATTATGTATTATGCATATGCTTGAAACAATCACATGCCTTTCTTTATGGGCTAAACATTATGTTTTTGGGTGACTGTACACATATACTAACTACAGAGTGAGAGTTGTAGTATAGTGTTAGCGAAAGAACAAGCCACAGTAACTAACTAACTAACTACAGAAAATCACATCATCACACCTCAGTTTTTCGTTCAACTAACTAACTAGTAGCAAAAGTATGTTGGCCAGGTGTAAAAGCAACACATTTTATGGGTTTGGTTCCACCATCATGGGCTGTGACCATCATTATTATTATGACTACTACATGCAACTTACTGGTCCGACTTAACTAACTACTTACTGGCTCTTTTTTAAAATGTTATTTATTACTTGCTTTCCTGGCTACATACTACATTCACATTAAAATTCCAAGAGAGATGCTCCTTTATGGGGACTGCCGATTAGAGAACGTAGATATAT
>Ga0210040_10009027_pt1 | contig 11684 bp, 11 predicted proteins | sample CryGeyCG12114_NA_FD_185462 | JGI IMG/M metagenome (GOLD analysis project Ga0210040, IMG submission 185462) | Groundwater microbial communities from aquifer - Crystal Geyser CG19_WC_8/21/14_NA (SPAdes) (version 2) | ecosystem: Environmental > Aquatic > Deep subsurface > Groundwater | place: USA... | reverse complement strand
TGCTGTATCTATACGTTATATCAGTGTTGTTTCAAATACAGGTTGTGCTTTCAGTCATTATGATTTGTAGTGCAAACACGAAACAAATTGTGAATACCAGATGTTATTAACGTTAATATATTTTATTCGATCAAAAAATCAACAAATTTTAATTATCAAACTAAAAACCCTTGTTATGGTGAATATTATAAACTTTGAAAATTCAGGAAAATAAAAAAACACTTTCCTTATTCTTGGATAAACACAGCCAACTTTTTCAACTGCTCCACAAAGATAGACCAACCCTGATTTTTATAGTTTTCAATATGAGAGAAGTTTCCCAGGATTATTAGGCCATATTTTGCTCGAGAGATAGCCACATTGAGACGGTTCGTGTCTGCTAAAAATCCCATGGTTTTTTTGGAGTTTGATCGAACAAGATTTAGGATTATGAAATCCATTTCACGGCCTTGGAAAGCATCGACATTGGCTACAATCACCTGGGGAAAATAAAAAATACCGCTGTTAAAAATCGGTTCATTACAATAAAAATCGGAAGTGAAAATAAAAAAGACAATTACTTCGTTATTTGCTCCCAGGGTATCTGAAAGATCTTTTTGGATTAGTTCTCTTTGCTTTTCGTACAAAGAAAGAACAGCAAATCTTGTGAAGTCCACATTATTTTGCTTCAGATCAGCGAAAATTTTCTGAGTTTTTTGTACTTCCCATTCATTTTTGAAACTATAGCCAACCTACAAAACACAATATATTATTTTTTTAATTATTAACATATCAACGGCTGTGCAGTAAATTAACGTTAATTAAAAAGTACCTTTTCTTCTTCAAATTTGTGGTGATAGAAAATAATATTCGATTTCGCGAAATGAGGAAGTGCCATCAAAATGGGCTTTTCGAATTCATAAGGGTTTTCCAATATGTTTTCGCTGCAAACAAGTTTGCCGTTGTAAGTAACGGCAGATACCATTTCACAAATAGTTTTTTCTATGCGGTATTGTTTATTTAGCATGGTCCAATTATCTAAATCCGAACTAAAAAATTGCGAATGATAGCATTGAAAAAGCTAATTTTGAAGTTTAAAATTCCTAAAAATATCAACAAAAATACATATCAATTTTACAAAATTTTAATTACCTTTGTTCGTACCAACCCAACACTGAGGTCCAGAGACCAGCTGCTTGAGCCGCATAAGATAGCACTGTTGGTCTTAATTGTTTGTGATCTCCAATAAAAATTGATCGCTTTTGTTTAACCCCCATGACGACAAATGCACCCGGCTGCGTTAGTTGACCGGCCTCATCTATTATGACGGTATGGAGACAGTTGTTAGAAGCCCATCTTTCCAATCTACTATCTGCAAGGACGCCTATAGTGCAAACGAAAATTCTGTATTGGTCGAGGATTTCTTTTTCCATTTTTTCAATATGGGCGTCTAGTTTGCACGTTTCGGCATAAGTCAGTTTATACGACATCTTGTTTTCAATTTCTGCGCAAAAATTTTTCTTTTTATTTACATGTTAACTATGCGGAAGGAAAAAAAATAAACTATAGATTGTAAACTTACTGTCCGAAATAGAACTAAGACCTTCAAGCCAGTTTGTTGACTTTTTAACCTCTTTGTGGAGCACATCAAATGAGGTAGGTAAATTTTCAGCAGTATCCGGCCATGTTAAGTAGTCTTGTCTGGAATGTGAAAAGATTCGTAAGATCTTGGTTGATACGCCATACGTCGATGCAAGTTCAGTAATTATTTTGGCCGCTCCATCAGCGGCAAAATTGGACGGTGCTGTTATGAGTACTGCTCCTTTCTCCCAAATAGAAAAATAAAGGCCTATCGCAGCTCCTGTAAAGGTCTTTCCAGTCCCTGGTGGACCCTGAATGAAGGAAATAGGCACTTCTCGAGCATTGTTCAGTGCTATTTGCTGCAAAAGGCATACATATTAAAAAAATTAGGTTTCTAACCATAAAAATTTCATTTTTAACGTTAAAATTCCTCTTTTAAAAAAATAGGAATATCAAAATATAGCTTACTTGATTCACATTCAAACTGGACTCCAATTTTTGCAAAAAATATTTTTTTGGTCCAAACAAGGGCTGTTTTTGAAGTTTTTGTTGGGCAGTTGCACTTTGCAGCACAAGTTGATCGCACCCTGATGAGTCGTTATTGCCTTCTTTCGTCCATTTGTTGATCTTGTTTTTCATGCTTTTATATTCTGCTTTTGACGGTTTCGGTGTCACCAATATTGATGATGTGACTACAGGTTCACAAAATTGTGGGAACTTCAGTTGAATATGTAGACGTATAAAGTTCGTTACGGACGAAAATTGACGCATTTCTCCTTTAACATCATGTTCCCGGTGATTCTGAAGAACAAATAAATTAACTTTATGCTACTATAATACAATAAGTAATATATATACAACTATAATGAATTTTAAAAAAGTAATTTTTTACAGATTTTACCTTGTTTGTACATGACACCGCCAAAGAAAGTTTTCGTGCTGTAATCACACATTTTGTATTCCAAAAATGGTCTGTTGGCATGATAACGGTTACAGCGAAGCTATGAGTTATAGATGAGTCCTCTTCGTTGACAAAGTCTTCAATAAGCTCAACTTTTTCTATTTCCCCCATTGCTGTGTTATTCATAGCATATTGTCTTGAACCGAAATTCCACTCCTCTTGAATTATGGGCAGGACTAAAGATTTAAATTGGTTTTTGTCGATATAAGAAGATCGCATGGGTTCAAAAGACACAACGAAGTTAAGAGTTTCAGGGGTCGCTGCTTCAAAACGGTCCAAAATTATTCTTGTGAATAATTCCTTGGACCAGGTTTGAGCTTTTTCAGGGGGTAAAACTGGTAACAAACTAGAAAATACAAAGGTTGGTTAACAGTTTTTAAAGTTATCAATTTTTGTGCAATAAATATATGTTTCTTACCTATCGTACTTGCACTCACAATGAGCAGCAAGATAATTTAACCCCAAGTCGATTCCATCCATTGAGTACTGCTTACTACATGCGTAGCATTCCGGAAATTTTGAGGAAAGAAGTTGTAGTTCATCTTTTGACTTCAAAACTTCACTGTCAAAAATTTCCAGCGGTATGTAGCCAGGGTTTTTTTCAAATTCTGAAAATATTCAATTACAGAGTTTATTAACGTGAATAAATAACTGGCTCATAAAAAAACCTTGTATTAACGTTAATATCGAGTATTTACATTAATTAACCAGTCGTTTTTCAAATTTTGAAAATATTCAATTAGAAAGTTTATAAACGTCAATAAATAACTGGTTCATAAAAACACCTTGTATTAACGTTAAATCAAGTATTTACACTAATTAACCAGTGGTTTTTCAAATTCTGAAAATATTCAATTGGAAAGTTTATTAACGTGAATAAATAACTGGGTCATAAAAACACTTCGTAATAACGTTAATAACAAGTATGTACACTAATTTCATTTAAGCATGTCATTTTTTAATTTTAATCTTAGAAAAGAAAACCACGAATATTTATCAAAGAATTGATACAGTGATTGACTGAACAAAACAATTTCTATTCAATGTGAAAAATTAAATTATTTTCATTAAGGTTTTCTAATAGATAATATCGTAAAAAATATGGTTTCACCTTTTAAATCAATAATGGACTTTCCCTTTCCAAGTCCACACTTTCTGGAGCATGTGGAGAAGTGTTGTTTGGAATTGTCAACAAATTGGAGTTTATTGTTCACGACAGGATTTAAATTCAAATAAGCTGTAACAAGCAAAGAAAAACTTTAACTTATATATCATAGGCTATGGATAATGGATAGTATGGTAAAGTGTAGAGTACCAATAGACTGCAGCAACTCCATTTCTGTTGCATACATTACTCTGCTGATTCCTTTTGTAGCAATGGGATGATAAATTGTAATTCTTCCTGCCTTACTAAAAATGTTTGGTGGTAGGTCAACCTGCAAAAAGAAACAATAAGGCTAGTTCAGATTTAAAAACTTTTGGTACAGCTTAGCTGAGCCCGGTACAGGTGTTATAATATTATCTAACTTTAAATTAACTTATGATATTGTGAATGTGTTCTTTTGGTCGAATGGTCATTTGATGAATTTGGTTGGCAAGGTAACCATGTAAAATGACTATACTCAAATAGTCAATAATTGGTCAATAAATGCATTTAGATAGAGTGGCTCATTAACTTTGTAAATGAACAACGGACCTGAGCGTCGGAAGTCGAAAATTTTTCGAAATTTCAAAAAATTTAAAACTATTTATTACTCTGTTTTTGATCGTAAAAAAATTATTTCAACAGTTCTGAAATTTCCTGGCTATCATGTTTACGCACTGTCTTAATTGTGCCCCATTTCAAAAATTTTAGAAACTTCGAAAAACTTAAAACAGTATTTATAACTCTGTTTTTGATCGTAAAAAAATTATTTTCACAGTTCTGAGATTTCCTAGTTATCATGTTCACGTACTCATTTATTTGTGCCCAATTTCAAAAAAATTTCGAAATTTCCAAAATTTTTGAAATGTGGCACAATTAAGACAGGGCGTAAACATGACAGCCAGGAAATTTCAGAACCGTTGAAATAATTTTTTTACGATCAAACACAGAGTTATAAATACTGTTTCAAGGTTTTCGAAATTTCGAAAAATTTTAAAATGGGGCACAATTAAGACAGTGCGTAAACATGACAGCCAGGAAATTTCAGAACCGTTGAAATAATTTTTTTACGATCAAAAACAGAGTTAAAAATACTGTTTTAAGTTTTTCGAAGTTTGTAAAATTTTTGAAATCGGACAAATTTATAAGAGTGCATAAACATGATAGCGAAGACATATGAGAACCGTTGAAATATTTTTTTCGATGAAAAGCAGAGTTATAAAAACTGTTTAAGGTTTTTTTAAATTTCGAAATTTTTTTGAAATGGGGCACCATTAAATGAGTGCGTGAACATGACAGCCAGAACATTCCAGAACCGTTGAAGTAATTTTTTTACGATCAAAAACAGAGTTATAAAGACTGTTTTAAGTTTTTTGAAATTTCGAAAATTTTTGAAATCGGGCACAATTAAATGAGTGCATGAGCATTGGCAAAAAGATGTGCAAATACCCACCTACACTCTGTCCGAAAAAAAAAGTTTACACCTAGATTTTTGGGATATACAAATGACTACGAGGGCAGAGATAGTAATTTTCATGTATTCTGTTGCTACTAACAGGCCATGCATACATGTCAAGTTTCATCCCGATCGGATCAAGGGTTGGCGAGAAATTTTCAAAAAACTATTTTTTGGTGTCCGAAAAAAAAGTTTACACGTGTTAATTCCCATAAGAGGTAAAGTGAAAATCAGCAGTTTTTTCGATTATTTACCAATTACTCAAAACATCTTGAGCAAATGTCAACAACTTTTATATGACATGGTAGCTAAAATCTAGGGCTATCATGCACTTTAAACAGTTTGAAAATCTGTTAGCTAGAACTTCAAGTATAGCTTTTGAAACAAGCATAGTTTAAGCTCTCATTTAGAATGCATGTAAATTATGTGTAAATTCGAGAAAAAAAGTTTCAAAAGCTATGTTTGGAGTTTTAGCCAACGGAATTTCAAACTGTTTAAAGTGCATGATAGCCCTAGATTTTAGCTATCATGTCATATAAAAGTTGTTGACATCTGCTCAAGATGTTTTGAGTAATTGGTAAAAAATCGAAAAAACCGCTGATTTTCACTTTACTTCTTATGGGAATTAACACGTGTAAACTTTCTTTTCGGACACCAAATAATAGTTTTTTGAAAATTTCTCGGCAACCCTTGATCCGATCGGGATGAAACTTGACATGTATGCATTGCCTGTTAGTAGCAACAGAATACATGAAAATTACTATCTCTGCCCTCGTAGTTATTTGTATTTCCCAAAAATCTAGGTGTAAACTTTATTTTCGGACAGAGTGTATGATGAAATATATGATATGATACTATATAAATCAACTTACCTTATTTACGTATCCTGAAGGGGAACAAAGCATTGTCACTTTAGGATTAATTGATCTTATTAATCCCGTTCTAAAAACCATAGTAACTTTTTTGTCGGTTTTTCCCAGTAAGCGATCCCGTTGTCGTCTATCCTTACCGGTCATTCTCACCAAAAAATCGCCAAATTCATCTCTAGGATCTCCATTATCCTAAAATATAATAAAATGTATTCAAAATTATGTGATAACTGAAATCGTAAGTCATTGTGCTTACTATAGAATCCAATTTCAGAAATTTAATTTACCAATTTCATGCATATTTGCCGGCCCTGAATTTTTTTTCCTGTAGCTAGGTGGACCAGGGTATCAAATGGAACCTGAAATCCCTTTACCACCGCTTTTTGATTTATATTGCTCTTTTGCGTCAAAGCCGAGGGTTTGTATATTTCAATTCTGAAGGCATCCGATTGTTCCGCTTTTTTGAATTCTAAAATATATGCACGTATATTAATTTCTTGTTATTAATAGTTGAACAAATGGTATCTATTTAATGGCTGCAATTGAAATAAATCCGGTTATCTCACATCAAGTTTTTGGTTGCTTTTATTTATTGTTAACGTTAACACTAACTTATTCAAATCACATGTATGCAAACGTGGTATTTTTAAGTTTAGTCAAAGTTAATATGTGTAGAATAATAATTTTTTTGTTAACGTTAATATAATTTTTTTGGCTTCTACTTTGTCTGTTTTCAAAACATTAACTTATTCAAATCACAGGTATGTAAACGTAGTATTTTTAAACTGTAGTTAACGTTAATATATGTAAAATAATAATTTTTACTCTCGGCGCTAAAATGCCCAAAATCCTGCAAAATATTTGTTCGCAAAAACTCTTAAGCCCGGTTTACACTTCACATCACTTTTCACTGTACCCCAACTTTTACTTCACTCCATTTTTCACTTATACACTGTGAAGAGTTTAGACTTTTTTAGTCTAACACCTATTTCACCTGACTCTCATTTAACTTTATCTTTTACATGCCTGGGCCATAAAGTGAAGTGTGAGTGAATGTCGAGTGAGGTGAATTTTTCACTATAATGAAGTCTAAACCGAAAATAAAAAAGACGAAGTGAAAAGTGCACTTTTCACGTAAAAAGTGAGAAATGAAGTGTAAACGGGGCTTTAGCTTTGAAAACAACTACTACTCAAAGATTAGACACCAACAGAACTTACCTTCTCCAAAAACCGATGCCAGAGCTTTCCGTAGATGGTTTTCACTTATTTGAAATGGTAAATTGGAAAAAAAAACTGCGGTTGATGACATGATGAAATTTGGTTGTGATACTTTCAAACTACAAAGTTTAACTGAATAAGTGTTTTAGCTTTCAATTTATATACTTGTAGAATAGGATGAATCTATTCAATATATTAAACCAGTGCATGAACTTTTGATGCATAAACCAGCTACCTTGTAACATGTTACTTGTTGTACTATGGAAATCATATACCTTTCAATGTTAAATTTAGTTCTTCATGAGTCATCGAATTCTTATGTATGCTTTCAACAGTCTATAATAATTATCAATTGTTGTAGGATTTTATTTCAAGATATTGCAGTTATTCTAACATAGAGAATCTCGGAGGAATACTAATGCTTCATGCTTTATATAACGTACACGTTTTTTTATTGCAATTGAAATACCAAACCCAATCAATAAATCGATAACCGATAGTTTTTTATTCAAAGACTTAAATTAACAAATAAAACCATTTCATCTTAATAGATAGATAGATATAAAATAAAAACCTGAATTGAAAGCTAACTCATTAAGAAAAAAAATTTCTCAAATTTGAAAAACTACATGACAAAAATCTTAAAAGCAACTACGCTATACTTGAGCGGACTACGAAAAAACTTACAATGATGCAAATTAAACAAAAATCATAATAGCATCTACGCTAAACCTGAGCAGACCACGAAAAACCTTACAATGATGCAAATTTGCTCAAATTCAAAAAAATTCGCTGCAAATCAATCTTGCAGCATATCCATAACTATTTCCTCAGTAACTCTTCTCATATTCCTTTTTTGCTTAATGATTTTTCGTATGCCAATACAAACCACGAAACCAGATACAAAGATCAATAGCATTGCACTAATGATAATAGAAATTATAGACGTATCATGCCAAACGAGATAGTTTTTTTCAGCCTGTACTTTACCTTTGTATGCCTTTTCAAAATTTATTGCTTGTATCGATATGTCTGAGCGGTTGTATTTTGGACGAAAATACATGTTAGCATTTATAGTAAAGATTGGGTCATTTTTTTCCTGGAAGTTCAACCGAAACTCTCCAACTCGGTAGTGCTGTCCGTTTATACTGAAATTGGCCTGTGAGGGAAGTTGGAAGACACCCTCGGGGCACGGCTGCCGAACTCCGGATATCGTGATGTTATTTTTGAAACAATACACATGGTGATTGTTATGATAACGCTTCACCTACACAATTAAACACCAAAAACAAAAATACACATTATTTACACATACATACTTTTACCTATACAGTCTATTAAGGCATATGAAAATTATATTACAGACATCTGGTAGCGACAAGGAATAAAATAAATAAATAATACCTGAACAAATTCCAATGCATCATTTTCACGCTTAGGATAGCATCGAGCAACATGAAAATATTTGGATCTTTCTTCCTCGATTACAGGCTGACACTTCGAAGGTGGGGATAGAATTATATCATGAAAATCTAAATTCACTGAATATACACAATTTTTATTCGTTGACATAATTGCATTGCGTGGGCCGCTATACTCAACAGAGCAGTTGCTATTTTCTGTTTGATGCAAAATTCTGAATGGGTCCGCTTCAACTAATTTTAATGTCTGGTTTACGATTGGAACGGTAAACTGGAGATGTAATTTCTTCCGATCACTTGACAAACGACAGGATTGCGCGTACCCATGGTTTAAGGGGCAGTCCTGACCACAATCCATAGAAACATTTAGATATTCGAAAAAAGGAATATTAAGCTTGTGCTGCTTCCACTTTCGAGCTGTGTCCCTTATTAGTGGCTTTGCATCCAACAGTTTACTAGTCACGTACGAAATGATAAAAGATGCAGAACTTTGCCTCGCTTTGAGAATGTTGTAATCTTTTTCGTGGGCATCAAATTTTGACCTGAAACTGTTGATTCCGTCTTGAAGCTCTTCTATTGCGTGGGCATGAAGATTTAATTTTTCAGCTATTTCTTCAAGTTGTCCCTCCTGTTTATTCATTGTCGCTGTCAAACTATCCGTCCGACTCAGGGCTGCGCTCGCGGTAACTTGCGCCGAAATCCCTAAAGCGATGGGAACGATCACACTTACACAAAGCGTAGCGATTAAAAGGGAAAACACAAACCTTTTTTTTCTTGATTGCACAATATTAAATGATCCTCTAGGGCACATATTCTCGATTTCCGAGAGGAAATACTCCTCGTACATCTCGTCACATTGCTTTCTTGTTTGTTTTAAAAGATCGGGATGCACGATATCTTCAGTGATGACCTCACAGGGAGATTTAAACAGCAAAAGAATATGATATTAGAATTGATATTTTATACTGGTTATTCTTTTTCAGGATATACTCGTGTTCATTTATCTACAGTTATGAAAACCTTTTTTTGCAATAATTATTCATCACATTGTGAAACCAAATAAAGGGATTAAAAAAATTACCTTTGCTTCACGAAGTTAAAAAAACCTTTGTTTTATCACTTTTTTGTTTCTGACTAATTATCTCGAGTGGTCCTGACAGATGTGGAAAACAAAACTAACCATGACCATAGTTACGCGTTATTTATATAGTGATGATAAGGTGATGGCCACAGATTTTCTAGATGTCCTTTATGCCTGACTTTAGGTTTCAAGAGACTACACACATTCAGTGTTGCCCTAGCTCTGGCCGAAAAACACTTTGCCGGGCTAGAAGCCAAAGTAGTCATCAACAGCCAAAAACTTTCAAATTGACCAATATAACGAAAGCTTGAAATTTGGTAGTAATATTGTACACAAAGAACGTATTTTTCAATATTTCATTGCAGTATAACTTATATATTTTACATTTTCAATTAGTTGAATTTACATTGAATGTACGAACAATTTAAACCTTTTATATTGCACAAAACTTCAGCCAATTTTCATAACAATTAACCTTTAAATTAATAAAGAAGCTTAGTTTAATTGATGAAGGGTAAATATTTCAAAAAGTTATTAACACTCATTGAAGTTTTTTTCATAATATTTCCGACTTCTCCCCAGTGTTCATGAGTCAACACTGCGCACATTGCTTTACTTAACGCCCTGCTGTTTAAACAAAATCAGATTGTTTTCAACAAAAATGTGTTTTTCCAACGCTTCACTAACAGTAGGTTGTAGTATTGTCAAACATTGAACTTCGTACTTTACACTTTGATTTATAAGTCACTGCTTGAATTTATTAAATTTCTCTTGACATTTTCAGTTATTAGTACACATATTGATGTGAAAAACCACCCAGTTATTCAAACAAAGTCTGAGAAACAAAGATCAAGATTGCGCACTACTGTACTGCTACTAGGCTGTACTTTTCCACCAAGAATTGAACTTTATACTTTACCCTTGAATTTTTGTAGTGCATGCTATACACTGCGTAAATTTAAAGTTCCGTTTGTTTTATTTTTAGGTAACTCGATGTTCACATCTTAGGATTTCATTACATTCATTTTGGTGGTGATGAATTCAAAAATTTTCTCATTATTTCACAGCCTATTGTTAACGAGGAATTCGACTGTTATTGTAATAATTGTAATGCATATGAAGTTTTCCATTTAGGTTACGTATGAAAATTTTTTTCAAACCTTTTTCAAGCTAGTAACTCTTTGTTTATTTCTTTAGTCCATTTGCTTACAATTTTGTCAGTTATTTACTTTTCTAACTTCATTGCATGTGGAAACCTAATTAATTACACTTGTTGATGCTTTAGCGTGGAACCGCAACTTGATGGATCTCTAATAAATTGATGTAAGTTTGCTTTACTTCGCTCAGGTGGAGCGGAGCTCTAAAATTTGTATTAAAACTATAGAGAAGTTTCAAAACATATTCAGTAATTCTTATTAAAATACAATTCAAGTATTTTAAATTAGTGCCAAAAACTCGAGAACTAGAAATCCTTCTGGGCTCATTAGTTGCCAAAAACCAATTAATAATTCTTAATTTCAATGTATCACAATGTAACACGTATTTATTTCAAATCAATAATATGATTATTGACAATATATACAATATTGGCAACAAACTGTCATCCAAAGTCGGAATTGAACAGACAGACGCTGTTGCGATTGCTCTTCTGTCTTTGTGTCCATACAACAGTTTATTATTCTAGGGCTAGAAATATTGTTCATGGCATAATTTTCCATAGATTCAAGATTTCATAATCAGACTTTGATAGATCATTAAGGTATTTTTTTCTGTACGGAGTTTTCGTTTTAACTAAATTAACAGGCAATACTGCATTAAAAAATTTTTGGACTTAGAATTATGGTTTTTTTTCAAATGAAGGTTTTTGGAAAAAAATTCAAACACATAAATTCTTGATTTCAGTATTTTTTTGGTCAACTGGCAGCATGTAAATCTGAATATGAAAAATTAGAGAAAAATGAAAAATTATTGCAG